>Ga0208198_1000563_pt1 | contig 40073 bp, 29 predicted proteins | sample AD_JPNTR2_MetaG_FD_184446 | JGI IMG/M metagenome (GOLD analysis project Ga0208198, IMG submission 184446) | Active sludge microbial communities of municipal wastewater-treating anaerobic digesters from Japan - AD_JPNTR2_MetaG (SPAdes) (version 2) | ecosystem: Engineered > Bioreactor > Anaerobic...
AATTACATTAAAGCAAAAATTACTACTGGCGTAATCGAAGGAATAAACAATAAAATTCAACTCGCTAAAAGAAGAGCTAGAGGTTATAGAAATATTAACAACTTTATCAATATGATTTATTTCTTATACCAAGTTGCGTTCTAATATGTAACGGATCTTCCCCAGAATTAATAAATTTTTAATAGCTCAATAGCCTCATGGTTATTGAGAAAATCCAGTTTTTTAATTATTTGAATTTATTGCCTACATATTTTTCTGGTAATTTCATGTTTAATCTTTTTCTGTTTTCCGCACTTTTTTGCAACACCTTTATAAGTAATTGATTATCAATATTAATTTTATAATTTTGGGTGTTGCAAAATTTTTATCATGTTTATCAGAAAAGTAAAAAATCGGTCTGGAAGTCAATCTGTACAAGTAATACAGAAGATTCGAGGCAGATATAAAGTGGTTAAAACCATCGGTTGCGCCACCATGCAGCACGAAATTGAGAAGCTGGAGCAATTGGCCAGGGAGGAGATAGAGCGTTTGAGTGGGAATCAGCTGAAGCTATTTGGCTACGAGAGTGATGAGATCATTGAGCAAGCCTTTTCCTTGTTGGCAAATAGCAGTATTCGTACCGTAGGACCTGAGTTAATTTTTGGCAAGATATACGATTATATTGGTTTTAATACCATTGAAGAGGAACTGTTCAGGCACTTGGTCATAGCGCGGTTGGCTTTTCCCTTAAGCAAGCTGAAAACGGTAGATTACCTGTATCGTTATCAAGGGAAAAGCATCAAAGTGGATACGGTTTATCGTTTTTTAGACAAATTGAGCGACAAACTCAAGCCACAGATTGAACAAATTGCTTTTGCGCATACCCTGCAGGTTCTGGGAGGCAAGGTTAGCGTTGTATTCTATGACCTGACGACGTTGTACTTTGAAACCAGCGATGAAGATGATTTACGTAAGATCGGTTTCAGTAAGGACGGCAAACATCAATGTCCGCAAATTTATCTTGGACTGCTGGTTGGTATGGGAGGCTATGCGATTGGCTATGATATTTTTGAAGGGAACATCTACGAAGGCCATACCCTGATACCCTTTCTTGAGAAAATGAGTCGCAAGTTCCATTTAAACAAACCTACTGTGGTAGCCGATGCAGGGTTACTATCCAAAGAAAACATAAAAGCTTTGGAAACTAACGGATACGTGTCAAGTTTCACAAGGTTGTTTATGAGAACTTGTATTTTTATTTTGTTGCAAAGATAAAATTTTATTTTTAAAAATGCAAGGATTTTGCTTAAAAATTTCAGGTTTTAACATAAACCATTTTTCGATGGCCTGAAAAGGGGTTTTTACGTCCAGTTCTTTTCTGACTCCTCCATGTCTTCTATAAAGCATATAATATACGAGAAAAGCCATCAAAGCGTCATTCATTTCTTCTTTATTTGTGTAATTTTCTTTAAGAATGGTTTCCTTTTTAATTATTCCTTTGGCTCTTTCTACCATACCATTCGTTTTCGGTGTATTGGGTTGAGTAAGCCTGTGTTCAATATGATTGACATTGCAGACTTCATCCAATTTAGAGGGTTTCTGGCAGAGATCTCCTTTCTTGGATTTAATAAGCCGATTCGTAAATTCCAGTCCATTATCGGTCAAAACATGGGTGATTTCGAAGGGGAAAAATTCTAAACATCGATTCATAAAATCTTCCGTATTTTCACTGCTCTTGGTTTCATAGACTCGATAAAACAAACTTCGGGTAGCTCTGTCAATGGCAACAAAAAGATAAGATTTATTCCCCTCAAACTTCGGCAAATAGGTTACATCCATGTGAAGATAGCCCGGTTCATATTCTTTAAACTTTTTGGTTTTTTCCCTTTCTGGTTGCGGAACCTGATTGACATGGTTTCTACAAAATGTTCTATAAACGGAACTTCTTGTAATTTTCGGATTATAGACGAAAAGCATCTCCCATATTTCATCCAAAGGGAACCATGTAGTTTTCCTTATGGAGACGACCAAACTTTCTTCCAACTCATTTAAAGCATATGCGATCTTATGAGGACGTGAGCTTTTGTCTTCAAACGTTTCCCTATTTTTCCACTTGCTGATAGTAGTAGGAGATGTATGAAAGGTTTGGGCTAATTGAAAATTTGTCAAAGAACTTTCTTTAATTTGGCGGCTAATGTGTATATTTGTCACCGCATTCGAATGGTAAACTTGTTGCATAATTTTTTGTTTTTAATTTTCAAAATTAATCAAGTTTTCATTCGGATGCTCTTTTTTCTCATTGTTTCGTTTCGCTACGCTTCACTTCACAATGAGAAAAAAACATCAACAACGTGGTGAAACTTTACAAATATGATTTATTTCTTATGTGCTAAACTAAAATTTGATTACCCACACTATCCGTTATAGAACCAATTATAATTTAATGTATCATGAAACACGAAAGAGAAAGTAAAATATTGACTTTTTATACAGAAAAGCAAGTATGCTTTGACAGCATCGCAGAACAGTCTTATTCAAAATCGCCTCTTAAACCGTATTTGTTAATGAAACGTATTGAAGCAAGTGAGTATAAAGAAATGCTTAAAGTTGTATCGGACTTCGAGCCTTTTGTTTTTGAAGATTTTTTGATAGCTCATACAGAACGTTATGTAAAAAATGTTTTCGAAGGCAAAGGAAATTGTAATTCGAATAGCCTACCTTGGTCAAAAAATCTTGTTGAAAGTTTAACATACACAAATTCAGCGTTGTATAACGCGATAAGATACGCTTATTTAAACCCGCAACAAGTTACATTTGCTCCTGTATCTGGAATGCATCATGCACATCCAGATAGTGGTTCAGGCTTTTGTACATTTTCAGGGCAAGTTATTGCTTCAGTGAAGATGTATAACGAATTTAAAACACGAGGCGTTTATTTTGACCTTGATAGGCATTTTGGAAATAGTATAGAAGATGCTCGTGAGTTTAATCCAATCATTAATCTTGCAGTTCCTAAAGGATATAATGTAAACCCTTATGGTTCTGACGCTGAGGGGCATGAGTATGTAAAGTTTTTTAATGACGAACTTTCTCGAATTGGATTTGATGTAATGCAAGGAAAAGTTGATTATGTCGTATTTTGTCATGGCGCCGATAGTCATCGAGACGATGATTTAGGAGGTTATTGCAATACAGATAATTGGGTTCATTGTGCTACGATTTTTGCAGAGTGGGTAAATGAAGTTTCAATGCAGTTAGGGCGACCTATACCAGTCACACTTGCGTTATTTGGTGGATATAAACGCGATAATTACAACGCAGTACTTGATTTACACACAAAATCAATTATTCAGATAAGTAACATTATATGTGGCAATTCATTTGTAGATAGACTTGAAATTTCTTAAAAAGCGCACAAAAACATATTGTGAATAAAAATAAATTATAATCGCATAAAATATTCCCTCAAATTAATTACAAAAAATCGTTTCATATTAATTATTTTTGCAATGGTAATATTAGATACTTTATGAAAAGTTTTACTCTATTTTTTATAATTTTTATTTCTGTAAATACTGTTTATTCTCAACAAAGAACAATAGTAGGATATAGGACTAATGAAAAAATAAATATAGATGGAATATTAGATGAAAAATCCTGGAGCCAAGCTGAATGCACTGAAGATTTCGTAACATATAAACCATACGAAGGTAGAGATCCTTTTCAACAAACACGTGTCTGTTTACTATATGATGATAGAGCTTTATATATAGGAGCTACACTATTCGATGATGAACCAGAAAAGATTTTAAAAGAATTAACAATGCGAGATGAAGATAATGGTAATACTGATATGTTTATTTTTCAACTCAATCCATTTAATGATAACCGAAATGTTTATGTTTTTAAAGTAACAGCATCCAATGTGCAAACAGATATTTTAATATCTGATGGCAATTATGATTATAATTGGAATGCCGTGTGGATGAGTTCTGTTAATATTAATGATAAAGGCTGGACCGTAGAAATATCTATACCATACTCTTCTATTAGATTTCCTAATCTGGCAGAACAAACCTGGTCTGTTAATTTTTGGAGAATTATTAGAAGAGTAAGAGAGCAAAGTTGCTGGAATCCTGTCAGTCAAGAGCTTGGCGCAGATATAGAACAAATGGGACAAATTATTGGATTAAAAGATATTAATTCTCCATTAAGATTAGCTTTTTATCCCTATGTATCTACCAGTATAGATTTTTATAGTGATAATAATAAGCCTACTTATAGTCTAAATGGAGGATTAGATATGAAATTAGGTATTACAAAAAGTCATACGTTAGATTTGACACTGGTACCAGATTTTTCTCATGTGCAATCTGATGAAGAAGAGCTAAATTTAAGCCCTTTCGAAACATATTACTCCGAAAATCGCCCCTTTTTCACTGAGGGAATAGAATTATTCGAAAAAGTAGGTTTGTTTTATTCTCGTAGAATAGGTAAAATACCATCTAAGTATTATGAGATCAGAGCATTACAAGACAGCGGATATATAATTATTGATAATCCTCGCTATTCTAAACTTATAAATGCTATAAAATTGTCTGGTAGAGATGATAAAAATTTAGCTATTGGCGTTTTCAATGCTACTACTGCAAATACTTGGGCACAAGTAAAAGATTCACTGGGAAATATTAAAATAATATTAACAGAACCATGGGCTAATTATAATATGGTAGTCACAGATAAAAGTTTTTGGAAAAACTCTTATGTGAATTTAACAAATGCTTTTGTCATAAGGCCAGACATCAATTATTATTCCAATGTTTTAGGAACATCGTTTAAACTTATGGAACCTTCAAATAGATTCGGACTGTATGGCCAGGGAGCATGGAGTACAATAAAAAATTCTAATGATCATGAAGATGGTTTTATGCTATTTACTGGCTTGGGAAAATTAAATGGTAAATGGAAATATGCATATGAACTAAATCTCATAAGTGATAAGTATAATCCTAATGATTTTGGCTATTTGCAACATAATAATTTAACGACTCATCATTTAGGTTTATGGTATAATAGATATCAGCCTTTTGGCAAATTTAATAGAATGTCTGTGGATGTAGATTTTTATCATTATAGATTATTCAAAACTAATAAATTAATTCAAACTAAACTCATATTATCTTCTTATTTAGAAACTCAAAAATATTTAAGTTCGTGGATATATCTAGATATTAGCTTGTCAGATGAATATGATTACTATGAAGCTAGATATCCTGGCAGAGTGTATGTGAGACCATCTATTCATAATTTTTATTATAATATTTCTACAGATTATAGAAAAACTTTCGCATTAGACATGCAATTAGGCACATATTTAGACTTTATAAAACGTTGGGGATATTATGGATACGTTAGTCCACGAGTGAGAATAAGTGATAGGATTACATTAATTTATGGCTTTGATTTTGATTTTGACCATAATGATTGTGGTTTTGTGCCAGATACTATTTATGATGATCAGATAGTTTTCGGTCAGAGAAATGTAAATACACTTATTAATTCACTACAGGGTAAATGGGTTATAAATAATAAAATGTATATTAACCTTAGTCTAAGGCATTACTGGAGAACTGTAGATTATAATGAATTTTACTTTTTACAATTAGATGGTAGCTTGTCTCCAATAGATATTTATAATCAAGATCAAAACGTCAATTTTAATACTTTTAATGTGGATTTGTCATTCTCATGGAATTTTGCCCCAGGTTCGTATTTAGATTTAATGTGGAAAAATCAAATTTATTCTAGTGATGTTATTCCAGATTATTTAATGTTCCCTTCGTTTGGTAAAAATTTTTTTAATCTTTTTGATAATCCACAGACTAATACTATTTCTTTTAGATTAATTTATTATTTAGATTGGCAAAAGATGAAGCGTAGACGTTGATAATTTATTTTTTACCTAGAGATATTAAAAACATGTAAAAGTCTAAAATATCTATCGCTTTCTTCTTTATAATAAATCAACCCTTGATATTCATTTTCTGTTTCAGAGTGATTACCTTCGAAATAGGATATTTTTAGATCATTAGTTTGATTAGGTACCAAAGCATAAGCATAATTATAATAACCTTGCTTTAATAGTAGAGTGAGCTCAAATTGTCCATTTTCATAATTATATTGCATTTTGTATTTTGGAGAAATTTGATAATTTGTAAAATTACCAATTAGATAAACCGCTCCTTCAGAAATAGGTTCACTTTTAAGAGAAAAATGAACATAATAATATTCACTTTCAGTATTATAATTGCTATATAAATCATTCGAAATAAAATATCTACCATTTATATCTTGATGAGACAAATATTGCGTGTATCGTCTAGAAATATCAGGTATCAAAAAAACATGTACCGTTGCAGAGTCATGAATAACCTTAGCAATATTACCAGTTTGGTACGCGATACTTCTAATGTCAAAATATCTAAATTCATTATTCCCATCAAAAGTTGTATAATTTTTAGCAGATTCATCAAAATATACTACATTGTTTTTAGAATATGAAGGTTGTATATTACAGTGAGCATCTATCCATCTAGCATTTTGCATCAAACAGACATATAATCTATCATAAATATTATTGAAAATAATATTAGGACTAGTAAAGTTGAATAATAATTGCTGTCGATAAAATTTTTCATTTACATCAGTTGCAAAAATCACTTGAGCATTTACAAACAAATTTTGTTCACTTACAACAAAACGTTTGCTAAAAGCTTTTTTATATTTATTAGTAATTTTATCTTTGTAATATACTGTCAAAAGATAATTACCACTTTGTTTAAATCTAATATCATCATTTGGGAATAAATAAGAATAATTAATATAAGGTATTAGAGTATTTCTAGAAAAATTATAATCAAAAATAGGATTTTCTGCAAACCCATCAATGAAATCAGAAATTGGTTCATTGAGCAATTCCCAATTGGGACTACAAGGCTTAAAAGAGACATACATATCATAGACTTCGTCAGTAAGCATATCAAAAGATAATTGTAAATGATTGTTTTTTGATAAATCTATAACGGGAAAATTGAATTGCCACGAAGTATCTTCCAATAAAATTGTAGCGAACCTCTCATCATAGACTATATCTATTGTACTATCAACCATTGGATTGTAATAATCATTTTGAGCAAAAGAAAAAATAGATGATGAGCAGATAAATAACAATAAAAATTTTTTAGGAAAAAACATAATTAAATTTTTATTCAAAATTAATTATTATCTAGTAAATAAAAAATCAAGCAGCAAAGTAAAAAGTGAATGAATGAAAATAATATTTTGTTTAACTTTACATGATATTTTAATATTTCAACTTCATCAATCTAAAATACCGCTCCCACGCCCATCTATCGTGTGATGACAAGTTTAATAGTCGTCCAATATCTGATTCTACGTCAGCTTTCAAATATTTATTCATTACTACAAACCACATAAGATAATTCTGTAGATACTTTGTAGCTACTCCTCTAAATTTCATCATCCAAACCATAAAATCAGTTATCTTTTTCTCTGCTACATTTACACTATAAATTGCAAGTCCTTTTGTTTTACGTCTAATTAATACCTTTTTGCTTGGTGATTCTATCACTGCTTGCTGAAATTCATCGTTCGGCTTAAAACATATCAAATTTTTCTCTGATACTCTTCGCCTCAACTCTTCTTTTATCTGACTATTCTGGACTCTATTTTCTCCAATGTGTTTCAAAAGCAAATTACCCTCTCTATCTGTCATCACTAATACAGCTACATTGGGATGAACAGTATTCATAGCTTGCTCTTTTTCTACTAGAGTTTTATATTTGCGACCTTTCTCTGAATATTGCATTAATAGCTCATCAGCTTCTGTTATTCCAGAGAAACTAATTCCTCCTTCTAATCCTTGTATAGCAGAAAGAATCTTATGTCTCCATTTAAAACTCGTTGGTAAACTGATGCCAACTTCTCTAGCACAAGCCCTAAGACTTTTACCTTCTAACATGCATTTTATATAATCCATTAAAAGATAGTATTTATGAGAATAATAGACAAGTGATTTTGCAGTTTCTCTAAATCTATAACCACATTTTTTACATTTATAAACTTGTCTGCCATCACTCATACCTGCTTTAGTTACATATTCGCAATCACATCTGGGACAAATGGGAGCAGTTGATAAAATCTTTATTCTCTGATAATCAAGAGCTGTCAATCTATTCTCATTGAGGAATTCATGGAGATTGTCTAGAAATTCACGCTTACCCTCCTTGGTCAGAGCTAGCATTTTTTCTATATTTTCAATTGTGTATTCCATAATTTTTATTTTTTACAAAATTAGTAAAAATATTTGACATGAAAAGTTAAACATAAATTTTTTTTTATCTTACCTTTCCCTATTTTTCATAAGAATCTATCCATCCTAAATATTTATTTTCACACTATTCAATATTTTTTTTAAATTTGCTATTCAGTTTGTTACTATATTAAATTTTTAAAATATGGAAAATAATGAAAAACTTATTGATATTAGAAAAGTAATTGGTGATAAAAATCCAAATTTATTAAAAATTTTGCCAAATTTTGTTATTAATTATATAAAAAATATTGTACACGAAGATGAAATTAATGCACATATTGCTAACAATAAAGATATTTTTGGAGTGCAATTTGTCGAAAATACTTTATTTGACCTTTTTGGAGTAAAAATTCAGTATCAAGGATTAGAAAATTTGAAAAATTCTGAAAGATATATAGTAGCTTCCAATCATCCTATGGGTGGATTAGATGGTCTAGCTATCATGTATGTAGTTAGTAAAATAAATCCTAATATCAAAGTGCCAGTGAATGATTTATTATTATACATTCCTAATCTGAAACCAATTTTTTTACCTGTTAATAAACACGGTAAGCAAAGCAGTGATGCTGCAATCGAGATGGAAAAAGCCTATAATAGTGATGCTGCTATCATTTATTTCCCAGCTGGGTTGGCAAGTAGAAAAATTAATGGTAAAATTATGGATTTAGAATGGAAAAAATCTTTTATTCAAAAAGCCAGACAATATCATCGCGACATTATTCCTGTTTATATTTCTGGGAAGAATTCTAATTTTTTTTATAATCTGGCTAATTTTAGGAAGAAATTAGCAATTAAGTCTAATATAGAAATGTTTTTCCTATCTAATGAAATGTTTAAGCAAAAAGATAAAAATATAAAAATTATTTTTGGAGAACCTATTTCGTATAATTTTTTTGATAAATCTAAAACTGATAAAGAATGGGCACAATATGTGAAAGATATTGTATATAAACTTAGTGAAAATATTGATAATTAATACATTTTAAGTTTTTCATTTTTTAAAAAATATTTTTTTATTTTTGCGAGTAATTAATAAAAACTAATGATGTAATGGCATTAAATGAAAACTTAAGAAATAATTTATATGTTAAAAAGTATTTAGATTATTTATAATTTTAATTAAGATTTATAATTTTGAAAAAATAATAAATTTAGTTAATCAATATAATTAATAGAAAATAATATGGAAGATATAATACAACCTATTGATAGAGAATTATTAAAAAAAGAATTAACAATAGATAGATATATTAGGAAAACGAATTATAATAAAAATGAAATATATATATTCACTGCTGATCAATGTCCTAATCTAATGTTAGAAGTTGGTAGATTAAGGGAAATAGCTTTCAGAGATGCAGGTGCTGGTACAGGCAAAGAAGTAGATATTGATGAGTTTGATATTGGTGATCTCAAATATAAGCAATTAATAGTCTGGGATCCTAAAAATGAAGAAATAATTGGCGGATATAGATTTATATTTTTAAAAGATGTTTTGAATTTCTATAACGGAGAGTTGCACTTAGCTACTTCGCATATGTTCGATTTTTCTGATTTATTTATTAAAAAATATGCTACTCAAACTATAGAGTTAGGTAGGAGTTTTGTACAGCCCAAATATCAACCACAAAAAGATCAAAGGAAAGGAATTTTTTCTTTAGATAATCTATGGGATGGATTGGGAGCATTAACCATAGACTACCCAGATATTAAATATTTCTTTGGTAAAGTAACATTATATCTTAAATTTGATCAATTAGCTAGGGATGCTATTGTATTTTTTATGCATAAGCATTTTCCTGATAAAGACAAATTGATATCACCTAAAATGCCTCGTCCTTATTCTAATGATATTTCTATTTTTGAAAAATTATTTTCATCAGATTCTTATGAAGAAAATTATAAGAAATTATTAACTTTTGTGAAATCTAGAGGTGAAACTATTCCTCCATTAGTGAATGCATATATGAGTCTATCTAAAACAATGAAAACTTTTGGTATTTCTCTTAATCCACAATTTGGTCCCGTAGAGGAAATAGGGATCTTAGTTACTATAGATGATGTATATCCAAGTAAAATTAAACGGCATGTAGATTCATATTTAAAAGAAAAAAATGAATATAAAAACAGTTAAATATATTAAAAGTTGTGTCTCATTAAAAGATTGTCCTAGTACAAATTTTCCAGAATTTGCATTTATTGGTAGATCTAATGTGGGTAAATCTTCATTAATTAATGCATTGGTATATCAAAAGATAGCTCATACCTCATCCACGCCTGGGAAAACTCAAACTTTAAATTTCTATCTCATTAATGAAAAATGGTACCTCGTAGATTTGCCTGGATATGGATATGCTAAAACATCACAAAGTACTAGAAAACAATTAACAAAAATTATAAATGAATATCTAATTTATAGAAAGCAATTATACATGGCTTTTATATTGATAGATTCGACTATTCCTCCACAAAAAATCGATTTGGATTTCATCAATAATTGTGGTCAAAAACAAATACCTTTAGCTATTGTGATGACTAAAATTGATAAAGAAAAAAAATTGATCGTAGAGAAAAATAGAAAGGCTTTTATTGATGAATTATCAAAATCTTGGGAAATATTACCACCGATATTTATGACGTCCTCAACCAAAAAAATAGGCATAGAAGAATTATTAAATTATATCAATAATATCTTGCAGACTTCATAAATAAATAGGTTTCAATAAGTACTTCAATTACAAACATTTAAAAAATTTTTATTAAAAATTTAAAAATATATAGAATTTTCTAAAAATTTTATTATATTCGCAAAAAAGTTTATTAGTATGAATGATTTCGAAAAAGCTATTTTGCAGGGCATACCCGATGAAATACCAGAAATGCCAGTATTTGATGAAACTATTAATAGAGTTCCTAAACGTAGACAAATATTAACAGAGAATGAAAAAAAATTAGCTCTTAAGAATGCTTTGCGTTATTTCCCAGCCAAACATCATGAATTTTTAGCAAAAGAATTTTTAAATGAATTGAATGAATATGGCAGGATTTATATGTATAGATATAGACCTACCTATCCTATATATGCTAGAAATATTAATGAATATCCCGCTAAATCTAAAAAAGCTGCTGCTATCATGCTTATGATACAGAATAACCTAGATCCACGTGTAGCTCAGCACCCATATGAGCTAATAATCTATGGTGGTAATGGGTCTATTTTTCAGAATTGGGCTCAGTATTTATTAACTATGAAATATCTAGCTACGATGACAGATGAGCAAACCTTAGTAATGTACAGTGGTCATCCAATGGGACTTTTTCCTAGCTCACATGATGCACCGCGTGTAGTAGTAACTAATGGATTGATGGTGCCTAACTATAGCAGTATGGATGATTATGATAGATATAATGCTCTCGGAGTAACACAATATGGACAGATGACTGCTGGCTCATATATGTACATCGGCCCTCAGGGAATAGTCAATGGAACTATGGTTACAATTTTGAATGCGGGTAGAAAAAAAGAACCTGGTAGACAGAATCTCAACGGTATGCTATTCGTTTCGTCAGGGCTCGGTGGTATGTCGGGTGCTCAGCCTAAAGCTGCTAAAATAGCTGGTGGTGTAGCTGTAATAGCTGAAATTAATCCTAAACCACTGAAAACCAGATTAAATCAAGGTTGGTTAGATGAATATTATGATACTCTTGATAAGCTAATACCTAGGCTGAGATTGGCGATGGCTAATAAAGAAAATGTTTCTATTGGTTATTTAGGTAATATTGTTGATTTATGGGAAAGGTTATATGATGAAAATATAAAAGTAGATATAGGCACAGATCAAACTTCTCTACACAATCCATATCAAGGTGGTTACTATCCTGCAGGCCTGACCTATGAAGAGTCTAATGAATTGATGAGCAAAAATCCAGAACTTTTTAAACAAAAAGTGCATGAAAGTTTAAAACGTCAAGTGGCTATTATCAATAAACATGCTCAACTTGGTATGTATTTTTTCGATTATGGTAATGCATTTTTATTAGAATCTAGCCGTGCTGGTGCTGATATTTTGCTACCTAATGGTGAATTTAAGTATCCTAGCTATGTACAAGATATAATGGGACCTCAATTTTTTGATTTTGGATTTGGTCCATTTAGATGGGTTTGCACTTCTGGTGATCCTGCAGATTTAGATAAAACTGATAAAATAGCAGGAGATATTTTAGAAGAAATTTACAAAACAGCTCCTGATGAGATAAAGCTACAGCTGAGTGATAGCATTCATTGGATCAGAAATGCAAAAGCTAATAAATTAGTTGTGGGCAGTCAAGCTAGAATATTGTATGCTGATGGAGAAGCTAGAGTAAAGATATCAAAAGCTTTTAATGAAGCTATCCGATCTGGATATATTAGTGCACCGATAGTATTGGGTAGAGATCATCATGATGTATCTGGTACAGATTCACCGTTTCGTGAAACTTCTAATATATATGATGGTAGTAAATTCACTGCTGATATGGCTACGCATACTTATGTAGGTAATGCTGTGAGAGGTGCTACTTGGGTTTCTCTGCATAATGGAGGTGGTGTTGGTTGGGGAGAAGTGATAAATGGCGGATTTGGCTTAGTACTGGATGGTAGTGATGAGGCAGATAGCAATCTAAAGAGTATGCTCTTTTGGGATGTGATTAATGGTATCTCTCGTAGAAGCTGGGCTCGTAATCCTAATGCTCTCTCAACTCTAAATAGAGCTCTAGCACATCATAAAGATTTAGCTGTTACTCTTCCTAATATTGCAGATGATGATTTAATTAATAAACTTTTTGAATAAATTTTTCTTTTCTTCATAATAAATAATCTGATGAAATATAAAAAATATTTTTTTGCTCTTTTACTTTTTATTTTGTTAATTGTCTTATCTGCATGTCAGACTCAAAATAAACCACTACCCAATAAGATAAAAAAATATAATCCTAAAAAATGTAATACTTGTCCTGGCTTTAGTTATAATATTTCCCCGTCAGATAAAAGTTGTTTAATATAGTTTAATGTAGTTTAAACATTTAACTTATAATTTGTGCTCATTTGTGTGAATCTGTGGACTAACTTAAAACTAATATATTACTAAACTCCTCATCACATCACCCATCACTAATCACTAATAACCTCATCAACCATATTACCTATCACTAATCACTAATCACTAATAACCTCTTCTCCCCGTCTCCCAATCTCTTCGTCTCCCAATCTCCCCGTCTCCCCGTCACTTTATCTCCACGTCTCCCAATCTCCTTCTAAACTCGTCAACTAATCAACCTATTAATGATATACAGAGAATAATTTTTGAGAAATGCCCTTTTCATTGATGATTTGCAATAAATATGTCCCACTAGTAAATGTAGATACATCTAATGTCATTTTATCAGATGAAAAGTCTAAATTAATTATTTGTCGTCCATCTAATGAATAGACTCTAAGAGATGATTTAGTAATTTTAGATAATTCTATTGTGATAAAATCTGATGTAGGATTTGGATACATATTAATATCATTAGAATATAATTCAATGTTATTACAATGATCTACAAAGACTGTTGCAGGCACACGTTCACTAACGCAACTGTCACCTTTTATTTCCCAATCATAAAAAAAGTAATAATAGTTTAAGTCATTTGCTGAGTTTCCAGTTATGCTAAGTACATTAGCTATTTCATAAGGATATTGTGTACCAGCATTATTTCTATATAAATTGGGATAAGTAGAGCATGCCAATCTCAAATTATTTTGTACAGGTAAATCAAAATTTAAATTTACCCTACTAATGCCTGCAGGTATATTTACAGTAGCTGATTGTAAGATATTATTATTTTCATCTTTCAGAGAAATAGTGCGATTACCAGATGAGTTAGCATTCACTTCTACTGATAGTAATGTAACAGGTTGATAGCAATTGAAAATCAAATAATGTGACGTCCAAGAATTAAAGAAGCTGCCATTAGTATTAGAATCTGTACTACCTACATGCTGAATAGCTGCTTCTGTATTACTTTCTACCCATACAGTTGTTTGCTGAGTAATATTAGGAATAATATAATAGCTGCCAGTAAATATAGGAGTTATGTCATTTTCATTATTATACCAATTGATAGTACCATTTGCAATGGCTTGCAGTGTAGCAGTTTCTCCTTCACACACAGTAGTATCATGCACTATTGGAGGTATATTGCCAATCTGAATATAATTGTCTTTAATTTTTGTGAAATTACCACATAATCCAGCATCTGCTGTTAATGTAACAGTGTAAAATCCATCTGAATTATATGTATGAGATGGTGTAGTTTCATTACTGAGATTACCATCGCCAAAATCCCAAGAGAAATTCTGTACATTTTGGGATAAATTAGTAAAATTTATAGTGTATGGAGCAGAACAAGTAGATAATGGGTCAGCCAAAAAATCTACTAATATTGGTAAATACTCAGCATGTATATTTTTAATTATTGTGTCGTTTTGAATATTAAGATCAGTGCCATTATTAGGATTTTTACAATATACTATAAAGCTATTATCTCCATTTAATAGTTGAAAATCTGGTAAAATGACAGTATCTTTACTTAAACTAGCTAAATTGCCATTCCAATTTATACATTGTGTTTGTTGATTTGCATAAGAATAACATATTGTTAATGAAGTTAAATTTTGAGTACTGAGGTTTTGAATAATTACTTTAGGTGAAATATTAATATCAAAGCAATTGTATGAGCTGCTTGGTTCTATTACACTTGAGAGTTTGGCATCCAGTGTGAGCAGTTGTTGATTTACTTCTATTTTTTGAATATATGGGATTTTATTTTGTTTTGTAGCTACTATTAATAAACTATCATCGCTAGTAAGATCTGAAAATGTGAGATTTACAGAATTACCTGCATCACTATATTTAGAATCTAATAATGTGCCATCTATTGATAATGCTACTAATGTATAGGGCTCAGTATTAACTGTTAAAGAATTATCTCCGATAATTAATGGTTCATCATAAGAAATATTAAGTGGATCAGGCACAGAGAAATAATTCATAGTAGATGGATCACCAAAAAGATGATAAATTTCCCAATAATATTTTTTCATACTAGAATTAGAGCTTTGAACAGCTAAGTTACCGCCATGCACCATTTCTGCATTAGTGATAAACCAATCAGAATATGGTTCTCCATGAGTGTGAAAAACCCTATCATATGCTCCTAGATTAGAACTGTTATATGTTGGATTTGCAGATATAGTGCTTCTATATCCCACACCCCAATAATAATCCTCATTCCAATAAGAATAATCTGAAGCTCCTATATAAGCTACAGCTCCTTTATTGGCCACTCGCGTAATAGCTTCGCCAAAGCATTCACTTACTTCGAATTTACTTGATTGGCAGCAATTGCCTACCATCAATCCATATTTATATGTGTTTTGTAATGATGATACATTGGAGATCAAAAAAGATGGATCTGCCCATCCATTGGAACTACAATGAGCAGTATAGTTAGCATAACCAGTGCCAAGGCTGATTTTGGAAATCATATCTGCAGAGGTTCCACTATTGCTGCTAGCAGGATATAAATAAGTATGACTATAAATACCATTAGAACTATTAAAATAATATTGAGTACCATAATTAATCTGTCCATTAGCATATGTAGAAGAATAGTTAGCATCAACTCCTGCAACCATTACTACAGTATCTAGATATGATTTCATGGGCATTTGATATTTTTCGTAAGTCATTGTCTTATTAATAATATTTTGTAGCTGAGTAGTGTTTTGTGCACTGAAACGAGCGTAATATAAATCTGGTAAATAATCACTAGAACCATCATAGCATGCATAATATAAATCTGTAACGTGTGAATTTTGAGTAGTACCATTATAAGCTGGTACTCCATCTACATCGCCTACTAATAGTAAAAAAGTAGGTGGTGGTGTAGTATTAGTATATAAATTTTGTAAATAATTTTTAATATTCGTTGTGCTACTACCGATCATGTCTGTATATCCCACTACTACATTGTAGCCCTTCTCAGTTTTCCAACGAATAAATGGTTGCAAAGTGCTAGCATATGATTGCGGAGCTATTATTACATATGTAATAGGATAGCTCGTGATTACATCTTTATTATAATTATCTTGATAATTTAATAATTTAGAAAATTTGAAAAAAGGTGAATATAATTTATTTTTTAACTCATTATAATTATTTATATTTTTTGTATTGAAAACTACCTCTAGCTCTACTTCGTAGGTTACTTCTAAATAATTTTTTACTGGATTGTATGCAAATGGATTAATTTTCAAAAGCCCTATACCTACACCTCTTTGTTTACCTTGATATTCAACCTCAGCAATAGGTTTTTTGTATAATGAGTCTGCATTATAGTAATTATTATCGTAATAAAATGGCACAGTTTTAGGATCTGTACTTTTACTGATGCTAGGCTGTGCAGGAATAATGGGAAAAGAGAATCCATAATCACTCAGTTTAATGATTTGTTTCTTTTCAGAAATAATGTTAATGCTTAGGTTTCCGCTTGGCATCTCTATTAAATGATTAATAGTAGGTAACTGAGCTCTACCTGTATCAAAAATGATAGCTAAAGCATCATTATTAATTTCTGTAAAATTCCCATTTGGAGTATTAATGCTTTGTAGCTCTATGTATGGTAATGAAACTTTAACTCTGAAACTACTTGTTTCAGAGTTAATTAATTGCCAAATATTTTTTTCACTAGCTGAAAAAATAATTGTTTGTGATTGCGAAAAAATTGTTTTTGCTAAACACAATAAAATTAAAAGGATAAAAAATTTTTTCATTTCTATGTAATTTTTAAGTAAAATTAATATATTTTTAATAAATAGAATAATAAATTTTATATTTTTTCAATTTGTATTAATTAAATAGTAAATAATTTATAGTAATATTGACAACATTTTTTATAATAACAACAATAATATAGCTATTTTGTTTTTTTATAGAAAAAATTTATTAATACAGCAATATCTGCTGGAGAAATGCCAGTAATACGACTTGCTATGCCAATATTTGCAGGTTTTATTTTATTTAATTTCTGTCTGGCTTCTATTGAAATATTTTTAATGTTTTGATAGTCTAAATCTTGTGGAAGTCTCATTTGATCAAATTTTATCAACTTTTCTGCAAGTTCATTTTCCTTTTTTATATATTCAGCATATTTAATCTCTATTTCGAGCGTTTCGATGAAATGAGATGGTTTATCTTTTATAAGATTATTAATTTCTTCAAAATTTTTTGCTAGTTCTAATATAGAAATTTCTGGCCTCATTATCAATTGAGTCCATTTGATTTTTTGTTTTATAGCAGAAGAGTTTATTGATGACAAGTAATTATTTATTTTATCTGGTTCTATAGAATTAATATTCAAATATTTAGAGGTGTTTTTGATAAAATCAAGTTTTTCTAGAACTTTATTGTATCTATCATCATTAATTAATCCGAATTCATGTGCGATTGGCGAGAGCCTAATATCAGCATTATCTTGACGTAATATCAGTCTATGTTCTGCTCTACTTGTAAACATACGATATGGTTCATCCAAGGTTTTAGATATTAAATCATCTATTAAAACTCCGATATATGCTTGGCTACGAGATAGTATGAGACTCTGTTGATTATTAATTTTGAGATGAGCATTTATCCCAGCAATTAACCCTTGAGCAGCAGCTTCTTCGTAACCAGTTGTACCATTTACTTGTCCTGCGAAAAATAGATTTTCTATTTTTTTAGACTCTAAAGTATTATTTAATTGATAGGGAGGGAAATAATCATACTCTATAGCATAGCCTGGTTGGATGATGTGAGAGTTTTCTAAACCATTTATTGAGTGTAATGCCTCGATTTGTATATCTAATGGTAGAGATGACGAAAATCCATTAAGGTAATATTCATAAGTGTTCCAACCCTCTGGTTCTACAAATAATTGATGAGAATTTTTGCCACTAAATCGTACAATTTTATCCTCTATTGATGGACAATATCTAGGGCCTATACCTTTGATAATACCTGTGAAAAGTGGAGATAAATGAAAACCTTTTTTCAAAATTTCATGTGTTTGCTCATTAGTATAAGTTATCCAGCAGTTCCTTTGTTTTTCTAATGGTACAGTATCATCTGAGAAAGAAAATTTAGAGGGATTGTCATCACCTGGTTGCTCTATCATTTTAGAAAAGTCAATAGTACGACCATCTAGCCTAACAGGAGTACCAGTTTTTAGTCTATCACTTTCGATATTAAGTCTTTTTAGAGATTCTGTCAATCCATCAGCTGCAGGCTCTCCAAGTCTACCTCCTGATATTTGCACTTGTCCAATAAAAATTTTACCATTTAAAAAAGTTCCAGCAGTTATTATAGCAGCTTTTGCTTTAAAGTCTACTCCCATTTTAGTTTTGATAATAAAATGATTATTTAGTGGCTCGATGTCTATCACTTCATCTTTCCAAAGAAAAAGGTTAGGTGTATTTTCTAAAATTTCTCTCCAATAATATGAATATAGCCATCTATCATTTTGTGATCTTGGGCTCCACATAGCTGGACCTTTAGATCTATTAAGCATGCGAAATTGTATCATGCTTTTATCTGCTATAATACCTGTATAGCCTCCTAAAGCATCGATTTCTTTTACTATCTGTCCTTTTGCTATTCCGCCAATACTAGGATTACATGACAGTCGAGCTGGATTAGTTAAATCTAAAGTAATCAAAACAACTTTGGAACCAAGTCTCGCAGCTGCTACAGCTGCTTCACATCCTGCATGTCCAGCACCTACTACTACGATATCAATATTTTCTAATAAATCCATCCATCCAAATAAATAATTTTCTTGTTTTTGAGATTATTGCAAAAATCTCTAGGTATAATAGTAAAAATTAATTTTTATATTCTATAACTACAGCACCTAATATCTTATCATTACCTAGTATTGGTGAAGCAATTATGGTTTTATTATCTTTTTGTATTACCGCTAATTTATGTATGTTAGACCATTCAGTAATGACGCTTTGATCTTTCATATCTGAAGTAAAAATAACTCTACCACTAGGATCTACTACTTTTATATTATCAACATATTGATATTTTATAAATTCTTGACTGTATAAATTCACTTGTTCTAGATTCTCTCTTAGCATTTCACTACGTACTGTCCATGTAAATACTTTTGTTAACCAAGTAAAATTATCTTTTTTTAAACTGTCTACTATTGCAGCATTCTTTGCATTTATATCAGCTATCTCTTCTTTATGTTGTTTTTGCTTTACCATTAGATTTATACCTAAATAGATAATAGCTATTAGCATAATTATCATTACTATAGTGGCTCCTACATTTCGTTTAAACCAAGATTTTTTCTTTGGTTTTTCTTCTGTATTTTTATTATCCTGATTTTCAGGATTTACTTGTTGATTAATTTCTTCCATAATTTTTTTACAAAATTACAATAAATTTTATTATTATAAAATCAGACCTTTAAGTAATAATTGTATTTCAATAAAGTGAATAACTAATTTTAAAGTTAAACTTTTTATTAACTAATAAGCCTACTTCAAAAATTTTATTTAGTAATATTAAAAATTAAAATCTGCGACAAAGATTCATTTTGTTCTTTGTAAAGAATAAAATAAATTTTAAAAATATTAGAACCAGATTCATATTTACACATTACATATGTTTTATTAGAAGATAAATTACCAGTATTAACATCAGAAATAGATTTAATAGGAAACTTAATAAAAAATTCGTCTAAAAGAGCCATAGCTTGACTACGAGAGTAATTACCCTTATTATTTAATAAAGTCATTTCAATATTATTAGCAAAATATTGACCTACACAACGAATATTTTGAGCATTTAGACAAGAAATTATTTTATTTACTATAGGGTCATCTATACTAGAAACTTGACTATCATTGTCATTAGCAAATGTTAAATTTACATTAAAAGAAAATAAAATAATAAAAGTAAAATGTAACATTTTTTGCATCCTGTAATTTTTTTAGTTAACTGCAAATATTGAACCAAAATTCTATGTAAACAAAATATAATTAATAAATTTTAGAAAGTCATAATTTGTGCCCATTTGTGTTCATTTGTGGATTAATAAATAACAACCCGCAATGTATATAATTTCATCCACAGATTTACACAAATTTACACTGATGTTTTAGTTTTATAAGTGCATTTGTAAATTAAACTACAACTAATATCTTGCTAAACTCCTTATCCCATCAACTAATCAACTAATCAACATTTTACTTTAATTTGTGCTCATTTGTGTTCATTTGTGGATTAATAACAACAATTGGACAGTCAAATATTAAACAAATAATTTACCCACAATAAATGTTATAGAAACAAAAATTACATCATCATTTGTAAAAATTAAATTAACTTCGCAAAAAAAATGGTTAGAGTACGTTTCGCACCTAGTCCTACAGGCCCATTACATATCGGAGGCGTGAGAACTGCCTTATATAATTATTTATTTGCTAAAAAAAATAATGGAATTTTCATATTAAGAATAGAAGATACTGATCAGAATAGATATGTTGCTGGAGCAGAAGAATACATTTTAGAAGCTTTAGAATGGTGTGGTATTAAATTTGACGAGGGAATACATGTAGGAGGCAAATATGGACCATACAAACAAAGCCAGAGAGCTAATATTTATGCTGAATATATTAATATTTTAATAAAAAATGATAAAGCATATTATGCATTTGAAACGTCAGAAGAATTAAATGCTTTACGTAAAGAATACGAAAGTAGAGGCGAAACATTTCAATATGGTATTAATAATAGAAAAAAATTAAAGAATTCATTGACACTCTCAAGCAGTGAAGTTAGTGATTTATTAAATTCTGGTCATCAATACGTTATAAGATTTAAAGTGCCAGAAAATAAAGAAATAATAATAAATGATATAATAAGAGGTGAAGTTAGAGTAAAATCTGAAATAATAGATGATAAAGTACTTTTCAAGAGTGATGGACTTCCTACTTATCATCTAGCTAACATAGTTGATGACCATTTAATGGATATCACTCATGTAATACGTGGCGAAGAATGGTTACCAAGCTTACCTTTGCACGTTTTACTCTATGAAGCATTTGGATGGGAAATGCCAGAATTCGCACATTTACCATTAATCTTAAGACCTGATGGCAATGGGAAACTAAGTAAAAGAGATGGTGATAGATTGGGCTTCAGTGTTTATCCTATATCATGGAAAGATCCTAAATCAGGAGAAATATATCGAGGTTTTAGAGAAGATGGCTATTATCCTGAGGCTTTTGTAAATATGCTTGCACTATTAGGATGGAATCCTGGTGATGATAGAGAAATAATGTCTATGCAGGAAATGATAGAAGCTTTTGATCTAAGACATGTGCATAAAGCAGGAGCTAGATTTGATCCTATAAAAGCACAATGGTTTAATCATGTTTATTTACAAGCAAGAGATATTAAACTAGTAGCGGAAGAATTTAAAAATGAATTATCTAAACATGGCGTTGATATTACTCTAGAAAAAGCAGAATATATATCTGAAATGATGAGAGAAAGAGTGAATTTTGTAAAAGAAATAGTTGATGAATCAATGTTTTTCTTTAAAGCACCAGAAGAGTTAGATACAAAAGCTATAAAAAAATGGGGTACAGAAAAAAGTGTAGAATGGATAAATGACATAATAGAAAAATTCAAAGAAATGACTACTTTCGAATCTACATTAATAGACGAAGTGATGAATAAATACGTAAAAGAAAAAGAATTAAAAGCAGGTAATTTTTATAATACAATACGAATATGCTTGGTAGGTACTAGTAAGGGGCCACACCTGTCGAAGATAATGGAATATATAGGGAGAGAAGAGACAATATCAAGGTTGGAGAAGGGAAAGAAGTATTTTTAGGAAGTGGATGAAGGGGGGAGGGGAGGGGGGGTAAAAATAAAAAGATTAATCTTTTAAAATCAATATTGGATTTAATCTCAACTCCCTATACACAAACCATGCTTGCCGATCCGATGAAGCTAAATTCAGCATCCTGCCTACATCTTCTATTAATTTCTTTAATAAATATTTGTGTTTTATTATATACCACATTATGTAGCTTTGCAGGTATTTGGTAGCTACACCTCTGAATTTAAAATTTATCCAATTCACAAATATGCCTGTATGCTTCTCTATAGCTGTCAATCCATACAAATCATTTTTACTCTTTTTATTTTTTATTACCTCTTTTCTCCTAAGTTCTTTGGCTTGTATATTTCGCAATTCTTCATCGTCATCACTACATATTACACCATTCTTTGAGATTTTTGTTGTTAAGATCTTCTCTATATGTGCTTGTCTTACTTTTTGAAAGCCTACAACATTAAAAAGCATATTACCACTTCTATCTTGAGTAGCTAGCACAGCTACTTTTTGAAGTCTTCGTATCTTGGCTATCAATTTGTCTATTGCATTACGCTTTCTTCTGCCTTTTTCAGAGTATTCCATGAGTAATTGTTTCAACTCGATAATTCCAAAAAAGTTCACATTATTATCAAAACTTCTGAGAGCTGCTAATATCCTATGACGCCAAGCGAAGCTTGTTGGTAAACTTATACCAACCTCATCAGCACATTGTTGTAATGTTTTATCTTCAAGCATACAGCGGATATAACCAAGCATTTTTTCACGTTTTTGAATTTTATATACGAAAGTGCCAGTAGTAACTCTAAAATTTCTACCACAATCTTTACAAATATAAAGTTGCTGACCTTGTTGTCTGCCGTTTTTAATGATATTACTACTTTCACAATTAGGACACAGAGGAGCAGCACTCAGAGTTTTTACCTCTTGATAATCAACTGCATCAGCCTCTTTCTCTAATAATAAATTGTATAGATTATCTAAAAATGCGAGATTCTCCTGCTTGCTCATAGAGATATACTCGTCTACGTCTTCGATTATCTGCTTCATAATTCTAAAAATTTTTTACAAATATAAAAAAATTTTAATTATTTATCCAATATAAATTTAAAAATAAATATTTATTCATTCTCCCTCCCATCCCCCCATATCACCTAACCTTCACTAATAATTCTCTAAAAGCAACTCTTATCTCTCCTTAAAGCTAATTACTGTTATTCCATCGCCACCTCTATTATCTGCTTCATTTTCAAATTTAAGCAAATTTGAAAAGCCTTTTAAATATTCTCTGACAGCTTTCCTTAATATGCCGTAGCCTTTGCCATGTATGATATAAACTTTAGGAACTCCTATTAGTAATGCTTGATCTAGATATTTATCTAGTTTATTAATAGCAATTTCTACTGAATCGCCTCGTATATCTAATGTTGTACTGAAATTTTCTGTTCTACTGACTATATTAACTTTGATTTTTTTAGTATCAGTTTCTAATTTTTTATCTAATGCTTCTACTGCATCTGCATTTATTTGTAAAATTTTATTATCAGCCACTAAAGTCAATTGGTTTTCTGATATTCTTATTATTTCTCCTATTTCACCAGTTAATTTTATTTTTACCAGTTGTCCTACATTAAAAATTGTTTTTTTGTCTTCAGATATATCATTATCTACGAATAATTTATCTATTTTTTCATTAATAATCTTTTTTTCGGATTCCAATTTTTTTCTGGCATTTTTGACTTTTTCTTTTTCAGCGTTAGATTCTTTGATTTCTCGTATAGTATTTTCGATGATTTTATTAGATTTATCAAAAATTTCATCTATTTCATTTTTAGTCTTTTTAGCTAAGTAATTTTGTTTTTTCTTCTGAAATTCTGTATTATCTTTATATTTTTTAATTAAATCAGTTACAAAGTTTTGTGCTATAGATAGTTGATTTTTTTGTTCTTCTAATTTACGTTTTTCATTTTCTAAAAATACCAATAATTTCTCAGTTTCTATTATATTATCGCCTAGTTGATTTTTTGCTTTTTCTATGATATCTTCTGGCAAACCTACTTTATGAGCTATTTCTAGTGTAAATGAATTGCCAGGAATACCTTGAGATAAGATAAAAGTAGGGCTAAATGTGTCATTATCAAAGAGCATTGCAGCATTTTGCATTTGAGAATATTTCATTGGCAAAAGCTTCAGATTATGAAAATGTGTAGTGATGATAGCGAAACTATTTTTTTCATATAATTTCTCTATGACAAGCTCTGCGATAGTACCACCCATTATAGGTTCAGTGCCTCTACCTAATTCATCCATAATTATCAATGATTTATCATCTGCATTTTCTATGATAAATTTCATATTTAGTAAATGGCTGGCATAGGTACTCAATTCATCTTTTATGGATTGATTATCTCCCATATCCATAAATATTTTATGAAACAAACCTATGATAGAACCTTCACCAGCAGTAATTGGTATTGCACATTGACTCATCCATTGTATTATTGCCACAGTTAATAGAGCTATAGATTTGCCACCTGCATTAGGACCACTAATGATTACAAATCTGTTTTCATTAGAAATAGTCAAATTCAGTGGTACAATTTTTTTATTATGTTCTTTAAGTATATTATGTAAATAAGGATGGTACGCATTTTTTAATATTATTTGAGGAACATCTGAGATTACTGGTATAGTAGCGTCATATTCTATACTCCATAAATATTTTGATTTAATAACATCGAAATATGCTATCTCATCAATAATTAGTAGTAGTTTATCGATATGAGGGATTAATTCATCTGTAAATATTCTCAATATACGATATATTTCTTTTTTTTCATCAATATATAGACGTTGCAGAGCAGCATTTAACTCGAATACTTCTTGTGGTTCTACATAAATAGTTTGTCCCGTTGCAGATTCATCTATTATTATGCCTTTGATAGTATCTTTAGCTTCTGGAGTTATTGGTATTACTAATCTATGATCGCGAATTGTAATATTAGCGTCGTCGGCTATGATACCTTGCTTTTGCCAATTTTTAGCAATTTCATTTATGCGTTTATCTATACTTCGTTGCATGCTATCAATGCGGCGTCTGATAGATGCTAGCTCATTTGATGCATCATCTCTAATGAATCCCTCATAAGACCATATATTCTTTAGTGTGTCTAATAATTGATCTGCTTCTTCGAATTTCACGTGTTTAGATTTTAGCAAATGCATCTCTTTGCTGGCTGTGATTTTATTTAGCTGTTTATAAATATTTAATAATTGCAGTAATGGATTGAGCATTACGGTAGTAATAGCAAAGCCTTCATTATAGATAATCTCTAACTCATGGCGAATATCACCATCGATCTTAGTTGAAAAAATGTTATTTGTTTGTATATAATTACTTATTAATTTTAGCACTTCATATTCTTGATATATCACGTCTATATCAGAGCTAGGTTTTATATTTTTAATAAGTTCTCTACCGTATTGTGATTCACAATAGGAAGATAACTTGTCGATTATAAATTCAAAATATATTTTGTTAGGTAAATCATCAGGATAATAAAACATTATTTACATTCTCCACATTAGATAGCTAAATTACAAATAAATTGTAATTTAATATTGATATTTTACTCAAATAGAGTTTTATTTTTTTTCAGAAGAATCTATAGCTTGTTTTAGATATTTTGCTTTTTCTTCTAAATATTTCAGATCAGTTTTAGCATTATCAATTTTTTTGATATATTCTTGTAGTAGTAATTCAGCATTAGCAGAGACTTTAAAGAAAGAAAGATTGTTTTCCCATGTTTGAATATCTGCTTGCAATTTTTTAATTTGATTATTAATATTATAAAGTTCACTTTTAGCTTCTTTGATTCCATTATTATTATGTAGGATATTTTCTAAACGTTGTTTAAATTCTTCATTACTTTCATTTATTCTTACGCCTTTTAGTTGGTCAAAAAGTTGATTTATTTTTTGTCTAAAAGCATCTTGTATTCTTTGTCTGTCTTTATAGGGTACATCACCTATTTCATACCATTGACGTTGTATATTTTTTAGACGTTCTATATCTTCTTTAGGATTATTATTAAATTGGAATTCGTCTAGTTCTTTGAGAATAGCTTCTTTTTTTGATAAATTTTCAATTCTTTGAGTAGAGAGATTGGCGAAATACAATTCTTTATTAGCAAAGAATTGATCGCAGGCAGCTCTGAATCTACGCCAAAGATATTCATTTTTTTCGGAAGGGATGAAACCAATTTTTTTCCATTCTTCTTGTAATTTTTGTATAGTACGGGTATCTTGTTTCCAGTTATTACTATTTACCAAATTTTCGGCTTGTTTAACTATACTTAATTTTTTATTATAATTTTCTTGCCATTCAGATTTTAGAATTTCATAATATTCTTTTTTATCTTGATAAAATTTATCTACCAATGATTTGAATTCTTTCCAAATACTTTCATTAAACTCTTGTGGTACGGGACCTATAGATCGCCATACATTGAATAAATCTTGAACTTCAGAAGTTTTTTTCTGCCATAGGTCGTGGGTAGTTATTTCTTCGGAAAGTATTTGTTTCATTTTATCTATAATGGCTTTTTTAGCTTCTAGATTACTTTCTCTACGTTGTTTTTGAGATTCTATGGAGCCACGATAGTTTTCTTTAATTTTATCTAAAGCAGCTTGGAATCTTTCCCATATTTCATCTTTTTTATCTTTAGGTACAGGGCCTATTTGTTTCCATTGATCAAAAAGTTCATAAACTTGTTTATAAGCTTCTTTTGTAGAGATAGATTTATCCATTAGTAGAGATTCAGCTTTTTCGCAAAGTTCTATTTTAGCTTCTAAATTCTTTCGTTGATCTATTTCTATCATTTCTTTTAGTAGTTCAACTTTTTTATAAAATTGATCTACATAATGATTAAATCGCATCCATAGGTCATTAGCTTTGTTATGTGGTACTGCACCTATAGCTTTCCATTCTTCTTGTATTTTATTGAAATGATCAAAAGCTTCCTTTAGAGGAATTTCATTATTATCAATGATATTTTTTAATTGTTCGAGAATATCTAATTTTTTTTGGTAATTATCTTCGAGGGATTGTAGATATTGATTTTTTAATAATTTTTTTCTATCTAAATATTTTTTCCAGAGTTTATCAAATGTATCTTTTTTAGTTTGTAGTAATTCCTCTGTTTTTTGTTTTTGTTCATCATCGCTAATAGCAGATATATCTTTTAGTTCTTTCTCATAGATAGCTTGATGGAGATCATATAATCTGAGTACACGTGGTCTAATGTATGATAAATCATTATTTTCTAAAACTTTAGCAAACTCTTCATTTATTTGATCTAAATTTAATTTATCATATCTTTGTTTATCAGCTTCATCTACTTCGAAATCTTCTTCTTCATCGTTTACCTCTTCTATTTGGTATTTTAATTCTTTATTATCAGTATTTTCGATTTCAGCTTGAGGATTATTAACATCAGCATCATTATTCATTGATAGCTGCTCTTTCATTTCTTCATTACTCATGTCGTTACTTTTTTATAAAGTTTTTATACAAATTTAGGTGCAAAATTAAAATAATAATTCCAATTAATTAATATAAGTTTAATAAAATTTAATAAAATATTAGGATAAATATTATTCAAGTTTAAAATAGTCTCATTATAGTTTATCTAATTATTCTATTACCTTAAATTTATCGCCAGTCTCTTGAATTATTCTTCTATACCATTCCTCGCCGTAGCCAGGCCATTCTACTTTAGGATTGCGTTCACCTGGTACTACATATTTCACATTCCCATCCATATATTTGAGGAATAGAAATTTATAAAATTCTTTCCAATACATTACTAATTTATCAGCATTATCTGCAGAGAATGTAGAAACATAATCAATAGCTTGATAAGGGCTCAATTCATGCAATTGCAATGCATAAGCATCAATTTCTTTAACTTTATTAATAAAAGCAGTTTCGAGAGAATCTTGTTTTTTCTCGATGTCTGGGTGAATAATATTATAACGTGTATAAGCGAAATTAGCTACTTGATTAAAAACCCAGAAAGCTGCATCATCACTCCATTTCATCATTGCGCCATTACCTTGAGCATAGCTATGAGGTACTTTTCTACTTGCAGAATATATAGGTGTATAAACGCAGCTAGCAGCATCATCTACGCCAAACCAGATAATACCACCGATCTCGTCTGGCAACCAGCTACGACTTTGAGTAACAAAGCTAAAAGCTGTTTGTTGAGTAGCAGTAGCACGCTCATTAGTATAGGTTACTCCATCAATAGTCCAGCTTAATGGTCTCCAGCGGTAAGGCAATTTGAATGGCCCTGCACCAATATCATTGCGCATATCAAAAGGAGTGTCTTCTAAATGATCTCTCATAAAAAACATCATATCTTTGAGAGAAATTTTTCTATTAGGTTTCACATAAAGTGGCATACGATGCGAAAGATTTTTGCCACTAACATAATCGATATATTCATCCATACCATCTGCTACCTGTCTAAACATACTCCAAACGCGTATCTCACATTGTCTAGCACCACCGAAGGTAACTGGATTATATGTGTCAGAAAAGCTAAACTCTTCATCTTTACCATTAAACCAGCCTTTTTTTCTAGCAAATTCGATAACATCTGATGAATAGATAACTTCTATTTTAGGGTCATATAATTTTTTATTAAAATCTTTCTCTGTAATGGAAGTTTTGCCATTAGCTAAAGTAAATTGTCTGATGCGAGCTTGATTGGCATGTCCACTAATATAGCCATCAGGTATGCGTACAGCTACCCACACAGCACCTTTTTCACCCTCACCTTTACCTATCATCTCCATTATCCATGCTTCGTTTTTATCTGCTATAGAGAATGATTCACCTTCACTAGCATAGCCATATTCAGCTACTAACTCAGCCATTACACGTATAGCCTCACGAGCGCTCTTGGATCTTTGTAGAGCTATATACATCAAGCTGCCATAATCTATAATAGCACCGCTCTGAGTAAATAATTCTTCTCTACCACCAAAAGTAGTCTCACCAATAGCTACCTGGTATTCATTCATATTACCAATAACATTGTAAGTTTTTTTAGCTTGTTTGATTTTACCTAAATATTTGCCCGTATCCCATTCATAAACATCTAGCATAGTTCCATCAGGATATACTGCTGCTGGCGAGTAATATAAATCACCATAATGTACATGGCTATCAGCTGAATATGTTATCATCACTGAACCATCTGCACTGGCACCTTTGGTAATAATGAAATTAGTACATGCAAATGAACTATATGCACTAACAATCAATAACAATAATGTTAATAACAAAAATTTCTTTTTCATAACTGTGTTTTTTAATTTTTAATAATTTTAATTGTCTTATTTATATTTTTATCTTTTAATTGTACAATGTAAATACCACTTGGATAATTCTGAAAGTCTATTCTATAAATATTATTATTTATTATACCATGATATATTTCATTTCCTAATAAATCGTAAATATTTACTTGTGAATTAATAGGAGCTTTTAAATATAAAAAATCACTAACTGGATTAGGATAAATCTGTGAAATATCTGAATGGTTATCATGCAATCCACCAGTAGTAGAAATCGACACAGCATCTATAGAGCCTTCGGCTCCGTCACGCCCATAATATACAAAAGCCAACTTTAAATCACTGCTACCAACGTAATCGGTTAAATCTACTTGAGCATTTACCCATTCCCAGCTAGACCAAGTAGATGTATCTGTACTCATTTCACTCCAAATAGTGTCTGTGAAATTTATTCCATCAGCAGCTGCTATTACATAAAGATCATAATTATCATAAGGTTTTATTCCCCAATATTTAGACATTTGAAAGTAAAAGTTCAAAATAGCAGTCTGATATCCAACCAGATTGATAGATTTTGTTATTAACCATTCATTTTGCCATTTTGATGTATCTTGCTCATCGTACAATACATGAACAAAATATTGACCATCTAGAGGAAAACTACTAGCTTTTTCCCAAGTAAAAGAGCTATCAGTTATTATTTGAGACCAATCAGCAGGAGGGAAATCTGCACCTTCGAAGCTTTCCCAAAATATCATAGCATCTCTGAAATTCATATAATGATATTGTTCATTATTGCTAAGATTTCTTTTAGATTGAGCTGAAAGCAATATGACAAAGCAAACAAATAGTATTGAAATTAATATTTTTTTCATTGAAAAATGGTTTTATTCTTGCAAAGATAAATAAATTTTTTATTTATTTACAAGGTCCTTTAGTGAAATGAGTGATACCATGGCTTGCAGCAATGCACTCATTAGAATATGTAACTCCATCACAACCACAAACGGGATCATAATTTTGTGGACAAATACCAGAATGCGTTTTTTCTAATCTACTGTCATAACAATTATCTTTACTACAACTAATAAATAATGCAAATGTTATTAAAATAATTGAAATTGAATGTTTTAGCATAGCAATTTATTTAATAAAACGATATCAATTTATTAATTATTATAATTTTTATTTTCTATATTTATTTTTTTGTTATAAAAATAAAAAAGCAGAGGCACCTCACATGATACCTCTACTAAATATTAAGGAAAATAGACAATTAAAATAATTGATTTACAAAGTCCCAATTTAATATATGCCAGAAATCTTTCACATAGTCTGGACGTCTATTTTGTTTGTCTAAATAATAAGCATGCTCCCATACATCGATGGTTAAAATTGGCGTTAATCCATTTTTTATAGGATTATCTGCATTAGATGTCTGATTGATGTGTAGTTTGCCAAATTCATCTTTGCAAAGCCATGCCCATCCAGAGCCGAAAAGTGTAACTGCTGCATTAGAAAATTGTTCTTTGAAATTATCTAAACTACCGAATTGATCTTCTATAGCTTTTAATAATTTATCAGACGGTTTAGTAGTGTCTGGTTTATTTAAACAATTCCAGTAGAAAGTATGGTTCCACACTTGTGCTCCATTATTAAAAATTCCTCCCGTAGCTTTTTTGATAACTTCTTCTAATGGCATATTTTCAAATTCAGTACCTGCAGATAATTTGTTAAAATTATCTACATATGCTTGATGATGTTTCCCATAATGGAATTCTAATGTGGTAGCACTGATGTAAGGCTCTAGTGCATTCTTTTCAAATGGTAATGAAGGTAATGTAATCATAATTTTTTTGTTTTTTGTGTTAATGCAAATTTATGTAATAATTTTTAAATATCATAATTAAAATGAAGAAAATTGATAATTATCATATTTTTTATTTGATTTTATAATCTGTTATTATTTATTAAAAATAATTTTTTAATTTTGATAAAAAAGTGGAGATAGAGAATTTATCTAAAACTATGTCTAATGCTATAAATGAATTAGCAAAGTTGCCAGGCATTGGTGAGCGAACAGCTACACGTCTAGTCATGTATCTTATTAGACAAGACAAACAATATTTAAAAAAATTAAGTGAAAGTATAGATCAGCTTAGCACAAATTTATATTTATGTAATCAATGCCATAATGTATCTGATACAGAGATATGTAATATTTGTTCAGATAATACTAGAGATTATTCCATGCTATGTATAGTGCAGAATATACAAGATCTGATAGCTATAGAGCGTTCGAGAGTATATAATGGATATTATCATGTGCTGAATGGACTAATTTCACCATTAGATGGCATTACTCCAGATAAAATTTATATTAATGATATACCTCAACGACTTCACAATAATGAAATAAATGAAATTATTTTTGCTCTACCTGCTACAGTAGAGGGAGATACTACCGCTTACTATATTTTTAATATGTTAAAAGATTTTGACTCATTGTCTTTCTCTGCAATAGCGCGAGGTATATCAATAGGTGGTAATCTGGAATATATAGATGAACTCACATTAGGTAAAGCAATCAAAAATCGTATAGATTTCTCAAATGCTATTAAAAAATGAAAAAAATTTTTACCTTAATTATTATATGTTTATTATTATTGTATAGTTGCAAAACTTCAAATATTTCTAATAGTTTTGCATTTAAAGAAATTTATCAATCTGGCTCTAATAGCATAAATGCTAATGTTTCATTCTCTCATGTTAATGATTCTACTAGCTTTTTTTATTTACAATTAGATACGACAAACTTACATTTTACAAATTTATCTTTAAATACAACTTATAAATATGCGAATATTGAATGTAAAATTGAAATCTTTGACACCCTAGATAAGATATTAACATATAAAAATTTTAATTTTGAAATTGTAGATACTATTAATAGTTGGGATACTCTGATAGAATTAAAAATTAATAATGATTTTAAAGGTTATTGCAAGGTTTACCTGAGATCTAATAAAAATACATTTTCTAAATTTATAGATATTGATAAATCTAATCCATACAGTAATGAATGGTTTCAGACAAATTTAAAAAATAATCATTTACTATTCATAGGTGATACATTAGAAATAAAACATCTAATAAAAAATATAGATACTTTTAAATGCATTGTATATGAACTCCCTCCAATAGCAGCACCGCCATTTGCAGTAGAATTAAACAATAAAAATATTGAATTAACAAAAATAAAAGAATTACAAATATCAGCAACTAACCCATTAGTAGCAAACAGAGATTTAATGAATACATTAGTAAGTATTAACATAGATACTACTCCTACTGGCATTTTTTTTATAATAGTTCCAGAATATTTTCCAGAAATTAAATATCAAGAAGAATTAATACCACCAATGAGATATATAACTTCGGAAACAGAATTCAATAAATTGATGAATTCAGACAACTCCAAACGAGCGGTAGATTCCTTTTGGTTAGCACAAATAGGAGATATACGAAGAGCAACAGAAATAATAAAAAAATATTATTTAAGAGTGATAAATGCAAATAGATATTTTACAGATATACAACCTGGTTGGCAAACAGATAGAGGATTAATTTACATAGTACAAGGACAGCCCAATTACATATATAGAACTTATAACACAGAAGTATGGCTATATGGATCTAGAGATGAAATGTATTCTAAAAGTTATTATTTTTATCGTACAAAAATTTCAAATAATTTTTTCACATGGAAACTTTTTAGAAACATTGATTATAAACCATTTTGGTTTCATAATGTAAATCTTTGGAGGAAATAAATAGGGTAGGGGAGAAATTTCAAAAAAATAAAAATCAAGATTAACTTTGATGAATATATAAAATGTGTTTTTGTGAGCCAGATTGATGTGAGTATAATTTTAAAGAGGTTAAGTTATTTATACATAAATTACAGACGTTAAACAAAAGATGACTAGTATTATTAGAAAGGATAAATAGTTGAGGGGATTGGTTGGATTATAAAATTTTGAAAAAATTTTATAAAGGGAAGTGTAAGAAAATATTTAAATGTTATGAATTAAATATGTTTGAGACATTAAATCGCTATACCGATCCCATGCCCGCCTATCCGACGCCGCCAAATTCAACAACCTCCCCGTGTCTCCTATAATCTTATCTGCCAAATATTTACCCTTAACCACAAACCACATTATGTAGTTTGTTAAATATTTTGTTGCAACTCCACGAAACTTATAATAAATCCAGTCTACAAAATATGTTATCTTCTTATGAACAGTTGATACACTGTATATACCATCTTTCTTCTTTTTCTTAGAAGTTATCTCTTTGTGTTTGATGTGCTCTGCATTTACGGTCTTGAAAGCTTTTTTATCGCTGCCGCATACCACTGAATTATCAGATATCCTATTTTTTAGAAAATCTGATATATGTTTGGCTTGCACTCTATTGTCTTCTAATTTTTTAAATAAAATATTTCCACTTCTATCTGTGGCAGCTAATACGGCTACTTTAGTTGGTTTCTTTTTCTTCAATTTTTTTATTTCTTTTTTTTCTCGTTTCTTTTTCCCTTTTTCGGAATAATTCATTAGAAGCTCTTCTAATTCCACTACTCCAAAGAAATTAACATTATTTTCAAATGACTGCAAAGCACACAATATTCTGTGACGCCAAAAGAAACTCGTTTGAAGACAAATGCCAACATTTCTAGCACATTCTCTCAAAGTCATTCCTGCAGACATACATTTGATATATTCCAGCATTTTATCTCTGTGGTGAATGCCATACATAAAGGTACCGGTTGTAACACGGAATTGCCGTCTACAATTTTTACACATATAATTTTGTACTCCATTTTGTAAGCCATTTTTGATTACGTGGCTGCTATTACAATCTGGGCAAAGTATGCCTGTAGACATGGCTTTTTGCTCTTGATAATCGACAATGTCTTTGCCTTCATTTTTTATTTTATTATATAAATTGTCGTAATACTTGCGTGCTTCTTCTTTAGTGAGGGCAAAAACATCTATTTCTTCTTCAAATATTTTATCCATAATTATAATATTTTTACAAATATAAAAACTTTTTATAACTAAAAACATATTTATTTCAAAACAAAAATTCTTATACCTCTTCAAAACAGTTCCCTATCTTTTTACTTTTAAAATATTACTTATTATCAAAATTTCTATTTGATAATATGTTTTGTAATAAAGTAAATTATTTTTTTAAGAAGGATATCTTATTTAGAAAATACAAAATATTGTAGTGACAATGCCGGGGCTCGAACCCGGGACCCCATCCTTAAAAGGGATGTGCTCTACCTACTGAGCTACATTGTCTTTTACTTTCTCAAAATTGTGAGTGCAAAATTAATCTTATTTTTTAAACTAACAAAATTAAACTGAAAATTTTTTATAAATTAATTAAATTTTTTGTAATGCTTGATCTAAATCTTCTAATAAATCTTCAATATCTTCTATACCTACAGATAAACGAACAAGACCGTCAGTAATAAATGCAGCTTTTTTAGCTTCTTCTGATACATGAGCATGGGTCATAGATGCTGGATGCTGAATCAAACTTTCTATTCCTCCTAATGATACTGCTAGTGTTATTAATTTTACAGAATTCATTAGTTTCTGACCAGCTACATAACCACCTTTTAGCTCAAAACTAATCATACTACCTGCCCCACGCATTTGTTTTTTTGCTAAATCGTATTGTGGATGAGATTTTAAACCAGGATATGCTACTGAAGCAACTTTATTATGTTTTTCTAAAAATTCTGCAACTTTTTGTGCATTTTCCTGACATTTTATTATACGCAAATTCATAGTTTTAGAACCTCTATCTACCAAAAAAGCTTGATGTGGGTCCATATTAAATCCCATATTCTTAAATGTAGGATATAAAATATCGTATAAATCTTTGGTTTTTGCAATTACAGCGCCACCTACGATATCTGCATGGCCATTAATATACTTAGTAAGTGAATGTACGACCAAATCGGCTCCTAAGTCAATGGGATTTTGGAGAATGGGTGATGCGAAAGTATTATCTACGACTACATATATATTATGTTGTTGTGCTATTTTGCATATAGCTTCAATATCTGCTATTTTCAATGTAGGATTAGCTGGTGTCTCTAAATATATCACTTTTGTATTTGGCTTAATGTTTTTTTCTATTAAGTCAAGATTACAAGTATCCACAAAAGATATGTCTATACCAAACTTTAAGTAGCTTTCAGTAAATACATCAAATGTACAACCATATATAGCATCAGTACTGATCATATGATCTCCTGCTTGTAATAAGCTTAATAGTGCTGTATTAACTGCAGCCATACCAGATGCACATGCTAATGCATCATATCCATGCTCTAAAAGTGCTAATTTCTTCTCTAAAGCTTTAATAGTGGGATTGCCTAATCTAGTATAAATGTAGCCTTCTTCTTTTCCAGCAAATCTATTTGCTCCTTGTTGGGCATCTTTAAATTTGAACGTTGATGTTTGATAAATCGGGGTTACCACACTACCCATTTCGTCATCGATTTCACTACCATGCACTAAAATTGAATTAATCTTCATACTGTTATTTTTTTAGCAAAATTCGGAATAATTTTTTATATGATATCTTTTAAATTTTTTCTAAATAAAATATTCTTTTTAATTTTGCCAATAGTTTTAGTGTTAATTAATCATCCTGTCTTGATTAATAAACTAATAGGGAATCGGGTGTGAATCCCGAGCTGTGCCCGCAGCTGTGAGCTCTTTTTTTATTGCCTCTATCTTTTAGATTATTAACCACTATCTGTTTTCAGATGGGAAGGTGGTAGAGGTGAGCAAGCCAGAAGACCTGCTAAAACTTTTTATCCTTTATAGGACTATTCTTTTCGGGGTCAAAAGGAATAGAAATTGTTAAAAATCATTTTAATGATTAAATTTTTACGACGATTGATAGTTTTATTTTGTTTTATTACATTTTTTTTAATCTCATACCATTCTTATTGTCAGGATACTATATATTTAAACAAAATTGAAATCATTGATTTTAATAAAAAGCTAGGTAGACTTTATCCTCATATTAATTCTATTTCCATTGATGATTCTATGTTATTCATTCCTATTGCTGAAAGACAATGGTTACATATGATTAATATGCAAATGCCAGTTTATCTTAAAGAATATGGCGTTCAGAATGCATCAATGTCGTTTCGTGGTTTTGGTGCTGGACATACTTTATTGATATGGAATGATATTCCACTTTTATCTTATTCTCTTGGGCAGAGTTTGTGGTCATCGTTTTATTCAAATAATCTTAATATTAGTAACTATGAAGGAGCTTTTTCTTCTTTAGGTTATCCTGGAGCTTTAGGTTCTATAATAGAAGTAGAATCTATTCTATCTGATAATAATAAATATAATCTTGATTATTCATTTGCAAATATAAATAATAATGATTTTGGATTTTCTGTATTGCAGCAATTAAATAATGGCAATGCTTTTAGGGTGCAATATAATGGCAATTTTGATAAAAATTATTATAATTTCAATAATCCTATGCATAACGATACATTGGAAAAGAAAAAAGATAATGAACATTTGGGGCATCAATTAGCCTTTGACCTTAAATTTAATAAATGGCAGACTGGATTTAATCTGCAACATCATCTAAATGAAATACCTACATCTATATTAACTGCACAGATAGATAAAGACGCTACACAAAATGAAGATATTCAATTATTTTATCTTAGATATAATTGGTCATCGAGTTATCATTGGCAACATTATTCATCTTTAGGGTGGTATAGTGAGCAGTACAAATACAATTCTTATTTTCCTAAAGCTGAGACTATTTCTAAAAGTTTTGCTCCACAGTTTTATCATCAATCTATTTTCACTAAGGATAAACATCAATTATTGATGAGAATTAGGTTGGCATATCAATATTTGAATAGCTCAGCATATCAGAAAATAGCTTACAGATATATTACAGATCAATCTTTTATTTATAATTATGAAAAAAATGGTTGGCAATTTTGGGTCAGCGAGCAATTACAAATTAAAAATTTTAAAAATTTTTTTCCGCAAGGTGGATTAGGTATTAGTAAAAAATGGAAATCTGGTAATCACAATTTTATTATATCCAGTGCTTTTAGTCATCTAGAAAGGTTGCCTTCTTTCAATGATTTGTACTGGGTGCCAGGTGGTAATCCGGATCTAATGCCAGAAGCAAGTAATAATACTGATATTAAAATGAAATGGATAGTGCGAAAAGGTATTATAGCTTCTATATTTGAAATTAATCCTTATTATTATTTTACTGATAATTTAATACAATGGAAACCTTCTGACAATCAAGCTATTTGGACACCTATTAATATTAATAAAACTATTCAATATGGGTTACAGACTAACTGGAAGTTGAATTTTTCATTTAAAAAATTTGTTTTACGTTTTTCATCAAATTTTTTAGCTCAGCACGCAGAAGATAGAGAAGCTCATAAAGAGCTTATTTATGTACCTAAATATATTTTTAATGAAATCATTGATGTATCTATAAAAAATCATTGGGTGATAAATTATGAATTTTCATACAATTCTAAACGTTTTACTACTTTTGATAATGATAGATTTTTGCCTTGGTATTCGATTCATAATCTTGGATTGTCATACAGGCACAATATTAAAAAAATAGTTATACTCTATAGCTTATGGGTAAAAAATCTAACTAATGCCAATTATTATACTGTAGCATGGTATCCTATGCCTAAAAGATATTTTATTTTTTCTATTCATTTTGAATTATAATTTTTAAACCAATAAAAACAAAATTATGAAAAAGTTAAATTTATTTATTTTTTTAATTTTTGCTCTCATTTTTATTAGTTGTAATAATGATGAGCCTAATGAGACTCCTGTAGATAACAATAATGATAATAGTCTCATAAAAGATGGAATTCTTATTGTCAATGAGGGACTTTTTGGCCAAGGTAATGGTGAAATTTCTTATTATGATTATGCTTCTCAGACTGTGAGACATCAAATTTTTTATTATTCTAATAAAAAATTAATTGGTGATACTCCATATAGATTAGCCGTCTCAGATGATGCGGCTATAATTACTGTGAATAATTCTAATAAAGTTTATATGGTGAACTTACATAATTTTTCACTTCTAGGTGAATATGATATACCATCGCCCAGAGAAATATTTATTAGAGATTTGAGACATATTTATATATCTAGTCTCACAGAACCTTATTTGTATGTGATAAATGCAATAGACAATAATATTTCTAATATATATTGTGATAGACCTCTAGAGCAAATAATTGAAGTTAATAGTAAGATATATGGGTTAGCTTGGTCTAGTTATTATAGTGGAAAAGCTAATAAATTTGTAATGGTTATCGATCCAATGCAGAATCTATTGATAGATAGTATACTAGTTGGTATAGAACCTCAAACAATTGTATATAAAGATAATTACTTATGGGTATTGACAACTGGTGGATATATGCACGAGGAGAATGCTAAAATTTCAAAAATTTCTTTCAATAATTATCAAATTGAGCAATCCTGGACTTTTCCTAATAACAATGATTATCCATCATATTTAATTATTAAAAATGGGAAAATGTATTTTCTTAATAATAATGCTATACAATATGCTAGTATTGATGATCAAAACATATTGACTATCAATACTTTATTCAGTGTGTCTAGTAGCTCTAATTTGTATTATTTAATGTGGGATGATGATGCTAACTGTTTCTGGGTGAGTGATGTAAAAGACTACATGCACAATGGCTTTGTTTACAAAGTTTCAGAAAATGGAGAATTACTTTTAACTGTAGAAGCTCAACTAGTACCTGGGATGGTTTGCCCGATATGATTGATTTTTGAATAAAAATTATTTATAAATCAATTATCAATTTGTATATAAGTTTAGGAATTTAGTGAGATATTAGTTTAAAGTAGTCCACGAATGCACACGAATGAGCACAAATAATAAATTAAGCTTGAGTAGTTTATTAGAAAATACTCAAGCTTAACACTCATCATCACCCCTGTCACCCCGTCGCCTTTTCACACCATCTACTCGTCACCAAGTCTCCCAGTCTCCACGTCTCCTTGTAACTTATCAATACAAGAGTTTTTTATAATTATTGTTTTTTATTTGAATTATTATTTTGATTTTTAATTAATGCTTTGTGAGAAAGTTTAAATTTACCAGTTTTAGTATCGATGTCTAAAATTTTGACTTGGACATGATCACCTACTTTATAGTAATCATTTACATC
>Ga0208198_1000564_pt1 | contig 40051 bp, 31 predicted proteins | sample AD_JPNTR2_MetaG_FD_184446 | JGI IMG/M metagenome (GOLD analysis project Ga0208198, IMG submission 184446) | Active sludge microbial communities of municipal wastewater-treating anaerobic digesters from Japan - AD_JPNTR2_MetaG (SPAdes) (version 2) | ecosystem: Engineered > Bioreactor > Anaerobic...
TTAAGCTCTTTTTGGTTATTTTTTTCAACTGCATTTTGAGTGAGTTGTCTTGGTTTTCAAGCATCTTCGAGATTTTATTCAACATGGAGAATATGAAGTCTTTGTATCTATGTTTGTTGATTTTTGTGATGAAGTTTTTCCAATCACGGATGATGTATCCGTTCTCGCTGAGCATCTTCTCCTCACTGTCGCTGAACATACCCATTTTTTTATTCATCTCTACTTTTATCTTCACTCGGTCGAGTGTGGAGAGTAGATAGAATGCGGGATTGTCTGGCGCACTTTCGAGGAATCTTTGTATGTTCCCGTACAGGTTCTTGAGTCTGTCGATGTTTTTCTCTGCTTCGATTTTTCCAGCTATCTCGTTGATTCTTTCGATGTTGAATTCTTTTTGTAGCTTCATGAGATCTTTGGTGAAGGTCGATTCTTCGAAATAATTCAGTATGTACTCCTTTATCTCATGATTGTTTTGCGCCTTCCTAGCAACTTCAATCATCGTGGCGAGTGCCCTTCTGCGTTGCTTTTCTATCTCGCTGTATATGAATTCTATCAATTGTGATATGTACTCTTTGTACTCGTCTAGACCGCCTTTGCTTTTCGATAAGTCTTCCAAATCTGTTAGATAATTATCTACTTCGTCTTGTGATTTGTACCTTTCGAAGTAGTAGATCAGATTGTTTTTGACTTCCGAAGGGCTGAGTTTTTTAACTTTTATCTCATATTTTCTTATGAATGATTCTTCATCTTGTCCATTCTTCTCATATTCGATTGTGTAGTCTTCCACAATGCCTAATATGGTTAGTCTGTGCAGTATTTTGTCGAATGTCTTGTCACCTTCTTCGCTATCGCTTGATTCTTCATTATCTTTGCTGCTCACTACAATGTAACCGTATCCATTTTTGTCGAGTTCTTCAATGTTTGGATAGATCTTCGTGAAGAAATCGAAGACCAGTTCTGTTTCTTCTTCCTCACCGATGAATGAGTCGAGGTGGAAGAAGAGTTGCGTGAAGACGTCGTCTCTTACCTTTTCCAATTTCGAGTATTCTCTGTGCATCTCGGTACTGGAACGATCAGTGTCGAGTAGTTTGTTTGTGTAATCTGGCCGACTTTCGGAGAAGATGAGGTAGCAGTATGCTTTCTTCTTGTCTCTGCCAGCTCTGCCAGCTTCTTGGTAGAATGCTTCGAGCGAAGATGGGATGGCGTAATGTATCGTGTATCTGATGTTCGGTTTATCGATGCCCATACCAAACGCCTTTGTCGCAACGAGTAAGTGTACTTTGTTCTTTTTGAATTTGAGCTGAACATCGAGTTTGTATTTACTGTAGGAGATGTTTTTCAACTTATCCAAACTTGGTTTCTTACCGGAGTATACTTCGTGGAATATGTTGGCCTTATCGAGAAATTCCGATATGCCGTCTATGCCCGTGTCACTTGAGACTTTCGACGTGAAGATGATTCCGGAGAGTTGGGTGTCGGATACCATGCTCTCCACATCTTGTCTATTTAATTTTTGTGGTAATTCCTCGCACAAGATTTTTGTCAATATTTTTTCCTTATCTTGTTTAATTTCTTCTTTCCTTTTCCTTGTTGTTCTGAAAATGAAGAAGTTTAATTCTTCCCTATCGAATGATTTGGGATATATCTTTGCACTTTCTGAATTTATCTCGAGTTCATGTTGCACGTCGCTCAGTACTGAGTACGATGCAGTACCGGTTAATGCAACTAATGGTGGTATGTATTTATCTTTTTTCGTTATTGCTTTGATATTCCGAGCGATGTTGAGATATGCAGGTCTAAAGTCGTGTCCCCATTCCGATACGCAATGTGCTTCGTCAATTACGACAAATGGTATGGGAGTTTCGTTTGCCACTGCGGTGAGTTCTCTTCTGAAGCCTTTTATTTGCAGTCGTTCGGGGGATATGAATACGTACTTGAGCTCGTAATTTACTATCTTTTTCAATCGTTCTTTTCGTTCTTTTCCAAGCACATCGCTGTTTATGTATGTGCATGAGTCAATTTTCATATTGAGGAGGTTTTCCACTTGGTCCACCATAAGCGATTTGATTGGGTCGATTATGACAACTGTGCCCGGTTCGAGTAGGCCACTAAGTTGATAGCAGAGTGATTTACCAGAACCGGTAGGTAGTAGTCCTATTACCGAATTGAGCGAGAGTATCCTTCTGATGATTTTGAGTTGTCCGTCTCTGAATTCTACTTTTCTGAAGACGTTTTGTAATAGGAACTTGAGTGCGTCGTCCTTTTCTTTTTGGGGCTTGCTATTTAGGTTGAAGTATTTGTAGGGTGCAAATGTGTAGAATTTCTTTGCCGTGTCACTGTAGTCACTAAAATCTATCGCGGTTACAACGATGATGGGTGTGTTTTCGCCTATTTTTGGCAATTCATCCGTGGGTTGTCGAAATCCTATGTCTACAGTCAAATCGTACATTGTGCGGTATTCTTGATAGTCATTCCAGTTTTTGTACCTTATCGATAGTCCATCTTGGACAAATTCTTGTTGTTTTGTCACCTTTCTAAATACAGTTAAGTCTACCTTTGGTGCTATACATTCGATTAGTTTCGATAGTTCAACGAGGTACCTATACATGTCAGTTAGTGCATAGTCTGAAAATTTGGCGTCCCTTTCAATAACGGCGATTTTCCAAGTATTTTGTTGATTTGCCTGCTCTGGCAGTATGCCATCGACGATGGCGGATACGATGGCACGTTGGAGCCAAGCTGAGAGTATGCCGATAGCTATGTAGTTGTTACTTGATACATTTTTGTTCTTTATTTCTGAGAAGAGTCTTGTTAATTCTCTTTCTTTTTCCTTGCCATTCGATATTCTATATCCCGTTTCGATATCTTTAATTTCTGAGTATTGAAAAGAGCCGCACTTGAGAATCTTCTCTTCCAAGTATAAAGATGGATACGTTGGAGTGCCACGCATGAGGATGTTGTTGAATACCTTGGCAAGAAGTACAGTCTTGCTGTTTTGATCGATGTATTGTTTTGTGTAGACCTTCTTCAAGGAGAATTTTAAATATCTGTTTATTTCAAGGAGTTTAGAAAGGCCCATATCGAATATGGATTTTGGGATGTACGCAGCTGCATCGTAGAACATTTCAGGCTGAGTTTTGTTCAATTCGTCTGTGGTTGGCCCTAAGGATATATTTTGTATGGAATACAATTTTCCGAGGAATATGCCCGTCACACTCGTTGCACCGAGTGATGTAAGTTTGTTTGCTACTTTGAAGAAGGTTGCACCAGTTGCGATAGTGTCGTCGAAGAGGATGATGTCTTTGCCTTTTATATTGTCCTCACTGAATTCTAAGTAATTGAGTATATCACTGGTATTATTGTCTGTGTTACTTATGTCTTTTGGATCTCTTGAGTTTCTAATGTAGTAGAATCCATTTTCGATATTCAATTCTGTAGATGTGAGTTTTGCGAAGTTTTCAAATCGTGACTTTGTCTCTCGCGCGTTATGGGCAGGGATGATGCAGAGTGCGGTCTTCTGCGTTGATGGTATGAGTTTGTGTTCTTTCATGAGGTTTGTTAATATACGTGAGAATTCGGTTGAGACCTGCTCGTTGCCGTCTCTGAATTCATATACTGCATTTCTGAAAATTCTTTGATGATGCTCTAAGACTTCTTCTGGATATATGTCCTTCGGGTAAAAAACATCAAGTGCGTAGTAATTGTATGTGCGCACGCTGTCGTGATAAAGGAATTTCGAAAATTGCAGTTTTTCGAGCTGAGCGTCCCATTCTCGGTGGAAACCTAAGATTTCTACGTTAAGTTTTGAGTGCATGAGCACCTCAGGTTTTGAAAGTTTTATTCTTTTTTGATTATTTGACTATGTGATATTACAAATTCATTATACCACGATGGGAACGAAAAATCGTTGGTTTGGCGATGATTGTCGAGGATTGGGAGTATCGTCAACTGATTTTTTAGAGTGCAGTTTTTACAGTGCGATATCGATTGTTGTGTTGGTTGATAAGGTGGTTGTGAGTTCTTTGTATTTGTCATTAGCACCGATGATGATGTTGTAGGTACCGGTGTCGATCGATGGAAATTCTGCTGTGCCGCTGTCGGTGATGGCAAAGTATCTCACGTCTCTGTTATCTCCGTTTGTCCCTATGAGTGAGACACAAGCTCCAGACGTTAGAGTTCCACCAACTGTTACGCGCACTTCCAAATTGCATCCACCAGTTGTAGGTAGTGGTAGTCCTAAGCTGTTAGAGGAGATGAGTCCATAGCCGGATGATGGGTCTATTCCCACGTCATCAATGTCTTGTGCGCCATCTTGGAGTAGTTTTCTTACTTGCCAAGGCTGTGCATTTGGATATTTTTGCAAGATCAAAGCAGCGAGTGCGGAAACGTGTGGTGTGGCCATCGATGTGCCGGACATGATGTCGTAGTATATGCCATCTATTTCAAGACCACCTTCGTATCCCTTTGAACCATTTTGTGGTACGGTAGAGAGTATGTTCTCGCCGGGCGCTCCAACTGCAAGCATTGGACTGCGATTTGAGAAGTCTGCAGTGCGGTATGGCTCCATGTTCTCAACTGCACCAACTTGGATGACACCTGGATAATTTGCCGGATAGAAGAAAGATTGATACGAGGTGTCGTTGCCAGCTGCAGCTATAAATGTAACGCCGTTTTTGAGTGCATAGTCTACAGCTCGTTTGAGTGTAAGTGAATATCCAGGTCCACCCCAAGAGTTGTTGAGTACTTTTGCTCCATTGTCAACTGCCCATTTGATACCTTTTTCAACGGTGTCGTCTCCCACGTAGAATGGTGAGAATATGACGATTGGCATAAGTTTAACGTTTGGTGCAATTCCCACAATACCTTTACCATCGCTCTTTGCTGCTATGATGCCAGATACGTGCGTACCATGTGCACCACCGTAGGATGAATCTTCCCCGGCTGGTATCTCTTCTTGAAGTGATGGCAAGTATCCTTTTGTAACTTGACCTTGCAATTCTGGGTTTGTTGCATCTATACCGGTGTCGATGACTGCAACGATGACCCTATCACCCAAGTATCCGTTCTCCCAAGATTCTTTGACTGCAATTGCCTTAGCTCCCCAAAGATATTGATCTAACGCCTCTCCTGTGTAATTTGCAAGTGTCTTTTCGTTTGTGGTCGTTGATTTGTTGACGACGTTGGAACGAAAGTATGGAATGTATCTTTTGTAACTTGGTTCGATGTAATCTATGCCATAGAGTGAATCTTTATTTTGCTTGATTATTTCGTAAGTAGCTTGAATGCTGCTGTCCACTTCGATGGTTGCAACTTTCAGTTCTTCATCGGTCGATTGGACTTCTCCATCGATGATCTCTGCGAGGCGTTGAATTGCCGTCTGGTCTTTGTATCCGACGAGTATCTTTCCCTCTTCGTGTGCGTACTCTAAGGAATTGAGGTATGGCAAATTAGCATCGTGCAAGGTTTTTGCCGATGTAGTGCACGATGTTAAGACTATTAAGCCAAGAGCTGAGATGAGAATTGATATTAACAGTACGTATATTCTCTTGTGCATGTGCTACCTCCAATTATGTTCGGTTTGTGTTCAGTTGTTTCCAGTGACGAAAAGGTAATATTTTTCTGGTGGAATGGTTGGTGCAAGGTATTTTGAATTGTAGTTGCAATTGATTGCCGCGGAGAGTGAGTTATTTTTCTCATCTAACCATTCTCCAACGAGTAGCTCTGGTGCCCATTCGTACGGATGACCTGGTTGAAGCGCGGTTATGTAATTTGATGATCCGTACTTAATCCATCGATACGATGGGAAGTCGATCGTTACGTATTCTTCTGTCGTTGAAAATGTGTTTAATCCATCTTTTGATGCGTAGAAGAGTTTCTCACCTACGGTTGTATCATAGAGCCAAAGGTCGTATGTATATGTAACTTCGCTGCTATAAGATTCAAGGCCTGTGAAATGCCATGAGAATGTTGGGGTTGTCGATACGTTCGTTGCATTGTCGCTAGGGTTTACTGTGGTTATGTACACCATCGGCAGGGGAACAACGCTTCCAAGCACAGTTTTCGGGGATTCACCAAAGGAATATACGCTGCTGACCGCGTACCAGACACGCTTTCCACATTCTAATTGCGATGATGAGTCTCTATATATGGACAGTTCTGGTGGTACCGTCGCCACATGATAGTAGTTGACGCCGTCGAATGAACGGTAGATTCTATAGCCCGATGGTGGATTGGTATATCTTTTCTGAGTGGAGTTTTCCCATGCTTTCCAGTATAGTTCGACGTATAGATTCATTCCTTTAGATGCACCAAGCGGCGTTGGAGTTGGGTTTGATGTCGATAGGTGTGATGAATATGAATAGTATTCGTTACCTACACTAACTGTGCAGGATCTTACGGAGTACTTGCTGTCAGTGTTTTCCTCTACTATGTATGGTTTTGATGCATTCTGCTTTGAGTTTTGTACGAAGAGTGGTATGATGCATAGGTATCTGTTGTCGTTATTATCGTATGCGTCTACATAGAGTATGGTGGACCCTGAAAATCCCGATAGCTGAATTTGTCCTTGAATATGGTTCCCTTCTTCGTAGTATCGGGGAGATGAAAGATATTCTGCACCAGGGACTGAGCCGATTTTTAGGTACATGTGGGATATGGGGAACGCAATCGATGTGGCAGTTGCTTCAACTGTAATTTCTTGGTCATCAACAAGGCTATATGTGCCATCTTCGGTGCTTTCCAGTACTTTGCCGTCTTCATCGGAGAGTTCAATTTGTAGTGTTATATCGTTTGTTGCAGGCTGTATAAATACGTACGGACGAAGCGTTGCATCTATGGACAGTGGTCCGGTGTTTCCGGCAAGTTCTATTGTCGTTATTGCATGACCTGTCTTTGTAAGGATGAATTTCGAGTATGTTTGCTGGTCAAAATACACTTTACCGGAAGGGTCCGTGAGTTTTGTCTCTACCAAATTACCGTTTCTGTCGTACGCCGCAACTTGTGCTCCTTCAACTGAACTACCGGAGTTGTATTCGCTTACGTTGATTTGGAATGTATGTTCGAGTACGTAGATGTTGAATTGTTGCAATGCGGTGAGTAAAGAGCCGTTGTATACACCGAGTGTGATTGTGTATGTACCGGTAGCTGAAGGTGTGAATGTGTATGTGTTGTCATTGAGTAATCCCGGTCCTGAAAGCATGCTGAGCATTTCATCAGGGTTAAGTTCGATATACGTGGAGATATCGATTGTGAGTTCTTGACCAACGGTGCGGTAACTGTCTGGAATTTTTGAGACAAGTGGCGAGCGTACGATGATGATCTTGAGTATTTTGTCAGCAAATGCACCCCTGCTGTCCGTGGCACGGAGGATTACTTCTATTTCTTTTGTCGAACTGTCATTTAATTCGGTTGGTGATGGTGTGTATACATACGAAGTGTCTATTATTTCTCCAATGCCGGAGATGATCTTGAATGAGATGTATTGGTCGTTTTTGTCACTAACGTACTGAGAGACGTCGATGTTCAATGTCTGACCCAACGGTACTATCTGTAATGGTAAATCTTTCCAGATTGGTGCTGGATTGAAGAGGATGCAGGAATTCAACGTGAGAGTCATGGCTGCAATCAAGAGTATCAAAGGAAGTACTAAACGTCGCATGGAGTGACCTCCATATAGTCATGCATTAGCTTAACACCCCTCATTTCTTCTTTTCATACCGTACATCCTGTTGTCTACTTCTTTGTAAACTTCTTCGATAGAATCAAAAGCTGTTGCATCGATGATGCCAAATGAAATGGAGATCTTCTCTTTGGAAAGCGATTCCAGTATCCTGTCCATGACGTTGTGTGCATGTGTGATGTCAGTTTCCGGGAAGACCAGTATGAACTCGTCGCCACCGTAGCGTGCTATTAAATCCATTGCGCGAATATTCCTGTTTATTACTTCTACAAATGTTTTAAGTACAACATCTCCGTAGACATGTCCAAATTTGTCGTTTATCTCTTTGAATTTGTCTATGTCTATGAATACGACAGATATAGGTCTATTTGTCCGTTTGCTCTTGTTCATTTCTTTTTCAAGGTACTGTTCGAGGAATCTTCGGCTGTATGCACCAGTGAGGTAATCTTTTATGGATAGTTCGAAGAATCGCTTGCGTTCGTACTGTACTTCTTGGAGGGTGTCTACAAAACTGAGTGCCAACGTTATTATGCTGGCGACTTTATCGAATAGTGAGATTGTCGATTCAGAGAATTGATCTACACCGGTTTTTTCGAATAGTACTGCACCTCTTGAAATATTTCTGTAGATAATGGGTACGCCGTAATCTGTGAATGCCTTGTCGTATATTGTGAATACTCTATACCCATCTGGTAGTTCTCCGTTCTTCTTGGAATCTCGAATAAGTGTCTTCATTCCTTTATCTATGACGTATCTTGTAAAATTCTTTCTTTCCGAGCTATATCGCATGCCACTTCTATCATCAGTATCGCCATATTTGAAATATGGATAGTATATCTCTCCGTTGGGCTCAAGAAGTGCTATTGCGAATATGTCAACAAGGCTGTATTGTACAAGCAAAGTTCTTATCTTTTCCCCAATTTCTTTCAAGTCAATGTTGTCTTTCGATATCTCTTCGGATAGTATGTTTATGAGCTCGTTTAGTATCTTGTTCTCTATAACCGAGAACTCCATCGATATGTCCCTTGTTGTGACGATGTTGTAGTATAGACCTATACAGTTTTTCCTCATGTATGTGACTTCAATGAATTTTTTCTCGATCTCTTTTGTCCATACTTGTGTGAAATCTTCGTCTACATTTGCCTTTTCTTTAATTGTTCCCAGTACATCGTAGAAGAGTAGATTGCTATCTGGATTTTCAAGGAGTTTCCGTACTTGTTGCCTATCTCTGATATCTATCTGTGCATCTTTTAGATGTGCAATTATTCTGGCATTGATGTAGACGATATCCTTTTTATCCCATATTACTAGACCAAGATTCTGAGCTTCGATGACGCTTCCAAACATGCTCAAAAATCGTTCTTTCTCAGTATGGTCATCTTTTCTTTTCTTGACTACGCGTACGTGGATGTAAATAATGAAAGATGTAATCAAGATCAAGAGTATTAGTAATGCAAGATAAGAAGAGGTGCTCTCGTTCATTCCAATCCCCCCAGAGATAACAAAAAAATTCGGTTTGTTTCAACCGACTCTAATTATTCTATCACAAAAAGATAGAAAAGTTTCAATTTTATAAAAGAAAAAACGGGAAGTTCTCAAGTACGAATCGTTTCATTGTACATCATTATACATCATTTTCAACGACGAGTTGTTTTCTGTACATTTTCGCATAAAGGCCTTCATTTTCGAGTAGTTCGTAGTGGTTGCCCTTTTCGAGTATCCTGCCTTGATCAAGTACATATATGATATCTGCGTTCTGGAGCACTTTGAGTCTGTGCGTGATTATGATCATCGTCGAGCCTTTCATTTCCTCGCGTAGGGTCTTTATTATTTCCTGCTCTGTTTCTGGATCAACAGCTGATAGGCAGTCATCGAATATGTATACGGAGGCATCTCTCATGAGTGCACGCGCTATGGTGAGCCTTTGTTTCTGGCCACCAGAGAGCATGACACCACGCTGTCCAACTAATGTGTCATATTTTTCTGGAAATTTTTCTACGTCTTCATCGACAGCTGCAAGTTTTACCACTTCTTTTACCTTTTCTATATCGTACTTTTCCATACCAAACGCCACATTTTGACTTACAGAATCGGAAAATAGGAACGTCTCTTGCGGAACGTACGATATGAGTCGCCTTATATCTCTTGAATGCAATTTGTTTATGTCCATTCCATTTATGAATATCTTCCCTGATTCAACGGGGTACAATTTACTTATCACTTTGACGAGCGTAGATTTTCCACTCCCAACTGTCCCAACTATACCAACGAATTGCCCTCTTTTTAACTCAAAATCGACGTTTCTCAATACCTCACGCTGTGTCCCCGGGTAGCTAAATGTTAGGCCCTTTACTTCTATCGTATCTATTTCGTTTAGTGGCAATGGGTCTTGCGGCTCTTCAACTAATGGTTTTACACTGAACATTTCTTCGAGCCTTTGCATAGCCGCTCTACCTTGTTGAATTGTGTTCATGACCATACCGTAAGCTGTCAGAGGCCATATGAGCATACCAACGTATGAGTTGAATGCTATGAAATCACCCAAAGTTACCGTGTTATTGATGACCATAGGCCCGCCAACTGTGAGTACTACGAAGTATGCCAATGAACCAACGAAATGGATGAGTGGCCACATGACTCCCCAAATTCTGATTAATGCCATGTTTGCATTGAAATTCTCTCTGGCTCGCTTTTCAAATAGTTCTTCCATTTTCGGCAGTATGGAAAAGCTCTTTATGACTCTTACGCCATCCATCGTTTCTTCTGTGTAGCCGCTTAGGTTCGAATAGACGTCTTGAACGCGCCTTGACCTTTTGAATATGATTCTGCCAAAGAGTAAGGAAATGATTATTATACCTGGTAATGGAATGAGTGCAGTTAAGGTCAATCTCCAGTTGGTCGACGTAGCCATGAAGAACACAGTTGTGAAGGTCATGAAGACAGCATCTGTAAGTTGAACAACACCCGTCCCCAACATTCTTTCAACCATGGGGACGTCGTTTGTGAAGTAGGCCATTATGTCTCCGGAACGGTGTTTGTCGAAAAAGTAGGTATCGAGATTGAGTATCTTATCAAATAAGTATTTTTTTGATATGTAATCAAAATATCGGGATGTCCCCATGATGAAGTATCGCCACCAGAATCTACCAGCGAGCATGCCGAACGCAAGGCCAATGATTGACCATACGAAGACTTTTACCTCGCTTATGTCCTTTATCGTTTCCACAGAATTGATGGCTTGTGATAGGACTTTCGGAACAAAAAGTTGGAGCAAGTCGATTACGACAAGCACCATTATACCAAACATGTAGAAATACCATCTTTTCTTTATGAATTCCTTTAGCACAAAGAGACATCCCCTCTCCTTGATTATCGATGATTGTTGATAGTTACCGGTAATTTTCGACGTTAGTTTGTGATGCTAACCATCATAGATTTATTATATCATGTAGTGGTATAAAAATGGAGTCCCTTTTTTAGGGACTCCAAAAATTTTTTCTTTGCTTGCGCTACTTAAGAAATTTAAAAATATTACATGGGGTAGTATCCTCTTTCTTTGACTGCGTTTGCAACTCTGTTTATTGCAACGATGTATGCAGCTGTCCTCATGTCTGTATTGTACTTTTCTTTCGTTCTGTAAACTTCTGCGAATGCATTGACCATCATTTTCGTTAATCTCTTTCTGATATCATCGATGTCCCAGAAGAATGTCTGGAGGTCTTGTACCCATTCGAAGTAGGAGACTGTGACTCCACCAGCATTTGCAAGTATATCTGGAACGATAAGGACGCCTTTCTTGAGTAGCATTTTTTCTGCTGCTGGTGTTGTTGGACCGTTTGCTGCTTCGATAATGACTTTTGCTCTGATCTTGTCTGCGTTCTTTTCTGTGATTGCATTTTCAAGTGCTGCTGGAATGAGTATGTCTACGTCAAGTTCGAGTAAATCTTCGTTTGTGATTGGTGTAGCTTTTGGATACCCTGCTATTACGCCTTTGTTGGAGTCTCTGTATGCAATGAGTTCGTTGATATCGAGTCCATTTTCGCTGTATATGCCGCCACTGATGTCACTGATTGCAACGATCTTTGCACCGAATTCTTCGTTCAGTATCTTTGCGGTGTAGGAACCGACATTACCAAATCCTTGGATTGCTATTCTTGCCTTTGTTATGTCTTTGCCAATTACCTTGCATGCCTCGTTTGTCGTTATGGAAACGCCACGTCCCGTTGCCTCTGGCCTACCTTCGGAACCACCGAGGTCAATTGGTTTTCCCGTTACAACGCCGAGTGAGGTGTATCCAACGTTCATGCTGTATGTATCCATGTACCATGCCATTATCTTTGCGTTCGTGTTTACGTCTGGAGCTGGGATGTCTTTTTGTGGACCAACCATCATTTGAATTTCAGAGAAGAATCTTCTGCTGAGTTTCTCGAGTTCTCGTTCGGAAAGTTTCGATACGTCAACTTTTACTCCACCTTTTGCACCACCGTATGGAAGGTTCAACACTGCACACTTCCAAGTCATCCAGAATGCAAGAGATGCAACTTCGTCAAGGTTTGTATCGGGGTGATACCTGATTCCACCCTTTGCTGGTCCCTTTGCCGTGTTGTGGTGTACTCTGTATCCTTCAAACATCTCTACTCTGCCATCGTCCATGACGACTGGGAAGTGGACTTCCAAAATTCTTTGTGGCCAGAGTAGGAAGTTACCAACGTTCGAATCGAGATTCATGATCTCTGCTGCTTTTAAGAACTGCTTCTGAGCATTCTCATATATTGGGCCAAATGGTTTGAGGTTACCTGCCGTGCTTAGTTTCATCTCAACACCCTCCTCGGTTTTTTAGTGGCTGGCGAGTTTTCCAGCCTTCGATTTTCCATATCCGTAACCTGCATATTTACTACGTATTTAATTATGCGTTAGTATCTGCATTTAATCAACTTTAATTTTTGTGAAGAGTATCACTTTTTCGGTTGAAAATAATGAAATTCTTTTGTTTTCTTGAATATGTTTAAGTATGCAGATGTTCATTCGATTTGATGTTGGCATGTTCTTAGAATAATCCGGTTATCTCACCATTCTCGTCTATGTCGATGTTTACTGCGGCAGGTACCTTTGGTAGACCCGGCATGAGCATGATTTCTCCAGCGAGTGCAACTACAAAGCCGGCACCCGCACTGATTTGGAAGTCTCTAATGGTGAATTCGTATCCTGACGGTGCATTTAGTTTCTTTGGGTCGTCGCTGAGACTGTTTTGTGTCTTTGCTATGATCACAGGGTGATTGCCAAATCCGTTTTTCTTGAGCATCGATAGTTTAGATTTCGCAGTGTCTGTATATATGACCTTCCCTGCTCTGTATATTTCTTTTGCTATGATGTTTATCTTCTGCTCTATCGGTAAATCCATCGGCACGATTGGTTGATAGTTGCTCTTTATATTCTCTATAGTATCTACTACTGCTTGTGCTAAGTCTATCGCTCCTTCGGAACCCTTTGCGAATGCTTCGTTCAATACACATTTTGCAGGGCAGTTTTTGATGACTGCTTCTATTTCCGCATCTGTGTCACTTGCAAACCTGTTGAGTGCCACAACGACTGGTATGCCGTACTTCTGCAAGTTCTCCACGTGCACCTTTAAATTGTCCATTCCCTTTATTACCGCATCTACGTTCTCTTGTGCTAAGCTGTCTTTTTGTGCCCCACCATGGTATTTTAGTGCTCTAATCGATGCAACAAGTACTACCGCATCTACGAACAGGTTGCCCGTCGGTGCAACGAAATCTAAGAATTTCTCCGCCCCAAGGTCAGCAGCAAATCCTGCTTCTGTGACGACGTAATCAGATAGTTTCAACGCCAACTTTGTTGCAACTAAAGTGTTTGTACCATGCGCTATGTTTGCAAACGGTCCACCGTGCACGAATGCGGGGGTGTTCTCTATCGTCTGGACCAAATTTGGATCCATTGCATCTTTAAGCAGTGCAGCAACTGAACCTTCTGCCTTCAAATCCTTGACTCTGATGAGTCCTTTTGTCTCACTTTGGGCTACTACGATCTCACCGATCCTGCGTTTCAAATCCAATATATCTTTCGAAAGGCACAAAGTAGCCATGATTTCAGATGCAGCTGTGATCATGAATCCATCCTCACGCGGATAGCCATTGGCACTACCGCCAAGTCCTACGATGATCTGTCTCAATGCCCTATCGTTCATATCCATTGCACGTTTCCAGTAAACTTTGCGTATATCTATGCCAAGTTCGTTTCCATGGTTTATGTGTGCGTCGATCATGGCAGATATTAGGTTGTGGGCCGTTGTTACTGCGTGAATATCACCCGTGAAGTGTAGGTTTATATCTTCCATCGGCAGAACTTGTGAATATCCACCACCAGCCGCCCCACCTTTTACACCAAATACGGGGCCCAACGAAGGCTCACGCAATGTGACTATGGATTTTTTGCCTATTCTATTCAACGCCATCGATAGCCCAATGCTCGTGGTTGTCTTTCCCTCACCTGCAGGTGTTGGGGTTATAGCGGTGACTAGAATCAGTTTACCATTCGGCTTTTCTTCGTAATTTTTGATCGTTCTGTGGTTGACTTTTGCAATGTGCTTTCCATACAGTTTCAGTTCATCTTCCTTTATTCCCAATTCATTTGCAATTTCCCGTATATCTTTCAACTTCGCTTGTTGTGCAATTTCGATGTCTGATAGCATATTGTTCACCTCCATATGAAGATTCTATCATACATCACTGCGATTGTGGAAATTACATCTGCATCGATATTCCGCGAGCGGTCTGAAAAACTGAACGGATTGAAGCGATAAATCGCATTTTCACAAAATAACTTCAGAATTCAAAAACAACAAGATTTATGGTAAAATTATGATAAAATACTAAAGCATAAGAAAGTTTGCTACATGTTTGACTGTAAATTGAAAGGTGAGGAATGGATGGATGGACAAAATCGATGTTGATAAAAATGTTGAGAAGTTGATAGAGGAGATAAGGACAACTGTTAACAATTTTGGTAATAAGGTAGTTGTGGCGTTTTCTGGTGGTATGGACAGCACGGCTGCTGCACTGCTGTGTGGCGAGGCTATTGGAAAGGAAAATGTTGAGCTTGTGCACGTTGTCTATGGCCCTTACACGTATTCAAATAGTTTAGAGATTGTCTCTGATTTTGCAGAGCGATTTGGCTTTAAGATCACGTTCGTTTACAATCGCCAGCAGGAGCAGATATGGAAGTATGGTCCATCTTGTAACATGTGTACAAGGCAAGTGAAGATGGGCAGTGTGCTCGGATATGCGGATGGCAGGCTCGTTGTCACGGGGTCTAATTCTTCAGATACATGGGGCCAAACAGGATTGAAACTTTTCAATGGGATGTACGCCCCACTGGGAGATATCGGAAAGGTGGAAATACAAAAGCTTCTAGATTACTACGGAGTGAGAATAAGAAGAATTGGCGAGCATGCGCTTCGAGAGGGATGTAAGCTGAAGCATCTGCTCAAACCGATGACGAATCCAAATTATCATGGAAAGGCAACTGCAATTGCAAATGAGATGGTGCTTGATTATTTTCCATCGGGAAATGAGATCGCAAATGTGAAGATAGCAGGACCGTTGTCGAAAAACATTGCAGTAGTCAATGTTAGACCATTTAGGGAAGAAGTCTATGCATTGGCTAAAGAGCTTGAACAGATTGATGTAATAGATGAAGTCATCGTAGCAGATAGGCCGTTGATTTTGGATATCATCGCAAATCCTTCGATATATCGAGTGGAGAATTCAAGATACTGGGTAGAAGAAGGTAAACTAAGACCGGAATTTGCAGTGCCAATAAAAGTACAATGGCACGAATCAAGGAACAACAAACTGAGAACTTTTCACGTGGTGGAGGTGCGTGAATGGACGACATACGAGACAGAGAAAGACAAATACTTGAAGAGGCCCAAGAACGACTCGGATACACTTTCAGAGATCCCATGTTCTTGTTCAATGCCTTCTGCCATTCCTCTTACGCATACGAAGTAAACCAGCTTGGGCGGGAGATAAAGAACAACGAGAGGTTGGAGTTTTTAGGAGATGCCGTTGTAGAACTGATGGTCTGTGATATATTGTACAGAAATTACCCAGACTCAAACGAGGGTGATATGGCAAAGGTGAAGGGTGCCGTTGCCAGCGAAGAAGTGCTTACTGAATTGGCAAGAGAATACAATCTTGGTAAGTACGTCTTCCTTGGTAAGGGTGAGGAAAAGACGGGCGGTCGAACGAGGAGTAGTATACTGGCCGACACGTTTGAAGCAGTGTGCGCGGCGATTTATTTGGATGGTGGACTCAGTGCTGTTGTAGATGTCTTCGGTGAAAGATTTGCACAGCAGATAGATGTGTTTTTATCAGGCCAGCGTATATTCGACTACAAAACCGCATTGCAAGAAATTACGCAAGACAGGTACAGAGAATTGCCTGAGTATAGACTAGTAAAGATGGACGACAACGGTAAATTCGTTGTGGAGTTGTACGTCCACGGCAAGAAACTTGCAACTGGAGTTGGTAATTCTAAGAAAGATGCGGAAAAGAATGCTGCAAAGAAGGCTTACCAATCTCTCTCTCAATCTTTTGATGCACTGGACGTTTCAAATTCTTCCAGCACTCCAGATGAAAACAGTCCTTCAGATTCGATTAACTCATCTACGCTGAAAAATGATGCAATGAGCTGAAAGATTGGACCTTCTCAACTTGGGAGAGATTCTTAGATGAGCTTTGGGCAAATTGCGAGCTTGAAGAATAAAGGAATGATGGCCAAGAGGTGAGAAAGATCGAAGCAGTAGTTATTCTCAAAACGTTTGAGGATTATCTCGTACATGTGAGACGTAGTTCTGATAATACTATAAAGGCGTACATGAAGGATATAAGTAGATTTTTCGAATACATAGACAAGATGCCCGCTGAGATCTCGCGAGGTGATGTGGAGAGTTTTGTCAAGGCATTATCGAAGGGCGAGATAACTGGAGGTAAAGTTACGGAAGCAACGATATCCAGGTATATATCATCATTGAAGGTGTTTTTTGATTACATGATGTTGATAGGTGCAGTGAAAGAAAATCCAACAGATCGAATAAGACACCCGAGGTTGCGCAAGAAGATTCCGAGTTTCTTAACGATTGAAGAAGTAAGAAAGATGATAAATACTTACAATGAAGAAAGAGAACTGAAGCACAAGGCAATTTTGGCAATGTTGTATTTTTGTGGACTGCGTGTCAGTGAGCTCTGCAATTTAACTGTAGAGGATGTCTCTTTGTATCCAGCATACGTGAAAGTTATGATGGGAAAGGGAAATAAAGATAGGTTGGTACCATTAAGTGAGAATGTTGTACCACTCATTGAAAAGTATGTTAATAAATATGCACCTAGAGTATACTTCTTTGAACATAACGGTAGACCACTCGTGCCTTCGACTGTTTTTAGGATCGTTAAACGGGCTGCAAATAGAGCAGGAATAATGAAGGATATACATCCGCATACGTTGAGGCATAGTTTTGCAACTCATTTGATTATGAACAATGTCAATGTTAAGATCGTTCAAGAATTGTTGGGACACTCCAACCTGAGCACTACGAGTATATATCTTCACGTTGCGGATAAGGAGAAGTTCGACGCGGTGAAGAGATTGGTCATATAAATTCGTTTATTTGTTGGGCTGCCTTCTATTATCTTTTATTATTGAGTTAACCCATAATCAAGAAACGAAAGGAGTATGAACGATAACGACTGAAACAACGAAGATAGAGATAGTTCAGGAACTTGAAAAGTTGCTGGGAAGAAAGTTGGAAGAAGCAGATGTACAGAGGCTCGAAAAGGCAATCGAGATGGCTGAGGTTGCCTATGAAGGGCTTTACAGAAAGTCTGGCGAGCCGTTCATCACACATCCAATAGAAGTGGCAAAAATTGTCGCATCTTTGAAATTGGATGTAGATAGTTTGATTGCGGCAATTTTGCACGACGCGATAGAAGATAGTAATGGTAGAGTCACTTACGAGATGATAGAGGGAACATTTGGAAGAGATGTTGCGGTGATCGTTGATGGTGTTACGAAGGTTAGTAAGATCAATGCACCTGTGGGAAACATCGAGCAGAAGAAGAAGGTAGAGACGATCCAGAAGATGCTCTTTGCCATGGCGGAAGACGTGCGTGTGATATTTGTAAAACTTGCAGATAGGTTGCACAATATGCGCACGATAGATTACGTGGAGGAAGAGGAAAAACGCAGATACAAGGCAATGGAGACGCTTGAAGTCTACGCGCCTATCGCACACAAGCTTGGTATCAATGTGATACGCTCGGAATTGGAAGATCTAAGTTTCAAAGTGCTCCATTACGACGAATACCAGAAGATAAAGAATTTGGTGGCTCAGAAAAAGGTAGAGAGAGAAGAGCGGCTCAAAAGCTACATTCAACAACTGCAATCTGCTTTGCAAGAGCATAACATAAATGCATTCGTGGAAGGTAGGTACAAGCACTATTACAGTATTTGGGACAAGATGGTTCGGAAGGGAAAGGAATTCAATGAACTGTACGATTTACTCGGTGTAAGGGTTATTGTGAAGGATGTGACTACTTGCTACACAGCCGTCGGTATTGTGCATAGTCTGTGGGTACCACTTCCCGGTAGATTCAAAGATTATATAGCTACGCCGAAGTCAAATGGTTACAGATCTATACATACTACAGTCATTACTCAATTTGGAGAACCACTCGAAGTTCAGATAAGAGACCATGAGATGCACGAAGAGGCAGAATATGGACTTATTGCTCACTGGGCCTACAAAGATGCAGAGGGAACGGTGGATGTAAAGCAAAAGTGGCTCGTCAGACTCACGGAGTGGCGCAAGGAGCTTTCTCAGGGTTATACGAGTCTTGACGATTTGAAGAGAGAATTACAGATGTCAGAGGTCTTTGTACTCACACCAAAGGGCGAGATCATTCATCTGCCATACGGTGCAACGCCTATAGATTTTGCGTATGCTGTGCATACGGAAGTTGGACATCGCTACGCAGGTGCTAGGGTGAATAACAAGATAGTGCCGATAGATTATCAGTTGAACAACGGTGATGTGGTGGAGATAATCACCAGCAAAACTTCAACTGGACCGAGTCTTGATTGGCTTAAGTATGCAAAGAGCCCGCGCACGAAAGCAAAGATAAAGCGATTTTTCAAAGAGAAGGAACGGGAACAGTTACTTGAGCGCGGAAAAGATGTGCTGAGAAGGGTTGCAAAAAAGGCAAATCTGTCGATCGATGAATTGTTACAAAAGCCAGAGATAAAGAAATACCAAACGTTGCATCAGATTGACGAAGAGGAATTTGTAATCAGGCTCGGCGATAAGTCGATTACGCAAGAGGAATTGTTGGTAATAATCGGCTACAAAGAGCAGCAGAAGAAAAAGATCGAGCAAAAGAAGAAGAAATCACCAACTTCGATGGTCCTCGTCGACGGACTGGAAACGCTCGATATCATCTTTGCCAAGTGTTGCAATCCCATTCCGGGTGACAATATAGTTGGAGTCTCCAGTAAGCGCGGTCTTGTGATTCACCGTTCAAATTGCAAGAATGTTATCGGATTGGGAAATGATAGGAAATTTCCAGCATTCTGGCGGAGTGATATAACATCGCAATTTGGTGTCGTAGTAAAGATGGAGATAGATAGGAAAGAACGTGTGCCTGATATACTTTCAAAAGCGATGGAGAAGAAGATAGAGGTCAGGAATTTTAAATTCGAGACGATTGATTACGATTTCGTCGTCATATCGATGAATGTTGCGGTGAAATCCCTCGAGGAATTCAAAGAGATTGTCGATTTCTTCTCATCCATTCCAGGAGTTAGAAAGGTGGTACGAAGTTAAGATATGCGTGCAGTTGTCCAGAGGGTTACGAAGGCATCGGTTTCTGTCGATAATCAAGTTATTGGTAAAATAGATGCAGGTATCGTTGTATTGTTGGGAGTTGGCAACGGCGATACGTTGGAAGATGCAAAGTACATGGCTGAGAAGTGTGTCAATCTGCGCATCTTCAGTGACGAAGATGGTAAGATGAATTTATCACTGCTCGATGTGGGCGGCGAGGCGTTGATTATCTCACAATTCACGCTGTATGGCGATTGTAGAAGGGGAAGAAGGCCTTCGTATTCTGATAGTGCAACACCCGATGTTGCAAAGGAGTTGTACGAAAAGTTCATCAAACTTGTGCAGAGTTATGGAGTGCATGTGGAAAGTGGACGTTTTGCTGCAGATATGCTTGTTGAAATTCACAATGATGGACCTGTTACACTCCTTTTAGACTCTAAGAAGGTATTTTAAATTGGAGGGCAGGAAAGAAGGAACGCACATGGATAGAAGAAGCAATAACTGCCACCTGTTGCATGTCTGCTGTGCACCGGATTTGGTCATATCCTACCTAGCCGGTGCGAGGGGAGATATATTTTTCTACAATCCGAACATCCATCCACGTGAGGAGTACGAAAAGAGATTGAATGAAGTACTAAAATTGGCAAATTTGTGGGATTTAAATGTATTGCCAACTAAATATGAGCCAGAGCTATTTTTTGAAGAGGTCGCCGGGATGGAAAATGACCCAGAAGGTGGAAAGAGATGCGAGGCATGTTTTAGGTTGCGCTTGGAAAAAAGTGCACAGATAGCTCATCAATACAATTATGCATCTTTTTCAACGACGTTGACTGCCTCTCCGAAGAAGAATGTGATACTTATCAATTCAATTGGCATTTCGATCTCAAAGAGTACAAGTGATGCAAACGTTACGTATCTACCAAACGTTTACAGAAAATCGAGTTCATACAACGATGCACAGAAGTTAATAAAACAACTTGGCATATACAGGCAAAATTATTGTGGGTGCGTATATTCAATGTCGAATTCGCTTAATTTACGAAAATCTTTGGTACTTTAGTACTTTAGTATATTTTAGTATATTGGTTATATTAGCGTACCCAAGTACGTAGGAGAGAAATTAGGAGGAGTTCATGAAGATTTACACTGATTTGACAGCGTTGGAAAGTGAGAAACGGGTATATGCAGATATTGCAGCTTCATCGAATGTGCGCGTGAATTTCAAGTTCAACGGCGAGGAATATACCTTTGTGCCTTACAAGCTCGGGGATTTGACCGCGTTAGTGGAAATTAAGGATGAAAAGGAAGTTGTAGATGAACTTCTGGAAAGTTACATACGTGAACAAGTGGTCAAGCAAAGTGTTTATCCGGAGGAGATTTCACAACTTGCAAGACATTTCAAAACTGAATTGAAGAAATTCAAGATTTTAGTGGTAAAATATAATACGCCTGAGGAGAAGGAAGCGTCTAGGTACTCGCTCTCGAATATTACCTTTGGGGTTGTGTCATACGAGAATATGGATATCCATCTGATACCTGCAAATGCGAAGGTTAGGGCAAGGGATGGTTATTGTGTATCTACGAATGTGGAGTGTCCACAAGAGGGAATAAGGCAAGCATTCCTCATTGCAAGATGGTTTGGTAACGGTGTGTACGATGAATTACCGAAAATTGCCATTTCAAGAGATATAGATGAGCATGCGTTGAGAAATTTACTGAAAGAATGGGCTCCCTTTTTAATATACATCATATCATCACGTATAGATACGGTAGATAAATCGTACTTCTCAGCGATTGTTAGAAAACTCAACGAATTCAGAAATGAAACCTACTTCGATCCAATGAAAGACATCGAAAAGGTAGCACTGGGAATAATCTTAGCAAAGGCCGAGGGAGGAACATATTTTGAATCAGGTAGTTACGATATCTTTTAGTGCGTTAACAGAAAATGTGAAAATCGCTCGAGTCGTTTTGCACACATTTCTCAGTTTTCGAGGAGTGTTCGACAAAGATATATTCGACACGGAATTAGCTGTAAGTGAGGCATTGGCAAACATAATCCAACATACCTACAAGGGAGAACCTAAATGCATTGTTATGACTGCTATTTGGGTGGAACCTGATACGTTGGAAGTCCTTCTCAGAGATTTTGGGCCAAAGGTCGATGTCTCGAAGGTGAAGTCACGGAAGTTGGATGATGTACGTCCTGGCGGACTTGGTGTATATATAATAAGAAAGATATTCGATATTATGGAATTCAAGGATGTTCAAGGTGGTAACTTGTTGTATTTGAGGAAGAGTTTTCTAATTCCTCCGAAAAAGCCAGATATGGATGTAGGTGAGTTTTAAGATGAACTGGATAATGGGGTTATTGCATAATTTGGCCTTTATTTCTGCCTTTGCAAGCTTTTTGGCAGCACAGATTTTAAAGGTGATTATCTATAAGGATTTTCGTGTGTTTGGGAGATACGGTGGTATGCCAAGCGCACACGTTGCGACAACTTCAGCACTCGCTTGGAGCGTAGGTTACATAACAGGTTTTGATTCACCGATGACAGCTATGGCTGCTATATTCTTGGCAATTACAACTTCCGATGCAGTTGGCTTGAGAAGGTCCATAGACCCAAATAAGGGACACACATTGATGGAAGTTATCTACGGTTTCCTACTTGGATGGTTAGTTGCCTTTCTTGTTGTGAGATTTGCTGGTTGATACTTGATTTGCTAATGATTTATAGCCATGTTATTTTACCTTAGAAATTGTTAGCCTAAGGAGGTGTTTTCTTTGAAAAAAATCTTTGTCATTCTACTCTTAGCGTTTTCTGTTGTTGCACTATTTGCAGATGACCTGCAGACAGTGACAGCACCAAACTGGTTCTGTGATGCGGTAGTTGCAAAAAGGGGTAGGGAAAATGAGAAGACTACGGATACTTTCATCGATGAATTGTGGCAGACGATAAGTAGTACTTGCGAGAAGTACGAGATGGATCCAGTCTTTATTGCAGCGGTTATATCTGTGGAGAGTAATTTCACAAACGCAAAAGGTGCCGGTGGTGTACTTGGTATGATGCAGATTTTGCCATCTACGGCAAAGTCAATTTCGAATTTGTTGAATTTGGAAAAACCAAGCGACTGGAATCAACTTCTTACGGATTACAAGTTGAACATCACTTACGGCACGGCTTACTTATCCCATCTTTTCAAAAAGACAGGAAGTCTGACAAGCGCATTGGAAAGTTACAACGGCGGTAAGAACAAGAAGGCTTATGCACAACTGATCATGAGCCAGTATGAAAACTATAAGCTGAAACACGAAGCTGAATTGGCAGCGTTGTCGTCGACCATTAAGACATTATCTCTCACAACTGAAGCAACGGATGTTACAGCAGACGCTTCGGCTACGGTTGTTTCTAGTAGTAATCAGACTAAGATTATCTCACCGTTGTTCGCTGTGGAGACAGATTTCGGTACAGACACAAGCGTTCCAAATAATTGAACGACCAAATTGGAGATGACGTGACATGGAAATTGTGTCGATAAGGCACTTGGCTTTTTCATACGGTGATAATTTCTCGATTAGTGATCTGAATTTGTCGATCAACGAGGGAGAATTTTTCGGTATCATAGGTCCGAATGGCTCTGGTAAGACGACACTTCTTTCGCTGATAATGAAGTTCATAAAGCCTAAGGCTGGTGATATTTCGGTATACGGTAAGGATTTAAGCATGCTCTCACACAAGAATTTGGCACAGACAATTGCCTACATTGCACAAGATTTTAATCCTGCATACGATTTTACCGTTGAGGAAATCGTAGAGATGGGAGGTATAGCAAGGGCAAAAGGTTTCTTCGATACGAGGGTCTACGAAGAGGATCTGGAAAATGCACTGAGAACCACCAATCTACTCAATTACAGAAAGAGGATCTTCTCAACGTTAAGTGGCGGGCAGCAACGGCGTGCGCTGATAGCTCGAGCGATATACCAAAACACGCCAATCATAGTTGCAGACGAACTTGTGAACCACTTGGACTTGGGACAGTCTCTGAAAGTGATGGATTATCTAAAGTCGTTGACAGGTATGGGTAAGACAGTCGTTGGGACGTTCCATGATATAATGATAGCTGGAAAGTATTGTGACAGAATTGCATTGATGAAAAATGGACAGATATTGAGAGTTGGCAAGCCAAACGAGGTACTAACTAAGGAAATCATCTCTGAAGTGTATGATGTAGAGGTTGATGTGATGCCACATCCACAGAAGAATTATCCAATAGTTTTGATATAATTTATCACTTCTTTGTAATAACAACTGCTGTAACATATTTCAACAAAAATTAACGTTGACTGACACTCGTTGTGAGTGATACGATTGATGTATAGGAAGATAACCTTTAAGTTCGCCCAGAGAGGCGAGGAAGGAGCATGAAATATGAGTAATATCGATAATAGGTCTGTTGATTTTAAAGTTTGATGCTGGTGCAATGTTTTTTATTGCACCTATTATTTTTTTCACAATTTGCAGCGTGTTGTGTGTCAATGATATCCGTAAATGATATCCGTAATTGTTGGAATGATTTCATGGGTAAGTGTATACATGACGAATTAGATAGTGCGAAAAGCACAAAAAGACGCATAAAGCCGTGGGGGATTTTTTAGTGTAGAGGTGAGTTAGCATGGATGCAGCTGTTGTTTCCATAGTAATGGGCAGCGATTCTGATTTGAAGATCATGAAGGAGGCCGCCAAGGCACTCGAAGAGTTTGGAGTGAGCTACGAACTCACGATTGTTTCAGCACACAGGACACCTGAAAGGGCTGTAACATACGCAAAAGGTTTGGAAAGTCGCGGTATTGAGATTCTAATTGCAGGTGCAGGAGGTGCAGCTCATCTTCCTGGGGTACTTGCATCTTTGTGCAATATTCCGGTGATAGGTGTGCCTATAAAGTCAACGGCATTAGATGGTATGGACTCACTGCTATCGATAGTACAGATGCCAAAGGGTATACCAGTTGCGACTGTGGGCATAAACAGTGCATACAATGCAGGATTGCTGGCTGTTAAAATGCTTTCTTTGAAGTATACAGAACTGAGAGAGAAGATGTCTGCATATCGAAAAAAGATGGCACAAGAAGTCGAAGAAAAGGCAAGAATTCTTGAAGAGGTCGGGTATGAAAAATATGAAGATGCAAGGGGGAAGGAAAAATGAAAGAGGGAAAGACTAAGATAGTAGAAGAATTTGGGAGTGAGGTCGTCCTTCACTTCAAAGATGATATAACGGCGGGCGATGGTGCAAAGCACGATGTGATAAAGAACAAAGGTTCAATCTGTTGCGAGGTAACCGCCCGTACGATGAAGTATCTGAACGAAAAAGGAATTTACACGATGTTCCTCGAATATCTCCCACCGAATAAACTACGCGCACGAAAACTCTCCATGATTCCACTCGAAGTGATTGTCAGATTCAAAAAAGCAGGTTCTTTCATTCGTAGATACGGAGGAAACGATGGCGAGGATTTGCCAGAACCACTTGTGGAATTTACTTACAAAAACGATGAACTCCATGACCCACTTATGTGTGTGGAGCACTTGGAAATACTAAACATCACAACGAAGAAAATCGCATATGCCATAATGGAAGAGGCAAGAAAGACTGCCACATCGCTTAAAGAGTTCTTTGATCAAAAGGGGTTTGAACTGTGGGACATAAAGTTCGAATACGGTTTGGATGAAGAGGGGAAAGTATGCCTCGGTGATGAGATATCCCCGGATACAATGCGCTTGAGGAAATCAGGCCAGATTTTCGATAAGGATGTGTATAGGAAAGACCTTGGGAATCCGATGGAAAAGTATGAGGCGGTGCTTGAATTATGCAGAAGTATAGATTTGTAGTAGATGTTCAGTACAAAAGCAACGTGAGAGACCCACGTGGTGAGATGATAAAGAGGGTACTCAACGATGAGTACGATATACCAGTGACAAGTCTGAGACTTGGTAAATCAATTCACCTGGAGATAGAAGCAGAGAATGAAGAAGATGCGATGAAGTTAGTCAACAAAGCGTGCGAGAAGCTCTTGGTGAATACTGTTACTGAGACTTATGAGGTGAGACGAATATGACCGCATCGTTTCCAAAGGCGCAAGTTGTCGTCTATCCAGGAAGTAATTGTGATAGGGATGCGTTGTGGGCATTACGGTACGTGGGGTTTGATGCGGAATTTGTAGATATTCGCTCGCATATTGGCTCCGATGTGAATTTGTTGGTATTACCTGGGGGCTTTTCTTACGGGGATTATTTAAGGGTAGGTGCGGTCGCTGCACGAGAACCTATTTCCTCAGAGATAAGAGACTTTATGAGCCGTGGGGGGCTTATTATTGGTATCTGTAACGGTTTTCAAATTTTGATCGAGATGGGGATATTACCGGGTGCACTGCTTCAGAACTCAACTGGGAAGTTCATTTGTAAGATTGTTGATCTGGAGGTTGTGGATAACGAAACGCCATTTACAAGATATTTTGAAAGAGGGGAAAGGATTCACTTGCCAATTGCGCACGGTTTCGGTAGGTATGTAAAGACAAACGGTTTAGTTAATTCACAAGATAATGTTGTCTTCCGCTACGCGCAAGATGTCAATGGATCCGATGAACTCATCGCAGGTATATCAAATGAGAATAAGAATGTGCTCGGTTTAATGCCTCATCCGGAACGTGCCATCGAGAAGTTGATCGGTTCGGATGATGGACTTAGGGTCTTCCTTTCAGCTTTTAACTATATCAAGACGAGTAGTGAGAACATGCTGGAGAAGACAAAGGTTGGTGTAGCATAATGAAGTACATCGATATACTTGAGAGACAACTCGGTAGAAAGGCAACTAAGGCAGAGATAGAAGCATTCACAGTGATGTGGAGTGAGCATTGTGGATACTCGCATACGAAAGGATACATAAGGCAATTGCCAAGAGTCGGTTTTGGTGGGAATGCTGGAATTGTATCATTGGACGACTATCACTTCATTGCATTCAAAGTGGAAAGTCACAATCATCCAAGTGCGATTGAACCATTCAACGGTGCTGCTACGGGAGTTGGCGGAATCATTCGTGACATATTGGCTATGGGTGCACGGCCTACAGCTATCTTGGATTCACTGCACATGGATAAAATAACTGAGGGAATTATCGATGGTATATCGGATTACGGTAATTCTATCGGTGTACCAACTGTTGGTGGAGAGTTGAGAATATCGGATTACTACAAGTATAATCCACTCGTAAATGTAATGGCCGTTGGAGTTGGAAGAAACGAACATTTGATACCGTCTACAGCACAGAAACCGGGGCAAGTTATAGTGATCTTTGGTGGTGCAACGGGTCGTGATGGTATTCACGGTGCTTCATTTGCTTCAGAAGATTTGACAGGTGAGAAAGCAACGAAGTTGTCAATCCAAGTTGGTGACCCGTTTGCAGAAAAGATGTTGATCGAGGCATTCCTTGAAATGGTTGAAGAGGGATTGGTCGAAGGGGCACAAGATTTGGGTGCTGGAGGTGTACTTTCAGCAACGAGTGAGTTGGTTGCAAAGGCAAATCTCGGTGCCATTGTACATCTCGATAGAATGCCGTTAAGAGAACCGGATATGAATCCTGTTGAAATATTGATTAGCGAGAGTCAAGAGAGAATGGCAGTTGTAACGTCCGCTGAGAAGGCAAATAGAGTGATTGAAATAGCGAGAAGGCACTTACTATTCGCCGATATAGTTGTTGAAGTAACGGAGACGGGAAGGTATGTTGCAAAGTACAATGATGAAACAGTCATCGACGTACCTGCCAAGTTACTTGAAGAATCACCAGAAGAACGTACTTATGGATACAGACCAGTGGAGATGCCGAAATTCAATTGGATAAAGTTCAAGAATGTTGATGCACACGAAGTATTCGAAAGGTACGATTACATGGTTGGTACAGACACGGTTGTAAGGCCGGGCTATGGACCTGCAGTAATGCGTGTAAAGAGCTCGGGCGGATACTCGCTCGTGATACATAGCAGGGCAGATTTAGGACTACAAGAGCCATATTGGGCAGCTTACATCACGCTTCTTGAATGCGTGAGAAAGACACTCTCCGTCGGTGCAAGGCCACTTGCAGTCACGGATGGGATAAACTATGCGGATCCGGATGTACAACCAGAAGGATTGGCAGCACAGATGAAGGGACTCAAAGATGCCTGTGAATTCGCAAATGTGCCAGTTGCTTCAGGCAATGCTTCTCTTTACAATACCTACAAGGGAAATGGCATTCCACCAACATTGGTGATTGGCATGATTGGAAAGTTAGAAAATCTGAATGTGCCAAGACCAAGAAAGAGTGCCATATACGCCATAGGTTTCAAGGATTTTAAGTTGGAAAGAGAAAAATTACTTTGGAATGAGATAGAGAGAATTGCAAAAGCAGGATATTTTGTCGTTAGTATGCACGATTTCTCAACAATGTCTACACTCAAACAAGAGCTACAGAAAACCGGTCTCGACATGAAAGTGAAGAGTCCAAAGTGTGAGCCTGTACATCAACTAATTATGGTATTTGGAGATGTCGATACCAAATTGCCTAAAGAACTCATAGGGTACTGCAACTAAGCACCTCTCTGCAAAGAAGAATATCGTATAGTTACTATCTTTACAACAAAGCGATACCGTCTATGGTATCGCTTTTTAAATTTGCACTTTCAATATTCAAATCAATTATTGCACCGCATTTGTATTACAAAATTTATATTACAAAATATATTATAGAATTAATTACAAAATTAATTACAGAATTGATTAAAGAATTATGTTTTAAAACCACAACTCTTTGGCACTTGTAGAGATACCTCTAACTCCTTTTTCGAACAATTCTTCAGCTTCTCTCCTCTTTGTGATTAAGCCACCTGCTATGACTAATGCCTTTGAGTGGATGTTTTCTATGAAATATGGGGCGGCTATGGCAGGTAATATTTCGAATGCATCCGGTACGGAGGTGCTTCCTATTAAATCCCTGATTGATTTCAAAACTCCAGAATCTATCAGGAAGACCCTCTGTATTGCAAGCATCTTCTCCTTCATAGCAGACCTTACCGCATTTGTCTTGGTTGATATGATTCCATCGCAGAATCTTTTCTTTGCCAAGAATTCAATTCCTTTTTTATCTGAGGCAATGCCTTCGAGTAGATCAACATTTATCATGAGTGCCTTTTGCGCTTCTCTCACTTTCGATGAGATACCTTCCAAATCGAGAATGGAACCTGTCAACAAGAATACTATTGGTGATTTAGTTTTCAGCGCATCGTCTAAATCGTTCAAATCTCTAACGGCAGGAATTATCGTGTATTCCTCAATCAGTTCGTCCAGATTTGGCATCGCAACTCTCCCCTACTCTTGATCTCATTTCTTGTTTACAGTTCTCGTACTTATTATATTTGCGCCTGTGTTTAGTACGTTTTCTATTATGATGTCTCCTCTTTTAACTGGTGCCGACACTTTTGTTTGTCTTATGACACCCATTATCTCTTCCATGAGTCTCAGTGGAACGGGTTTGTCAGACCTAACGGAAGCCATGGGAATCTCTCCATCTTCAACTCTTACGCTTGTAACTACTACTCTCAATGGGTCTGTGATTTCTTGTTTTGCAAACTCTAATCCTCTTTTGCACCTGTTGCCTTGAGCTTCTATTATTTCTACTTCATCGGCATCTGCATAGACAAGATTTATTTTACAACCTAAAGGGCAATTGGTACAGATGATTTTCTTCTTTTTGTACTCAACCAAGTTCATGTGCACTCACCTCTATTTCTTTACACAAATTGTCCTTGAATGGTTTTATTTGAATTTCCACCATCTCCGATGGTCTTGCTTCTTCCTCGATTATCTTTATACCCAATGGCTCAATGGTTATCTCGGCTTTTTGGAATACTCTTGATACTCTGATGTACAATTTAGTTGCCTGATTCGGGTCTATGTAAGATGGATGGATTATATTTATGTTCTTTCCTTTCTTTATGGTGATTTTTTCCTGTGATATATATTCATTCTTGGCGTAGAGGGCAGCATATTTTCCAGCTTTTTCGCCTTCTCTTGCAACGTAATCTACTAAATCGAAGATCACCGTACAATTACCTGCCGCAAATATCCAATCTTCGGTGGTTTGGTTTGTATTTGAAGTTATGAATCCTGGGCCCGTCTTGACAAATTCGACAGGTTTTACAGATGGTATGAGCCCAACAGATGTGATCAAAGCATCGACTTCAAAGACCTTTTCAGAGTTTGGAATGATGTTACCAGTACCATCCAGCTGCGAGACGTACACTTTGCTTAGTCTGTTTTTGCCTTCAACTCTCGTTACACTGTGTGAGAGGTAAAGCGGAATGTCGTAATCTCTCAAGCATTGTTGAACGTTTCTTTCCAATCCACCCGGATAAGGCAGAATTTCCACAACACCTTTAACTTCTATGCCTTCTAAATGTAATCTTCGAGCCATTATGAGCCCTATATCACCAGACCCAACTATCAAAGCGCTGTTGGCTGGTTTCAGGTTTTGCAAATTAATGTATTTCTGTGCAACTCCTGCAGTGAAAATACCGCTCACTCTATCGCCGGGAATGCCCAAGGAATTGAAATGTCTCTCTCTTGCACCTGTCGTCATGACTAATGCCTTTGTTTTTATCTCGTGGATGCCATTGCTATTGACAAATGTTATTCGTTTATCTCTACTCACATCTAAAACGAAGGTCCCTTTGAGTACTCTTACATTTGTCCTTTCCAATTCTTCTTGGAGCGTCTCTTTGAATTCTGGACCTGTTAAATCTTTTTTGTAGTAATGCAAGCCGAAACCATTGTGTATACATTGATTGAGCACACCACCTGTTTCGTCTTCTCGTTCGATGAGTATGACATCTGCACCGCTTTTGTATGCAGAGAGGGCTGCCGCCATGCCACCTCCGCCCGCACCTATGACTACTACATCTGTCTCGTATCTCATATTGACCTCACCTCTGAATCGATTATCCAAGAGCCTTTTTCGTTGAGTAGCACGTCTTGCGGCCTAAGCCCAGTTTCATCACATATTATCTTCAGTATCTTCGAAGTACAGAAACTACCTTGGCATTCACCGAAGGAGGCCCTCGTTGCGAATTTCACTTCGTCTATGGTTCTAGCTCCATTTCTTATCGCTTCTTTTATTTCTTGCTTGGTAACTTTGTTGCAAAAACATATGATCTGTCCTGCTTCTGGATCTTCTTCAATCGCTTTGCTCCAATAGTCGAAATCAGTCTCGACGAAATGGGAAACTTTTTCTACGTGTTCGATGTAATTCTGTCGTTTTTCCAAATTGATGTGCAACTTCTCTTCTATGAGATATTCGGTAACGTATTTTGCAATAGCAGGTGCAGCTGTTAAGCCTGGGGATCTGATACCAGAAACGTGGATGACGTTATCCGTACCAACATCTATGTAGAAATCTTTGCCGCCGCTTTCCGGTCGCAAGCCTGCGAATGTCTTGACTACATTCCTTGAAAAATCCAAACTTGGGATCAATTTCAACGTCTTTTCTTTAACTTCTGCAAGTCCGTCTCTCGTTGTGGAGAAGTCCTGTTTCGATTGCACACCGTGAGCAGTAGGACCTGCCAAGAATCCTCCATCTACCGTGGGAATAACTAAACAGCCCTTGGTCAATTCCGAAGGCATGGGAAAGATGACTGAATTTACATATCTTACATCCTTTCCCAAAAGGAAGTACTCACCCTTTATTGGAAAGATTTTGGGCACATCATCGCCGAACAGTTTTGCCACTTCGTCTGCATATAGGCCTGCTGCGTTTATCACTAAGTCGGCTGTGTATGTACTACCATCTTCAAAAGATAGTTCAAATTTCCCATCTTTTTTGGCTACTTCCACAAGGCGTTTGCCTTTGAATACTCTGCCACCGTTGAGCTCTATAGACCTTGCTGCTTGTATGGCAACTTCCCATGGTTCTGTGATACCAGCTATTGGGCAGTAGAACGAACTCAAGGCATTCTCACTCAAATTGGGTTCCATTTCAAATAATTCATCTCTATTCAAGATGCGATATTCCTTGACATTGTTTCTTGTAGCCTTTTCCTCCAGTTCATCTATTACAGCAAGCTCGCCCTCGTCTAAGGCAACTACATGAGAACCTATTCTCTTGACTTCGATGGAAAGCTCTCTGGAAATCTCATCGTACAGTCTATTACCTTTGTAACACAGTTGTGCCCTCAAACTTCCCGGTGGGTCGTCGTATCCGCCGTGAAGTATACCAGAATTCGCCTTTGTAACGCCCGTACCTATACCGTTTTTTGCTTCAAACAGGTATACATCCTCTACATACTTATTGATTTCTCTGGCAATCAAACTTCCAACGATGCCACCACCTATCACTGCGACCATCTTTGCCAAACCTCCCGTTCATCTGTAAGGACTATAAATAAAAACCATACCCCAAAGAGCGAGGAAATTTCGCTTCTGGGATATGGCTTTCTCTTAGTCTCCACCATATTGTATTTACTTGCATTTAGTTGTGTTCAGCTGTATCTAATTTCTATCACTTTACTTGATTATTATACCACATTATTACCTTTGTGAATGTTCTTTTGTGAATGTTCTTTTTTTGGCCACCATTTCTTATTTACTATTCTTTTGCCTATTCTCTTGCCCAGTCTCTAGCCCTTTCAACAGCTCGTTTCCATCCTAAATATAATTTTTCTCGCTTATCTTCATCCATCTTCGGTGTGAATAGTGAATCTCTTTTCCACTTTTTAAGTAGTTCTTCTTGTCCATTCCAATAATCAACTGCCAAACCTGCCAAGTATGCTGCACCTAAAGCCGTCGTCTCACTTACGACCGGTCTTTCAACTTGGATACCGAGGATGTCGGACTGGAACTGCATGAGAAAGTTGTTTGATGATGCCCCACCATCTACGCGCATTGCCTTGAGTTTTATACCGGAATCTGCTTCCATCGCTTCTAGGACGTCCCTGGTCTGGTATGCGATCGACTCCAATGTTGCCCTTATGATGTGTGCTTTGGAAGATCCCCTTGTTAGACCAACTATTGTACCTCTTGCATACATATCCCAGTAAGGAGCACCTAGACCTGTAAATGCAGGTACAACGTATACTCCACCGTTATCTTCGACCTTTTTCGCAAAGTATTCTGTATCTGCTGAGCTATCTACTATCTTCAATTCATCTCTTAGCCACTGTATGGCTGCACCGGCTACGAAGATGGAACCTTCCAATGCATAGTAAACCTTTCCATCTATTCCGTAAGCGATCGTCGTTAACAGACCATTTTTCGATAGGACCGGTTCTTCACCGGTATTCATGAGCATGAAACAGCCGGTACCGTATGTATTCTTGATCATACCCTTCTCGTAACATGTCTGACCGAACGTTGCCGCTTGTTGGTCTCCTGCAATGCCGGCAATTGGGATCTCTGCTCCAAATATGTCTGAATCTGTGACCCCATAGACCTGACTCGATGGTCTCACTTCTGGTAAGATGGATTTTGGGATTTGAAGTTCTTCAAGCAGTTCTTCATCCCAATTTAAATCAAATATGTTGTATACCATTGTTCTAGATGCGTTTGTGTAATCGGTTATGTGTACCTTTCCATTCGTCAATTTCCAGACCAGCCAAGTATCGATCGTACCAAATCTCAATTTTCCAGCTCTTGCTCTTTCCTTAGCTCCTTCAACGTTATCTAGTATCCATTTTATCTTTGTGCCGGAAAAATAGGCATCTACTATCAATCCTGTTTTGCCCTTGATCTTATCTGATAGTCCTTTATCTTTCAAATCGTCACATATTTCTGATGTTCTTCTATCTTGCCAGACGATGGCGTTGTAGATAGGCTTGCCAGTTTCTGCATCCCAAATTACGGTTGTTTCCCTTTGGTTAGTTATTCCGATGGCCATTATCTGACTCCTTTTAATATCACCTCGAGCCAGTGCATCAGCTATAACTGCCATTGTGGTTGCCCATATCTCATTCGGATTATGTTCAACCCAACCAGGTTTTGGGTAGTACTGTAAAAATTCTTGCTGAGCGCTACTTACAACATTCCCTTCGTGATCAAAGACAATTGCCCGCGAACTTGTTGTTCCTTGATCGATTGCTAAAATGTATCTTTCCATAGCCTACCTCCACTATTTGTCAACGATACTTATTTACTCAGAAAACTGATGAATGTCATTAGTGTCCTTAAATAATCCCAGAATATGTTGTAGTGTTTGCTGCAAGAATCAACGTCATTAGAATTGTATTTAAGAATGCACCAGTGTAGACGTTACCAGTTTCTTCGTATAGTTTCTTCGTGTAAAATGTAGCTACGATCAACGATGGTATAAGTGCAAAGAGCAGAATCGGATTCAGAGCCTGATTGGGAACAAGTGCTCTTTGTGTGAAAAATAGAAGTCCATATTGTAATGCCAAGAATACAACTAAACCACCGACCATGGAAATACAAGACAAATAATAACCTTCTCCCTTTTTCATAGAACCAGTGTTTGCATTTATGGAAATACCGGTGATATAGTAGAAGATAAAGAAGAAAGGAGCGTATTTTATCGCTGCAAGTAGATTCTGCGATTCAAATGTCTTTACAGCCCAAGTCCATATCCTGAAATCGGTGACAAATATAGCATCTACGAAGTATAGTATCGCATAACCTATGGCAACAACTACGATAGCTATCAAAAGTGATGATAATACTGAACTCCACTTGGTTACAAAACCATATTGCTTTGGAGTCAGGTTAGACTGTTTCTTGTTCAGATAGTATGACACAAACATCAGTATGAGAATCATTTCAGAAACTATCAATGCCCAAAAGGCAATTTGGTTAGTTGTTGGTTGATTGAAGTATTTGTTTTGTACAAACAGATTCTTCCTGAAAGTTGTCGTCAAGAAAAGTAGTAAACTTGATAGTGAGATGAATATCATTCCATTTCTTACATTCTTGACTGATCTGCCTTTTTCTTTTCTCGCTCTTGAGAGCAAGAGTGCACCAAATAATAAACCTAGGCCCAAAATTACCAGCGACAGCACCTGTATTATAGTGATGCCTGCTCCATCTTTGTTCATTAGAGATGGGAAAAAGAGTGCTGGAAATGCCGCCGAAAATGCATAGAATATCCAGAATACTATTTTATTGTTCTTAGTCGCAGGTTCTGGAACGTAAGGAGCCCTTTCCGTCTTGGCCTTTGCAAAAAATGGAACTTTCATTAAAAGCATAACTAAAGGTATAAAGAGTAAGAAGAAACCTATCAATGCTAAAAATTCTGAATATTCTTTAAGTATCCATATTTGATTTTCACTACCTAAGCCCGCATTGACTTGATTTGGAGAAGTGTAACCTTCAAAAGCTTTGGTATAGAATGAAATCTGATGGCCGGTAGTAATAAAGGAGAAATGGTTCCAAGGGTGAGTCTGCCAAGGCTCATAGATTACCCTTCTCCCGCCATTATCCAAAGTGTATATAACACCTTCACTTGGATCAGAAGGATTACCTAAGAAAGCCTTTCCTTCTGGTGTGCCTATGAAATCTTTGAAAACCACAGTATTACCGGTCTTCTCAGCTGCGGAATCAAAGAAAAATTCATCATAATGTGCTGCTACAACTCCAACCGTTCTCGGACCATAAGCAGCGTAGGCTACATCGGGAGTCACGCCTAAATAACTGGTCCACGAGTAATCTGCTCCCATTGGCAATCCAGCATGGATTTTTCTTATACCAGTTTTTGCATAGTCTTGTTCGTCCATAACCATGGCCATTGTAGAGGAAAAACCACCCATAGAATGCCCTGCTACTGCAATTATACCATTTCCGTTCTCGTCTTTCATTACGTAATCTTGATTGTACATATACTGTACGGCATCATATTGAGACGATGGCCAAAAGGAGAAAAATGCTTTTGCTGAATCGTACTGTGTCTTATTCACAGAATGTCCATGGTCATACATATCCAATGCTAAAACCACATATCCTCTTCTCGACATCTCTATTGCAGCAGCATCCTGCATTTCTGCCGAGTTTAGATAGCCGTGTGTAGTAATGATCGTAGGTCGTGGATCGCTGCTGTCTGCTCCCTTTGGTAAATACAAGAGCCCGGATAGTGTTCCTTTGTCCGTGTCGAACTTAATTCGCTTCACTTTTACTGTATAAAACGATGTGTTGAACATCTGGGCAAGGAAGCTTCCAACAAATATCAAAACAAGTGCAAATATGAGCCAGCCACCAACTTTTTTCATAACATACACCCCTCTAATTTGAAAGATGGTAACTTTAACTACCAAGAAAATCAATCTTTTGGAGAATTCTTGTAAAAACAAAAAACCTTACCAAACAACCGCAGGGAAATTGTTCATCCTGCAAATTGTTGATAAGGTTTTCTCTTGTTCTCTACCTTACGCAAGTATTTACTGAATTGTATTCTCTTTTCTTTTTTTCACCAAAGTCGATTTTGAGTGGCTGAAGTCGATTTTTGTTGACCGTTGATAGATTATTGTGAATCGCTGCTTGTTTCTATTTGTTTGTCGTAATTAATCACTTTGTGAAATCATTGCACCGATGATAACCGATGATAGTAGAGAAATTACGGGTGGCATCTATACAAAGAACTATACAAAGATGTTGGAACAAACAAAACAGGTGTTCTTGATTTTCTGTGCACAAATATGGAATAATTGTTGTATAATTTGATTGACGAATTTGGTATCTATGGCTCTAATGGGAATCAACTTGGAATCATCTTGAAAAGGAGGGGATAGTATGAAAAAGTTGTTAGTTTTGATCATGACGGTCGTATGCGTTCTTTTCGTTTTTGCCGAAGGTGAAGCAGATGAGTTGAGTAATCCTGATGAACTATCTTTAGAACCGATGTATGAGGAGTTAGACTTGAGGATATCAAATGTCGAAGAGTATCTCAATGTAATGTATGATTCTCTCTCGAACAAGGCAGATAATGAAAGAGTTGAGGCACTCTTTGACCAAATCAATGCAAAGATTGATGAATTGTATGCGGCGGTCAATGATGTGAACCAGTTTGTAGAAGCTATTGATAACCTGGATGTTTCAACTGACATTTTGAACGATCAGATTTTGAATATCTACGAAATTCTTGGCGACCATAGCAATGTCCTGTCGAGCATTTCGGGGATTTATTTGACAAAGGAAGATGCAGATGTGGCTATAGCTGATATCATGAATAGAATAAAATCCCTTGAAGCAGCAGTTAATCCAGAACAAATGCAATCTCTTCAAGAGAGTGTGAATGCAGTAGAAGTGCAAAATGATGATATCCTCACGAGATTATCTTTACTTGAAGAGTACACGAATCTGATTTATGATATGAATAATTCAAAGGTTTCGGCAGATGATTTGGAGCAAGCGGTTTCTGTTCTTAAAGATGATATAGACCAGATTTCTGCCCAATTAGAAAAGGTTTCTGCAAAGAATTTGGAACAAGATAAAGATATAATCGTGTTGTATGATGCTGTCAGTAAATTGACGGACGAGGTAAAAAAGTTGTCTGGAAAAGTCTCATTACTTGAGACGGTTGTAATGGAATTGCGCCAAAATAGTGGGAAGTAGCCAGTTGAATAATTGAGTAAGTAGTACCAAGATAGCTAAAAAGCCGGAGTGATGACCATACTCCGGCTTTTTCTGCCTTTTTGAATTACTTTGTAAGCTATTTTCAGATATTTTCATTAGATACTTTAGATACTATCGTATATCACCTATATGTCGCCTATATGTCATCTTGCACATCGAGTGAATACTCTATGAGCTCGTCTGGGCTAAAGAATATCGATGACTCCCTTTCAAAGCCATCTGGACAGTCGCTGGCATGGACTAAATTCTTTGTAACAGTGAGTGCAAATTCTCCCCTTATCGAGCCTGCTTCGGCCTTCAATGGATCAGTTGAACCGACTATGTGTCTTACAAGTTCCAAGACCCTTGGTGCTTCTAACACCAACGTCACGACAGGGCCACTCGTCATAAATTCTATCAATTCGTCATAAAATTCTTTTCCTTTGTGACATTCGTAGAGCCTTTCAGCTTGTTGCCTTGTTATCTTCAGGAATTTCATCCCGACTATCTTTATTCCCCTCTGTTCAAATCTCCTTATTATCTCGCCGATTAGACCTCTGCGCACAGTGTTTGGTTTGAGAATTATGAACGTTCTTTCCACAGAATCACCCCCAAGATATCTATGATTTGTGGAGAGTGTGACAGGGAAAGCACGTGTGATGTACAATCTACACTCTCAACGTGATAGAAATTAATAGATATTAAATAGATATTATTAAAATTGGCCGCCACCACTTAGTTTTTGATATACCTCCGAGGCAATGACCGGATCTATCTCGTTTACCCTCGATAATACCTCTACTTGTTTATCTGAATCAAGTGTTTTGAGGAAGTCTACTATTTCATCTACCGTTATGTCTCCATTTTGCAATCTGGTGTATATAGTTTCTTCTGGTGATGTAGCGTTTTGTGTCTCACTAGATTCACCAGTAATGGATATGCCTTCATTTTGTTCTGGTGCAATGGTTGTCTCACCTGCAGTCTTTGGCTCAGTTGGAGTAATTTTTGCCCACACAGGTAAGGATACATCTATATATCCAATTTCTATGTTTTGTGCAATTTTACGCCAAACCGGTGCGACGCTACCACCGCCGGTTAGATCTTTACCATCTTTTGCAAGTAAGAATATATACCTGCCATCACCACCAACGAACCATGCATTCTTCTCCGCAGTACCGGTCTTACCGTATATTGTCCTGCCAGGCATTGCAGCCGACGTACCGGTTCCCATTGTCACAACTTTTCTCATGAGCTGAAGCATCATCACCGAAGCTTCCGTAGGTGTTCTTTGGTCCATGTTTTTTGGTGCCTTGACCACATTTACAATGTCAGGCCTGTAGGAATAGAGCATCATTCCATCTTTGTCTTTGACATACTCTATTAACCTTGGTTGTATCACTATCCCACCGTTAAAAATAGGTTCAAATCCTTTTGCAACGTCTATTAGTGATGTTTCAACCGTACCCAATGAAATTGTAGCGTCGTTTGGATAATATCCACCAACTTTTAGTTCATTTTTCATGAAGTTTTGTACGTTATTTTGCCCCAATGCCATAAATAAATTCACTGATGGAACGTTACGAGAATATATGAGCGCGTTCTCTAAAGTGACTTCTTTCCAAAATGCTTTGTCAAAATTCTGAGGTGACCATTTCCCTATAGTCAGAGGTTCATCCTTAAGTATGTCGCTCTTGTTCCAACCTGCCATGAATGCAAGATAATAGTAAAATGGTTTGACAACGGAGCCAAGCTGTCTTCTACCGTTGTTTATACCCAATCCGTAAGCTGCACGTATTCTTCCGGTAGTGTGCTCAACGATGAGACCAGCCATGTTTGATTTATCTATGTTGTTGTTCAAAAGCATTTGCATGTTCTTGTCAATTGTCGTCCTTACTCTAGAACCATTTCTCAAATTACCCAACTCAAAGCCAAGGTCTCTGAGTTCAAGTACAACCATCCAGAATAGATCATTGTCAAAACTTTGACTGGCGGTCTTTACAGCGTACAAATGTTTTTCGCCGATCTTTTTGAGTGCTTCGTCGTATTCACCTGAATTTATCACTTCTTCCTCCAATGCCTTTCTAAGAACTGTTTTGGAGAAATCTGTATTCAAATCTTTCAAAGGGTTAGCTTTTTCGGGTGATCTAAGCGTTGCCACAAGCATTGCGATTTCTGACGTGCTAAGTTGGTCAAGTGTCTTGTTGAAATAGTATTTTGCTGCTGCAGGAAAGCCAAATACACCATTTCCTAAGTAGACTGAATTTATGTATAGTTCCAGTATCTCGTTTTTTGAATAGTTCTGTTCCAGCCACAATGCTATGAATGCTTCTTTTATCTTCCTTTTCCACGTTTGTTCCATTGTGAGGTACAATGTACGTGCAAGTTGTTGAGTTATTGTACTTCCACCTTGTATGTCGTCACTTGTCAGTATGACTATGGCTGAACGGATTATACCAACTATATCTACGCCACTGTGTGTGTAGAATCTCTTATCTTCAGATGCTATTATAAAGTCTTTCAAAGAAGTGGGAATATTATCAAAATCCACCCATACTGTCTTTGGCGTATAAAGTGGTGTACCATCAGAGTACTCAACGATAAGACTTGATGGCACGTTGTTCTGTGGCAATTCTAATCTTCCTGTATACCATTCGTATATGGCTAATGGTACCACACACGATACAGCTGCAATGATGATAAACAAAATTAACAGAAATCTTTTCAAATTGATCCCTCCAGGTTCAAAAGGTATTTTTTCCACTTCATTCCGTCTATTTTGTTCTTACTCGCCGAGTTGCTCGATATATTGGATCTTCCACCAAATCCGCCCAGAGAATTTTTAGCAAC
>Ga0208198_1000571_pt1 | contig 39888 bp, 30 predicted proteins | sample AD_JPNTR2_MetaG_FD_184446 | JGI IMG/M metagenome (GOLD analysis project Ga0208198, IMG submission 184446) | Active sludge microbial communities of municipal wastewater-treating anaerobic digesters from Japan - AD_JPNTR2_MetaG (SPAdes) (version 2) | ecosystem: Engineered > Bioreactor > Anaerobic...
GCAGCTTTTAAAGAATCGTCCTATGGCTGGAAAACCAATTAACATGAGCACTGCTAAACAAATTATTGCCCTTAGGAACCAGGGCAAAAAAATCAAGCAAATAGTCAAAATTTTGGGTATTAGTAAAAATACCGTGAAAAACTATTTGAAGAAAATGGAACTTTTGGAAGTGAAACCCTGCGACCTTCTCAATATGGAAGATATGCAAGTGGAAAAAATGTTTCATTCCGGGAACCCATCCTACAAACCAGAAAAGCGATACGAAAATCTCAAGAAAGAGATGGATTATTACGTTGCGGAGCTCAAGAAAACAGGAGTTACGCGACAACTTTTACATAGTGAGTACAAAGAAAAACATCCCGATGGCTACAGCCGCTCACAGTTTTGTTATCACTTACAGCAATACCAAAAGGCAAGTAATCCATCAATGGTACTTGAACATGTACCTGGCAATGAATTGTTTGTTGATTTTAGCGGCAAGAAATGCAGTTATACAGACCCAGAAACCCGTATTGAGGTTGAATGTGAGTTGTTCGTATCTACCCTTCCGGCATCGGATTATTGTTTTGTTATTGCCGTTCCGAGTCAGAAAATTGAGGATTTTCTGTTTGCTTTATCCGAAAATTTAAGAGCCATTGGGGGAGTTCCAAAGGCGATTGTTCCTGATAACCTTAAATCAGCCGTAATAAAAGCATGCAAATATGAACCAAAAATCAATCATGCCTTGGAGGATTTTGCAAATCATTACGGCACTACCATCGTCCCTGCTCGTGCTTTAAAACCAAAAGACAAAGCACTGGTAGAAAATCAGGTAAAAAATGTTTATCGAAGAGTACTTGCCCCTTTACGCAACCAGAAATTTTTTGGTCTTGCATCGCTCAATAAGGCTCTTGCTGAACAGACATTGAAACACAACCAAACCCGTATGCAATTGAAGCCTTTTTGTCGCGAGGAGCAATTTCTGGCTGAGGAAAAGCCCCTGCTTTTGCCCCTGCCTGAAAAACAGTTTGAGTTAAATCATTATGCCGATTACAAGGTCGCCCAAAACGGGCATATCCTGCTGGGCGAAGATAAACATTACTACAGTGTACCATACACACTTATTGGTACCAAGGTTAGGGTGGTTTATACGCGTTCCAAAGTCAGCATTTACTCGAAACTGGATTTGGTGGCAACGCATTTAAGAAACTACAAGCCTGGCACATACACTTCTGAAAAAAATCATCTTTGCTCCACGCACAACTACTACCTTGACAGAAGTCCTGATTATTATATATCGCGGGCAAGAAGTATATCAGCGCCGTTTTGTGATTATGTCAAAAAAATGTTCGGGCAGAATAAGCCACCCGAACAGCTCTATCGTCAATGCGAAGGGTTGCTAAAATTGGCACGCACCAACGCGATAGATGTGGTTAACAAAGCATTTAACATGGCATTAGAGGCCGACACATTTTCTTACGGGTTTGTTAAAAATATAATCGAAAACAAAACCTATGACAATCAACTCCCTTCGTTGTTCGAGCCTTTGCCACGGCATCAGAACATACGAGGAGGTAAACATTATCAATAACTTAAACTTAGAAACAGATGGAAAAAATTGAAACAATGATGAGTCAGTTACGGCTCAATGGAATGGGTCGCCAGTGGCGACTATTACTCGAAACCAGAAGGGTACACGAGTTATCGTTTGGTGATGGACTTGAACTTTTATTGCAATCGGAACACGATGAACGTAAAAACCGAAAGTTCAACCGCTTACAAAAGAATGCCCGGTTCAGGTACAAGGCATCGCCCCAAGAGTTGACTTTTGATGCTGTCCGAGGTTTAGACAAGGCTCAAATCGGGCAATTGTTGATGGGTAATTATATCGAAAACGGAGAATCGGTTTTGATTACCGGAGCAACCGGATGCGGAAAAAGTTTTCTTGCATCGGCACTTGGACATCAAGCATGTGCTCAAGGCTTTACGGTAGCTTATCATGGCGTTCAGAAGTTGCTTGGAAAGTTAAAACTGGCGCGAATGGACGGAACCATAAATACGGTTTTAGACAAGTTGGCAAAAACAAACCTGTTGGTACTGGACGACTTTGGTTTAACCCGTTTGGAACATCAACAACAATTGGATTTTATGGAAATCTTTGAAGATCGGCACATGAAGAATGCAACAATTGTTGTCAGTCAGTTGCCTGTCTCGTCGTGGTATGAGATTATTGGCGAAGAAACCATTGCCGACGCTATTTTGGACAGATTAGTTCATTCTTCGCACAGAATTGAGCTAAAAGGTGAGAGTTTACGAAAAAAAAGGTAATATTTGCACAAAAAGACGTTCTTTCTCAAAACAACAATCCAAAAAAGGGGTCAGTATCACCGGAAAGGGGGTCAGCATCGCCGGAATATCCAGTAACCAAAGAAAACTCCCGTTTCGGGATTGGTGCGCATGGATGCTTTAAAATACATGTTACAAAACAAACACGTAAGATACTGAAAATCAACACACTATTAGGAACTACAAATAAAATTTGAAAAAATCAAACTACTCTTATTAAAGCATTAGCGTTTTTGAAATCAAAAAACATCATTCATTGAATGCAAAAAATATTTCAATGCACGTTAAAATAATGATCTTTTTTTGGATGGGGCTGCAAGTTGGGCTAAGTTTGCGCGCGTCATCTCTCTGGACGTAAAACCGGTATTAGCCCCTGTCTTTCTGTATTCGGCCTAAATGGTGTCGGTTGTGCGGTGGGTCAAACACTCTCTTTGCCAAGTTCTGGATTAAGCACCGGCGTGTGCGACTTGAATAGGTGTGTGCTAATTGCGTTGGCATTTTGTCTTGTTATAATATTGGTGGAAGCCCCAATTCCTTTAAAAATTGATTATGTGTCTCTCTTGCTTTGGTTATTTCCTTCTCTATGTCAACGAGTTTTTTGTTTACCTCTATTAAGTCAATGAGTTCTTCTTCTACCGCTGTGCTCACATAGCGCGAAATATTGAGGTTATATTCGTTTTTCACAATTTCGTCCATGGTTACTCTGCGGGAATAACGCGCTTCTTCAGTCCTGTTTTTGTAGGTGTTTACAATTTTGTCAACATGTTCGGGGAGCAGGGTGTTTTGTCGTTTTCCCTTTTCAAAGTGTTCGGCGGCGTTGATGAACAATACATCGTCAAACTTTTTGCACTTCTTTAAAACCAAAATACACACCGGTATGCCTGTCGAGAAAAACAGGTTTGCAGGAAGTCCGATAACGGTGTCAATGTGGCCGTCTTCTAACAATTTTCGTCTGATTTTTTCTTCTGCTCCGCCTCTGAATAAAACACCGTGAGGCAAAATAATGGCCATGGTGCCCTCTTTACTCAGGAAATGAAAACCGTGTAAAAGAAAAGCAAAGTCGGCTGCTGACTTGGGTGCGAGTCCGTAACTTTTAAAACGAAAATCTTCCGCCATTGCTTCCGTTGGATTCCAACGATAACTGAATGGAGGATTGGCAACAACAGCATCAAATTCTAATTTTTTAGCGGGATTCATCTCTTTTAAAATTTCCCAATCATTCACAAGGGTATCACCGTGATGAATTACAAACTCTGTATCCTTTACTCCATGCAAAAGCATGTTCATGCGAGCCAGGTTGTAGGTGGTGATGTTTTTCTCTTGACCGTAAATTTTTCCGATGGTTCCCCCGGTATTGGTCATTTTTTTACGCACGTTGAGCAGCAAAGAACCTGAACCACAGGCGAAGTCCAATACTCGTTCAATCTTTTTCTTTTCTCCTGCACTTGGGTCTTGGCTGTCGAGTATCACAATAGAAGAAAGTATATCTGATATTTTTTGAGGTGTATAAAATTCACCTGCTTTTTGCCCTGACCCTGCTGCAAATTTTCCAATCAGGTATTCGTAAGCGTCGCCCAGATAATCAACATTATCGCCTTTGTCAAATGCTTTGATGCCTTCTGCAATGGTTTGAATGATGTTGCAGAGCTTTTTATTTCGTTCTTCGTAGTTCTTGCCGAGTTTATCGGAATCTAAGTTGATTTCAGAAAACAAACCCTGAAAGGTGCTTTCAAACGATTCGTTTTCGATGTATTTAAAACCGTCTTGCAACGTTTGAAGTAATTCCTTGCTTTGGGTTTTGGCTAATTCGGCAATGCTGTTCCATAGAAACTTCGGCTCAATGACATAGTGAATTTTTCTTCGCATTTGCTTTTCAAATTCTTCTACATCGGCTTGGTTTTGCTCGTACCAAACCGAAAGCGGTGTTCGTTTTTCATTATCTGTTAGAACGGGATAATCTTTTCCTAATTCCTTTTTGGCGGCTGCTTCGTAATTGTCGCTCAGATAACGCAGGAACAACAACGAAAGCATATAATCGCGGAACTGGTCAGCGTTCATTGCGCCACGCAATTCGTCTGCGATTTTCCAAAGGGTGTTGCCTAATTGGGTTTGATTATTTTCTGTCATGGTGTTAATTGTTCAATTTATCCTCCTGCCAATTTACAGGATTGTTGATGATGTAATTTGATATTCTTTGAAATGATTCGTCATTGCGGATAATATGGTCGTAAAAACGGGTTTGCCACGCGAATTCAAATCCCAAACGATGGGCGTGTTTGGTAACGGCGGATTTGTAGGAACCCACAATGGATGAAACGGAATTTTTTCCAATATTTTGAAATCGTTGTTGTCCAATGGTTGGGTTGGTGGATGCGTTGGTGGATGGTAGGGACAGGGCATGCCCTGTCCCTACGGTTACGGTATTGTTGTCGTTATCATTTCCCGTTAATATCAAAATACCGTGCACGTGATTGGGCATCACCACAAATGCGCCCAATTCCACATTTTGGGCATGGTTTTTTATTTCGTGCCAAAACACATCTGCCAACACGCCGATGGGCGACAAAACCATTTTCCCGTTTTCTATTTCACCCAAATAATGGATACGGTTTGCGGTGCATATGGTAATAAAATAGGCACCGGCCCAACGGTAATCCCATGATTGCAGGCGGGCAGAGGGTATGCGGTATTTGTTTTTGTATTTGTCCATGGTTTTAATTATTGAGACAGGGCATACCCTGTCTTTACGGAAACAAGCCCTGCAACAACCCTTTTTTGTGTTGTTGCAACAATTCTATTTTTTGGGTTTGGGCGGTGATTAATTCGTCAAGGGAAGATAGGCAATCGGCGATTTTCTCTTGTTCCATTTGGTTTTCAGGTATCATTATAGGACAATCCAAAACATCTTCTTTTCTTAAATTTGTTTGTTTTACGCCATCATCAAATGCCAAGAAATAAGGATTCCTATTTAAAAGATAGTATAAAATTTTACTGTTTAATTTGTTGGGAGTAATTTTGCAAATACGTTGATTAACTGTATAACGGTTATCTTCTTCAACTAAAAAGCATTTAGCGATAGCCTTGCCATTGGGTACATCACTAAGCACCATAAGAATATCACCTTTTTGAGCAAGGCAAAAAGGAGTATTCGTAAATTTCTTTACTTCACCATCTGTTGAGATAAATTTTGAATTTACAACAACATATTCGCCACTTTCATGAATATCTTGTTCGTGGGCTTTGCCGTTTTCGTAATCTGCAACATGTATTAAAGATGTCTCTATCCAATCGGCATGCTCAAAATCCTTAAACCTCAACTTCGGCACGGTTTCGCCTTGTTGCGGGAAAAGATTTTGCAAAAGCCCTTTTTTATGCTCTTTCAGCGCCTCTAACTTTTTGCTCTCGGCTGTGATGACTTCATCTAAGGAAGAAAGGCAGGCAGCGATTTTTTGTTGTTCAATGATATTTTTAGTGAACTGTAACTTTAACCTACGTAATGATTTTTGTTGGATATTCGGTAGACCTGAACCAATACGCAGTTTCATTATCCTACTTTCATTGAGTTTTAAAAGTTGATAATAAAACAACTTATTTACACCATCTTTAGGCAAAAGCTTGTAACAATGACCTCCAAGCCAAAACTTTGAAGTCATGAAATTTACATACCCACAAGAGTTTCCCCCTTCACTTATCGTGATTGTATCAGAATCTGAATTGTAATGTTCTGTATATCCAGAAGGATTGATGCCACCATTTAAACACGGATAAGGACCTATTTCAGAAAGTTCCATTCTATTTAGTTGCTGACCTTTAACTATATCACTTAACTCATGAATTTCCTTAATATGCCACTCATTACTTTCTTGGAACTCAGGGAACCTTAACCTCGGCACCAATTTATTTTCGTTGTTGTTACTCATAGGCATTTAATTGTCTGAATTAGGATTTTTAGGATGAGATGATTTTAGGATTGCTGATGGTGAGGATAAATTAATCTTATCATCCTTTAATCTATTTAATCCTGATACTGACTTGTATTGTTTATTATCAGGGTGATTTACATTATACACCCGTTTAAATTCTAAACTTTTTGCTCCGAAGTTGATGAGCAATCCAATAGGTACATTATAGGCTTGACAGTAGTTCATAGCCTGAGCTAAATGCACATCTTCCAATTTAATAATGGCTTTCAGTTCAACCATTATAATATCTTCCACAAAAAAATCTACCCTGCGTGTGCCAATATCAATTCCTTCATAATAAATAGTCATTTCCATTTCACGTTGAAAAGCTAATCCTTGCTTTTCCATCTCAATAGCCAAAGCACGTTGATAAATAACTTCCTGAAAGCCATTTCCCAATGTGCTGTGAACTTTCATTGCACAGCCAATAATTTTATGTGTGAGTTCTTCATGTTTCATTTGGTTTTTAGTTTAATCCTATCATCCTTTAATCCTAAAACTTTCGTTGCACAGCCAATAATTTTCGTATGAATTTTTCATGTTTCATTTTTTTTCTTATGTAATCCTATCATCCTTTAATCCTAAAACTTTCGTTGAAAAAACAATATTTTCGTATGAATTTTTCATGTTTCATTTTTTTTCGTATGTAAACCTATCATCCTTTAATCCTAAAACTTTCATTGAAAAAGCAATAATTTTCGTATGAATTTTTCATGTTTCATTTTTTTTCTTATGTAAACCTATCATCCTTTAATCCTAAGACTTTCGTTGAAAAAACAATATTTTCGTATGAATTTTTCATGTTTCATTTTTTTTCTTATGTAAACCTATCATCCTTTAATCCTAAAACTTTCGTTGAAAAAACAATATTTTCGTATGAATTTTTCATGTTTCATTTTTTTTCTTAAGTAATCCTATCATCCTTTAATCCTAAAAATCATATTTCAGACTTCATATGCTTTCAATCCACTAATTTCCCTGCCTTCTGCCTTTTTTCTGAGCACAGGAATCAATTCTTTCATCAATGCCAATTCTCGTCTGGTGCGTTCTTTCCAACTTAAATCTAAGGGTGCAAACAGTTCGCTTAATTTGTCGGCATCGAAAATCATTCGGCTAATGATGGCATGGGTAAATTCGTTCAATGCTTCAACTTCCAGACCGTTATGCTGTGCTATCTCGGCAATTTTTTGGGCTATCTTTTCTTCCTTAAATTTTTGATAGCCGTCTTTTACTTCATTTTCATTCAGTGGTTTTCCAACTTCCAATGTATTGATGTATTCGATGATGTCTTCCCGTTCTTCCATCAGGTTGGCGCTGCTGCTCAATACACCAATCAATTGGTCGCGGGTCATTTTCTGCTTTTTGGGTGGTGTTTGGGTGTATTTGGCAATCAGGTTCATGATGTAGTCATAATCCACTACCGCAGAAGCAAACAGCACAAATTCAAAATCCAATTGCTGAATGGTTGAAGGTGCTTTGTCGCCTTCTTTTTGCTGTATTTCTTTGAGCTGTTTAGCAATTTCTAAATACGAACTGCGGAACGCACGCAATTGGTCTTCGGGCATTAGCTGTTCAATCGTTGCTTTCTGTTCTTCGGTGAGGTCGGTGTATTGGTCAAGTTGCATTTTCAGGCGTTGTACTTCCTTAAAGCGGTTGATAAACTCTATACGTGCCGTATCGCCTTTAATGTTGTAAACTTCCTGCGGTTCGGCTACTAAGTTTTTATCTACCATCCACTTTTCCATTGCCTTAACTGCTTCCTTGAATTTTTCAATTACTTTCGGAGCAGGGTCAACCAACCAAATTTCTTTGGCTCGTTCTGCCAAACCTTCACCGCTGAATAGGGCAATGGCTCTGTCCACTTCGGCTTGTTGCCGGCGGAAATCTAAGATGTTGCCATACGGTTTGGTGTCATTCAAAATGCGGTTGGTTCGGCTGAAAGCCTGAATTAATCCGTGAAATTTCAGGTTCTTGTCAACATACAACGTATTCAAATATTGGCTGTCAAAACCCGTGAGCAACATATCCACCACAATGGTCAAATCAATTTTGTTTTTGCGTGGATAGTCGGCGTTGCTGAACTTCTGATATTTGATGCGTTGCTGCACATCCTGGTAATACAAGTCAAAATCGTTGATACAGTGGTTGGTGCCATACTGTTTGTTGTAATCGCTGATGATGGCTTCCAATGCCTGCTTCTTCTTTTCGGGTTCAACTTTGTTGTCGGCTTTTTCTTGTTGTAAATCTTCCTGCAACTGCTGAACATCTTTATTTCCATCGGCTGGCGGAGAGAATACACAGGCGATGTTTAAAGGGATATAGTCGGGGTCATGTAAAGACATTGCTTGCAATGTCTTTGCAAATAATGTATAATATTCGATGGCATCATTGATGGAAGCGGTAGCCAGTATTGCGTTAAAGCGCCTATTATGTGTGGCGGCATCATGCTTTTTCAGAATGGCGTTTACCACCGCTTTTTTATGGTCGGTGCTGCCAACGGTCACATCTTTTTCGGGTTTGAAATAGTCAATATGAAAACGCAATACGTTTTTATCTTCTATGGCATGCGTAATGGTGTAACTGTGTAAGAGATTTTGGAAAATGTCTTTCGTTGTTACATAGGAGCCCACCGTTCCATCAATTTGCTTGTAGGTTGCGTTATCTTCAAAAATAGGTGTTCCGGTAAAACCGAATAACTGTGCTTTAGGGAAAAACTCTTTGATGGCTTTGTGATTTTCGCCAAACTGTGAACGATGGCACTCGTCAAAAATGAAAACGATGCGTTTATCCCTTAATACTTGTAAGCGTTCTTTATAGTTGTTCTTATTGTTTGGATCTAAAGCCAACCCCAATTTTTGAATGGTGGTAACAATTACTTTGTTGGCGTAATCATCCGAGAGCATTCGCCTTACCAAAGTTTCTGTGTTGGTGTTTTCTTCCACACAACCCTCCTGAAATCTGTTAAATTCCTCACGGGTTTGTCGGTCAAGGTCTTTGCGGTCAACTACAAACAAACACTTTTCAATATCGGGATTGTCTTTGAGTAGGGTTGAAGCTTTGAACGATGTAAGAGTTTTTCCGCTTCCCGTGGTGTGCCAAATGTAGCCGTTGCCCCTGTTTTGGTGAATACAGTCAACAATTGCTTTTACAGCATAAATCTGGTAGGGTCGCATTGCGAGCAATTTTTGTTCGCTGGCCACCAATACCATGTATCTGCTAATCATTTGCCCCAGTGTGCATTTGCTCAAAAATTTTTCTGCAAAGTCATCTAAATGCGTGATTTTTTTATTGTCCTCGTCGGCATATTGATAAATAGGCAAAAACTGTTCGTCGGCATTGAACTTAAAATGGGCAGCATTATTATTGGCAAAATAGTAAGTGTTTGAACGGTTGCTTACGATGAACAATTGCATAAAGCAAAGCAATGAATTGGTGTATCCGTTGCCCGGGTCGCTTTTATAGTCCACAATTTGCTGCATGGCTTTTCGTGGGCTGACCTCCAAACTTTTCAATTCAATTTGCACAACGGGAATTCCGTTAATCAGCAAAATCACATCATAACGGTGGTGGCTGTAGCTTGTGTTGATGCGTAATTGATTGATTACTTCAAATTCGTTTTTGCACCAATCTTTAATGTTTACCAAAGTGTAATGCAAAGGTGTTCCGTCTTCACGGGTAAAGGTGTTTATTTCCCTTAGCCGTTTTGATGAGGCAAAAACGTCCGGATTGATTACTTCCCTGAGAAGTCTTTCAAATTCTGAATCAGTCAAGTTTACACGATTCAAGGCTTGAAACTTCTCACGGAAATTCTTTTCAAGCGAAGCCCTATCCCTAATGTCAGTTCTGTGCGTGTATTTTAGGTCAGACAATTTGGCTAATAAAATGTCTTCAATTTGTTGCTCTTTAATCATAGAAACTTTTTTTGAGCCAAAGCTACAAATTTCATAAAATAATCGGACAGAGCAGTGCCTTTTATCTAAGCTAAAAATCGGGTCGAGAACGTGTCAACGAGATTGCTATTTCGTTTTTCTTGTTAAATCTATTAAACCGTTAATGATGGTAAGAGGATGTGCCGGATTGCCGGGTATATACAAATCAACCGTGTGGTTTTCCAAGAAACTTCTATCTAAGGCCGGACTGTCAGCGAAAATTCCGCCGCTTATGGCATCTGTGCCCACTAAAACTATAATTTTGGGGTCTGGAGTTGCATTGTAAGCAATTTCAAGAGCTTTTGCCATGTTTTGGGTAATGGGGCCTGTGATGGCTATGCCATCGGCATGACGCGGTGATGCAACAAACTCAATCCCAAAACGACTCATGTCGAACTGAACATTATTGGCTGCATTTAATTCCCACTCACAACTGTTGTCGCCACCGGCACTAACCTGTCTTAACTTTAGCGATTTCCCGAATATCTTTCGTATTTCACTGCGAACTGTTGCCGGGTTTACTTCAATGGCAAAATCGTCGCCTTCTTTAACTATTAGCCTTTCCCGTTCGTTTGTGGAGATTTTATAATCGGTGGTAAAAGTAATTTTTTCCGGAAATTTTAACGCGCATTCCCCACAGAAGGAACACTTACCCAAGTCGATTGAAACAGGGTTGCTGCTAATTGCATTCATCGGACAAAGGTCAACTAACTCCGTTTCGTTTACTTGATTCGTGCTAATAACGGGTCTTCCCCTAAATATCCCGGGAACCTGTGCGGTTCTAACATTGGGTATGAATTGTTTCCCTTGATGGTATAATATTTTTAAAATGCTTAGCATGGCAAATAGTTTTATAAGTCGTGTCCGCAATAGGATAGGTTAAAACTTTTATTACAAATTGGGAAATCTGAAATTTCATTGTTGCGAACCGCAAGGGCAAGCGCAAGCCAGTTATGGAATGATGGGTCTTTAATCTTGTAAACAACAAGTTCTCCATCGTGACCTGTAATGGCACAATGACAAATCTCTCCTCTCCATCCCTCAACCAATGATATTGAGAATGCGTTGGGTTGAAGCTTGTTGGGCAAATCATAATTGGCCTTAGTGTCGGGAATGTTCTCCAGCAATTGACGAACATAGGCCATGGATTGTCCTATCTCTTCTCTACGAATTTGTGCCCTTGAGTAAACATCACCATGGTGTTTTATGATTGGCTGATGATTGAGCTGTGGATATAAAGCATATGGATGCGTGGTTCTGACATCTCTTAGTAATCCACTCATACGTGCCGACATTCCCACAGCCCCAATATTCAGGATATCATCGTAGGAAACCGTTCCGGTACGTTCAAGTCGCGATAAAGCGCTTGGAAGTTTAAAAAGTTCTGCGCAAATCTCATTGAAATCCGGCTCATAATCGTTTAATACCTTCTTGAGTCTATCGCTAAGTTCTTTTGTAAACGGGAATTGTGTTTTTCCCGGTCGTATCAAACCTTTCGAGAGTCTGTTGCCTCCCCATTCTTGGGTAAAGTTTATAATTGGAGTTCTTAATCGGCCAAGAACAGAACTACCTAACTGATAGGCAATATCGGTGCAAATGGCGCTTAAATCGCCGGTATGTATGGCAATACGTTCAAGCTCTAGAGCTAGAGTTCGGTAAAAGTCAATTTCGGGTTTTGGTTCAAAACCACTTAAACTTTCCCAAAGGTAACAAAAGGCAGATGTGTGGCCGGCTACCGTATCGCCTGCAATGTTTTCGGCAAGAGTTACCCGTTGAAGCAGTTTCTTCTTTTGCAGGAAAAGCTCTTCAATTCCACGATGCTGATAGCCAAGTTGTATTTCCAGATGGAGAATTTGTTCACCATTGCAAATAAACCTGAAATGACCGGGTTCAATCACGCCGGCATGGATTGGTCCCACCCCAACCTCGTGAAGTTCTTCGCTGTCAATGGAGTAGAATGGGTAATTATCCATTACACTAGACTTGTCGGCTCTATTGTGGGGATATCGAACCGGTTTCATCCATGGATGGTTCTCGAAAACTACTCCAAATTTCTCGTGTATTTCCCGCTCGAACTTCTCAAAGCAAAGCAACCTGCTCGTCATCGATTCTAACTTTCCGGATGGCGAAACATGGCACGAGCTGATATAAATTTCTTGGCTTACGTCATCAGCAATACAACAGATAAGTTTGATACCATTGCCTTGGTTATACCCGAAATAGTTTACGCAATGTCGCTCGGGATGGTTGGTAAGCAATGAAATATTTGTCTCAAAGAATTGCGGATAATCCAACACAGGAATATCAGCCACAGGAACGGTTTGGTTATTTCTTATTGATATATAGTTCATGTCTTTTATGATAAGAACATTACACTCTCTTTAATTAGCTGAACAAAAAAATCGGGAGGTGTTAACCCCAAATATATCGAAAGAATAATTAGCGCAAGCTGCGTGTACGATTCCCACGGCTTAATAACCGGAACCTGGCTTTCGTCGAAATTAGGGATAGGCGTGAAAAGCACCTTGAGAATATTTTTTGCAAAAGCCCAAATTATGATGGTTAACAATAAAAGCACCGCAATGAGTATGAATATTTGATGCCCTTCAAATAACGCTCTGAAGATAAGGAATTCGCTCACAAATAAACCCGAAGGAGGAATTGCTGTTGCACTGATGAATCCAAGTAAAACTACAATGGCTCCCGTTGGGTTATACTTAAAGTAATTACCTATGTGGTTGACGCTTTTATCTTGATAAACTCTATAGATTTGGTTATACTGAAAGAAAAGGCTTGATTTTACAAAAGCGTGAAGTACGATGTGTAAGATTGCAGCGTAGTAACCTATTCCACCTATCGATATAGCAAGCATAACCAATCCCATGTGCTCAATGCTTGAGTAGGCAAACATGCGTTTGATGTTTTTTACCTTAATCATGTAAACCGTTGCCACAAAAATTGATAAAACTGCCGAGATACCAATCACAATGTTAGCCCAATGCTGTAAAGGTGTGTAAGCAATAATGGAGTAAGTTCTAAAAATACCAACTACGCCCATATTCATAAGCACGCTCGATAAAAGTGCGGCAGTTGGCCCCGGCGCTTTATCTTTCGCATCTACTCCTGCAGTAAACATGGGAACAAGTCCTGCCTTGACCGTAAAACCTGTAAAGATGAAAAGAAATGCCAACTTCAGCCAAAACGGATTAAGTGTTGTGCTACGGGATATCAAGTATTGAAATGAAAGGTTGTCGGAACTAGCCTTTCCCAATGAAAGACTAAGAAAAAGAATTCCGATAAAGATGAAGGCAACACTGATGGCACATATAAAAACATACTTCCAGGTACCTTCAAGGGCAAGTTTATTACGGTGATGATAAATTAATGCCGATGCAGCAAGCGTTGTGATTTCGGTAAAAATCCACAACACCGCAATATGGTTTGCAAGATAAGCAAGTCCGATGGCTGCAATTAAAACAATCAGCGCGGAAAAATAAATTGATTGCGATTTGGGTGGTTCATTGTGCAAGTCAATGTAGCGATGACTGTGGAATATTGCAGGTATTGAAATGATGCTCAACACGAGCAAGAGTAGAAATCCAAGCGAATCGAAGGTAAAGTATTCGGCAACAGTTGCATTCAAATGGAAATATGCATAAACAGTAAAACCCCATTGCAAAACAATGAACAATGAAGTAAGCACATAATTGACCATCTTTTTCCTGTTGATAAATAGTCCTGCACCTATTAATAAAGTCCCTAGGAAGTATAGCGTAATCATTGTCATGAGTTTAGGTTGATTAATAGTCTTTAAGATTGCTTAGTTCTTCAACATCGATATTTTTAAAGACATCGCCAATTTTGTTTAAGAAAATACCCAGAATCAGGACGCTTGCAAAAATATCGAGCATTACACCAAGATTTACAAGCATAGGCATTTCATTTCCCACCGCTAAGGATAAAACAAAAACGCCATTTTCGATTACCAAGTACCCCATAACATGGGTGATAATCTTTCTTCGCGATGCGATGATGTAGAGCCCGAAAAAAATGGTAGAAAGAGCAACAACAAAGAACATCTTGTCGAGACCTGAGTCGATAATGGTTCCGGATAGAAGGATTGTAGTTACCAAAATCAAAGTTGTGATAATTAACGAAACAAAGTATGGGACGTAGGGCTCGGCCTCGCGTGTTATCTTGTTTCTTTTTAGAACATGTGCCATAAATATTGGAACTGCTACCGATTTAAACACAATGGTTTCTAGCAAAATCAATATTAGGTTTAGGGTGTTGAATTCGTGTAGTTGGATAAATGTCACGGCAAACAGAATCACCCCTTGGAATGCCAATACTTTCAGATAAGTCAGAAGCCGATTGGCAATTGACATATAAAGCAGCGTGATTAGAAATGTTATTAGCAGTACGTTTATCATTGTATGTATATTTTTTTGATTTATATGAATTTCCCGATTAGGAGTAGCACCCCAAAGAATATGAGCAATGTAACCGATGTAAGAACCACGATGAACTGTGGGTTATGGCTCATCCTGAAACGCGCCATGAATGATTCCACTAATCCCATAAATACAGCCAAAATAAACTGAGTGAGAAAGAATAGCGGAATAGAGTACTCATAATGTATGGTTCCAACAAAAAGGTTGAAAACAAGTGTTGCATAGATAGCAAACTTTAAATATCCGGCAGAAAGAATTAACCCTAAATCAAAACCACTATTGTCTAGAATCATAACCTCGTGGATCATGGTTAACTCTAGGTGCGTTTTAGGGTCATCGATAGGCATACGGCTATTCTCTATCATCGAAATCATTACAAGCACAAATGCTCCTAAAACCGCAACAGCGTAAGTGGTGTATGATCCTAGGTGCAATGCTGCAAAAATCTCGTGAAACGAGGTGTAACCGGTAAGCAAGGCCAAAGAGCCCATCAAGATAAAGAATGCAGGTTCTGCAAATAACGAGAATAACGCTTCGCGACTGGCCCCCATTCCCTCGAAACTACTGCCAGTGTCCAATGCTGCAATTATGCTGAAGAATTTTCCTAAAGCTAGGATGTAGGCGAAAAGGATAAAGTCTCCCTGAAAGCTAAATAACCCTTTAGAATCGCCAAATGGAACGAGCAGCATGGCTATTACTACTGTTGAGAAATAGATGGTTGGCGCAATTTGAAAAACAAAACTGGTGGTGTTGCTGTAAACAGCCCCTTTCCTAAAAAGCCTAATGGCATCGGCTAGGTGCTGGAATAACCCAGGCCCCTTTCGTCCCGATGCTATACTTTTTGTCCTGTTGATTATACCCGTATAGAATATTGCCGCCAAAATAATCAGTATTGCACTTAGCATGATTATAGATGTTTAAGTATTTCAATAAGTTGTAATAGCTTCTCGAAAATTAATGGAATAGCAATTATTGCAAGAATAAATGTTACTCCGTATATGATATAGTACTGTAGCCTTCCATTTTGCAGGAAGGCGAACTTGCTCATGAAAAATCGTATCGATTGAATGGGCTTATCAATTAGCACCCTTTCAACTTTGTCGTAGGGATTCGATTCAAACTCGGCATGCGATGGAAAAACATTCTCCACCGCTTTTTCTTTTTTGAATATCAAAAGGATGAATCGGAATAGCTTGGAGTACGATCGTGCAAAAGAGTTTGCGGTGTACTGCATTTTTGTCGTTTCTCCGGTGTAGCCGCATCCCCATGTTTCATCGGCAGAAATAACTTGCTGATGTTGAACCATTCGTCTAATACCAAATACTAAGGCGGAGAATGCAAACAGCGATGCAAATGAAACTGATATCATTCGGAGAATTTCCGAATTATCGCCGATGTTAGTGCTGGTATAGTTTTGATTTAGTGCGATGAAGAGATTCAGCGGCTTGCTAACTACGGATAAAAACGCATTAGGGAAGAGTCCAATTGACACTATTAGGGCTGTGATAAAGTAAAGCGGAAGGATTTGGCCAAATGGAGCCTCGGTAATTTGGTGCTTAAAGTGATACCGAGGATTTCCTAGGAAAACAACTCCAAACGCTTTGGTAAAGCAAAGAAGTGCTAGACCTCCTATCAGTACAAGTGCAAGAATTGAGAATATTACTGTGATTAGTATGCCGCTAGCTGCGTTTGGAAGCCAGTTATAAAGCCCGCTGTAAATTAAAAATTCGGATATAAAACCGTTGAACGGAGGAAGTCCCGATATTGCAAGCGCTGCGATAAGGAATAGGAATGCTGTTTGGGGCATTTTCTTTATCAAACCACCCAGTTTTTCGATCTGAACCGTATGGGTTGCCTGATACACAATGCCCGCCGTAAAGAAAAGTTGTGATTTAAACAGTGAGTGGTTCAGCGTGTGAAGCAGTGCTCCGGCAAAGCCAAGCGATGCAACAACTGAGTTTTGTGTGCCTAGCCCAACGCATCCAATCCCAATGCCTAGCCCGATTATTCCAATATTCTCGATACTGTGGTATGCCAGTAATCGTTTTAAATTATGTTGCAGGATGGCCAGCATAACTCCGTATATCCCCGATATCGCAGAAAATGTAATTATTATGTATCCAATTACTTCGAGGTTGCTGTTCTGTAATAGTATAATTCGGAGAATTCCGTATATTCCAATTTTAATCAGTACTCCGGACATTATCCCCGAAATATGGGCTGGCGCTGCCGGATGTGCATAGGGTAGCCACGTGTGAAATGGAACAAAGCCAGCCTTAATGGCAAATCCTATAAAAAGGAATATGAATAGAACCAGAGAAACCGAGTTCCCATACTCATGTGTAAATTGCGATATGGCTAAGAAGTCGTAGCTGCCAGTTTTTGCTGCAACCCATACAAATCCAAACAGTAAAAATATTATCGATACGTGCGATTGTATCAGAAAATTTACCCCAGCTTTTATTGTGGAAACCTTGTTGTGCTCGAATATAACCAGCATAAATGCGCTGAGAGCCATTATTTCCCACGTTAGTAGAAATACTATCGAATTTTGCAATCCGCAAAGGCTTAGCAAGGCAGTATGGAGCAAGATGAACGCAGTAACATGTAGGGTGATACTGTTGCGCATGGTTAAATACTCTCTCATATAGTAAATTCCGTACAAGCCTCCGGTTAAAATGGTGAAATTGATTATTAGAATAAACCATGCCGAGAGCGCATCAATTCTAACTGGAATTTCGCCTGTTACTGTGTTACCTGAGAATATGAATTGATAATTTTCTCCACCTAAAACGTTTATAGCGATATACGATGATAGAATAGCATTAAGTATTACTGCAAGGTATGCAACTATTCCTCTCCATTTTATACTCAAAAATGGCATTGCCAGAAAGGCAATTAGCGGTATAGTCAGAAATAATCTTAATGCTTCCATCAACACACTTTAAAATGAGAATAGGTTTAATGCTGAAAGAATAAAAATAGCCAATATGAATACTATTCCATATAACACATACGACTGAATCCGCCCATTCTGAATGAACCGGAAGTAATTTGCGGTGAAAATAATCCGCTGAGTTATGGGATTTATAAAACGGATTTCAAAAAAATCAGCGTAAAATGATGAATACTGCCTTTTTTTTGGAAAAATCTCACCGCTATTTAGTTCGTTATACTTTTTCTTTTCAATCAAAACGAAGTTGAATAATTTACCCAACTGCTTTGAGAACGACTTTCCGGTGTACTGTAAGCGAGGTGTCGGACTTGTATATCCGCACCCCCAGGTTTCGTCTGCCGTAATTGATTTGTTTTTGGTTGAAATTTTTCTGATACCCCATACTACTAGAATCACTGCAAAAACTGTAAGCGAGAATACCATTATGGATTCCAGTATGTTTGACAAATCATTCGAAAAAGTTGAGTTTAATGCTAATCCGTTTGAGAAATCTTTAATGATAAAGTTTATCGCCTTTACATAAAATGATGGAAAAAATGCCACGCTTAGCATGACCGCAATAATTGCCATTTGCGGAACCAGCATTAAGGTTGAGACTTCGTGGGGTTTGTGAACAAGATTCGTTCTCGGTGTTCCGGAGAAAATCATTCCATAGGTTTTTGTAAATGTTAAAAGTGACAAGCCTCCAATTATGCTAAGTCCGGCAAAAGAAAGGATAAGTAGAATTGTTAATCCGTTATGGCCGGAGCCAAAGCCGTTCACCAATCCGCTGTAAATTATAAATTCCGAAACAAAACTATTGAAAGGCGGAAGACCTACCATTGCAACAGCTCCAATTAAAAATAGAATAGCTGTTTTGGGCATGTACTTTGACAGTCCGCCCAATTTGTCCATATCCCTAGTGTGTGTTTGCTGATAAACCGAGCCTGCAGAATAAAACAGCAGCGATTTAACCAAGGAATGATTCAGTACATGTAAGAGCGCGCCACCAAAACCCAAGAAGTAAACAACGTCAGATTTTATGCCAATGCCAACAAGTCCTATTCCAATGCCAATTCCAATAATGCCAATATTTTCGATAGTGCAATAAGCAAGCATACGTTTAAAATCACGGTGAACTGCGGCATTAAGTATTCCATAAACACCGGTAAGAACAGAGATTGAAATAACTATTTGACCCAAAAGTAGTTGATTGCTCGTAAGGTAGGATGAAACCCTGATTATCCCGTAAATTCCCATTTTAACTATCACACCCGACATTACACCTGAAACATGCGAAGGCGCCGATGGATGAGCATGGGGTAACCAGCTATGAAGTGGAATAAATCCGGCTTTAAGCCCAAAACCGACAAAGAATACAAGGAATAACCATAGGTTGTTATTGTCACTAAAGTATGTTTGTAACGAATCAAAATTAAATGAACCTGTAGTAGCGTTGAGCCAAAAAAATCCGATTGATAAAAACACAATGCTGATGTGCATTTGCACAAGATAATTGATGCCGGCCTTCAACGTCTTAGAATCATGCCCATCAAACATTACCAGCAACGCTGATGACAACGACATTATTTCCCAAATCACCAGGAACGCAAATCCATTCTGTACCATGCAAACCAACACCATTGAAAGATGGAATATGGCAAACATGACCCAGTGCAAATTCAGTTTTGTAGAAGGATTTGAGTATCCTTTTAAATATCCAAGCCCATAAAACGCTCCTGTCAGTGTGGTGAAATTGATAATTAGCAGAAACCATGCAGAAAGCCCATCAATTTTTACAGGAACCGACCCCATGGCTATCCCCAAATGGACATGATACTCAAGAGTATTTCCTAACAGTGCTGACACAGCCATCCAACTGCTAATTAGTGCAACAATTACTATGGTAATAATTGCAACTATTCCACCTTTACTCCTTGTGTTATTGATGTAATTCATAACAATTTGCCAAATTCAAAATTAAAAATCGATACTTTAACTTTTCCGTATTGATATCGGTTTCCATCAACGTTTGGGTCCCCAATCAATAATTTAGCCACTATAAAAATTCTCAATACAGAGGACCTAAATCCATTACCAATATGGTAATTCCGTATTCAACGTGCAAAGTAATGAAAAAAATGAATACGTTATTTTCCACAAACCATATTGCTTAGCATAGTTCTTTATAAATTTGGGCTTTCTCGAAATAGTTGTCCCTTAAAAAGTTAGCCTCAAATATTTCATTAGAATGTAAAAAAGTTGATGAAAGAAAGTACCGTATGTATAATGAAACTACGAGTTTTTGGGAAAAAAGGAAATTAGGTTTCTACCAAAACGGTTCGAATCTGTACAAAAAAACCGAATTGAAAAATCAATTGAATTCTCCCCCAAGCGTTATATTTTTATTACGTAGATAAAATCCCGGGAAATCCTTATTTGATGAATTTTTATTCAGGAAACTGAATAAATAATTGTGGATCGAAAAGATGAAATGACTTTCGATGAAATGGAGAAATTCCATATTTTCTTATGGCATCGCGGTGTTCGTTAGTGGGATATCCTTTATTTTTATTCCATTGAAATTGAGGATAATCGGCGGAAATTCTTACCATGAATTCATCACGATAAGTTTTAGCTAAAATAGAAGCCGCCGCAATGCTTCTGTATAGGTTGTCTCCTTTAACAATAGTTTGATGAGGAACGTTATTCCATGTTTGAAATCGATTCCCATCAACGATAATAAATTCGGGCTTATGTCTCAATTTATCAAGAGCCTGATGCATGGCTAAAATCGATGCATTGAGTATATTTATCCGATCGATGGTGGAATTATCAACAAAAGCAACGGCATAATCGATGGCGTTACTCTCGATTATTCCACGCATAAGATTCCGATCTTTGGCAGTTATTTTTTTGGAATCATTCAACAATGGATGGTCAAAATCAATAGGTAAGATAACAGCTGCCGCCACCACAGGACCTGCTAAACATCCTCGTCCGGCTTCATCACAACCGGCTTCCATTAATTTTTCACTGTAACGCGCTTTTAAAGCCCCTGGGTTCATTGATTCAGGGTTTTGCTTTTGGAGTAAGCTTCAATCGCACGGCATCTTTTGTAACTTCTCCTGTGTTTATCAAGGTATTAAAGTCTTCCTCGCTAATCGTTATTGACTTTGTTTTGTTGGGTTCGTATTCAAAAGTATAGGCAAGCCAGTTGTTGATGATAAATTCGTACCCGGCGTATTTTGCATATTTGTAGCGTTCAAGGTCTTTGATAGTTTTCTCATCAACAATAATATCTATATAATTAGTGATCACCTTTGTTCTTTTTTCTTTGACTTGCTCTGATTCTGATTTTGCTTTTTCTTTTTCAATCTGTCTCACAATGCGCTGATCATCAGGAGCTTGCTCCGGATCGGCCATTTTCATTTCTTTCTCCAAGCGCTCTTTTTCTGCCTCTTCGTCCAGCAAAAAATAGGGGTTTTTTGCTTTTTCTGCTTCTATTAGAGCTTTGCTTTTTAAGATCAAAACTGAGTTTCTGTAATTTTCAGGGCAAAAAATGTAGTAGTTATTATTAAGCGTATAGGCCTCTGTTTTGTATTGTAATGGTTCTATTTTCCGACATCCCTTTGGGGTTGCACTACAGCTGACATCCTCAACATTTTTTGTTTTAAGATCAATTCGTTTAAAACGATTGCGATAGATGTCGGTATTTACATAAAAATAATCTCCACCCGGATCGAAAGTACTATTATAAAGTTCTAATCTTTTATCCTCCAAACGCAACATTAGCACTTCTTCCCATGAATATAAGCGATAGATTGCCAAATAGGTGAACGATGATTTTTCAGCTCTATAAGTTACGGCCAAGTAATTATTGTATTCATCAACCATGATTTCCAAAACTTGACTGCGTTGATGATTGGGTCCTTTAAGCCGCTTTTCATAGCGATATCCTGCTATTTTTTCTTCACGCTCGGTTTGGGGTTGTGCCCATAGGACACCGCTCAAAAATACGAGAAGAAGGACTAAGAGCTTTGATTTGGAAATTAAGTGCATAATATTTTAAACATCAAGATTTTGTAATAATTGGGTCATTGAAACCCTTTGTTCTAAAATATTCTTCAACTGGTCAATATTCACGCGTTCTTGCAGCATTGAATCACGATTGCGCAAAGTTACAGTCTGATCTTCCAACGTTTGATGATCAACGGTAACACAATATGGAGTTCCAATAGCATCCTGACGACGATATCGACGTCCAATGCTGTCTTTGTCCTCGTATTGGCAGGTAAACGAATATTTTAAATCTTTGACGATTTCCATCGCCTTTTCGGCAAGTCCATCCTTTTTCACTAAAGGTAATACTGCTACTTTTATTGGAGCTAATGCCGGTGGAATCTGCAAAACTACACGAGTATCGGTTTTGCCCTCGTTTTCTATCTCCTCCTCTTTATATGCCGCTGATAGAATAAGCAGAAACATCCTGTCTAATCCTATTGAAGTTTCAATCACATAAGGGACGTAGCTGCTATTGGTTTCATTGTCAAAATATTGAAGTTTTTTACCCGAAAATTCCTGATGCTGACGTAAATCAAAATCGGTACGTGAATGAATTCCTTCCACTTCTTTAAAACCAAAAGGAAATTCGAATTCGATATCGGTGGCGGCGGTTGCGTAATGAGCTAATTTCTCATGATCGTGGAAGCGGTATTTTGACGGATCAATTCCCAAGTTTTTGTGCCAGTTCATTCGGGTTTGCTTCCAATATTCAAACCAAGTATTTTCTTCTCCCGGCTTGATGAAGAATTGCATCTCCATTTGTTCAAACTCTCGCATCCTGAAAATGAATTGACGCGCTACTATCTCATTTCTAAATGCCTTTCCCACCTGGGCAATACCAAACGGTAGTTTCATTCGTCCAGTTTTCTGAACATTCAGGTAATTAACAAAAATTCCCTGGGCTGTTTCCGGACGAAGATAAATTGTTGCAGCATCATCGCTTACAGACCCGAGTTTTGTCTCGAACATCAGATTGAATTGACGCACATCAGTCCAATTGCGCGTTCCGCTAATAGGACAAACAATTTCCAAATCTTCAATGAGTTTTTTGAACCCACCCAAATCGTTATTTTGTTGTACTTCCACTAATCGAGCTTTTATTTGTTGGATCTGCTGTTGATATTCAACAACTCGTGGGTTTGTGGTAACAAATTGTTGTAAATCAAAAGAATCTCCAAATCTTTTTCGTGCCTTCTCGATTTCCTTTTCAATTTTATTCTCAATCTTTTGAATATGATCTTCCACTAAAACATCGGCGCGATAGCGTTTTTTTGAATCTTTGTTGTCAATCAAAGGATCATTAAAAGCTCCCACATGTCCACTTGCTTTCCAAACGGTGGGATGCATAAAAATAGCAGCATCAATTCCAACGATATTATCATGAAGCATGGTCATGGATTTCCACCAATATTCACGAATATTATTTTTAAGAGCTGCTCCATTTTGTCCATAATCATAAACTGCACTCAATCCATCGTAAATTTCACTAGAAGGAAAGACAAATCCATATTCTTTTGCGTGGGCTATAATATTCTTAAACAGTTCTTCTTGCATTGATTAACTTTTTTATTTAACGCACAAAAATAATGGAAATTATTCGATAATTATTCTATCGTATCGAAATGAGTGCAATTTTGAACTTTTGTTTATTATTCTATTTTAGAACTTTGTATGTTTAGCATTCGCTCTCGAAGCAATTTTCGGTAATTCTCCCAATCCGTAATAGGTTTCCGTGCAACCCCCGATTCCACAGCTGCTTTTGCAACCGCCATTGAAACATATTCGATAAGTCGGGGATCGTTGGGTTTTGGAATGATGTAATTTTTCCCAAAGCTTAGTGTCTCAATTCCATAGGCTTCACACACTTGCTTCGGAACATCTTCTTTTGCTAAATCGGATAAGGCTTTGCAAGCTGCGATCTTCATTTCTTCGTTGATTGAAGTAGCTCTCACATCCAGAGCTCCTCTGAAAATAAAGGGAAATCCGAGTACATTGTTTACCTGATTAGGATAATCCGATCGTCCGGTTGCCATGATTAAATCGCTGCGAACCTCATGGGCAGCTTCCCATGATATTTCTGGAACGGGGTTGGCCAATGCAAAAATGATCGGATCGGGAGCCATTGATTTCACCATTTCTTTCGTAACTTGATTAGCCACCGATAATCCCAAAAACATGTCGGCACCAACAAGTGCTTCAGCTAAGCTTTCGTATTTTTTCTCTCCGGCCATTTCCTTTTTTTCGGGGGTCAAATCGGTTCTTGAGGTGTGAATGCATCCTTTACTGTCGAAAACTGTAATATTTTCTCGTTTAACTCCAAGATACTGATACATTCTCAAACAACTGGTTGCCGACGCTCCGGCTCCGGATACTACCAAGCGTATTTCTGAAAGTTTTTTGCCGGCTAACTCTGCAGCGTTTAGCAATCCTGCTCCCGATATTATTGCCGTACCGTGTTGATCGTCGTGCATGATTGGAATGTCAAGCTCTTCTTTTAACCTTCGTTCAATGTAAAAACATTCGGGGGCTTTTATATCCTCAAGATTGATTCCGCCGAAGGTAGGTGCAATGGATTTTATGATTTGAACCAATTTTTCCGGATCTTTCTCATCAATCTCAATATCAAAAACATCAATGTCGGCAAATACCTTAAACAATAATCCTTTGCCTTCCATAACGGGTTTTGAAGCCTTTGCTCCGATATCGCCCAAACCAAGGACAGCTGTTCCGTTTGAAATTACTGCTACAAGATTTGCCGCAGCGGTATATTGGTAAATATCATCGGGATTTTTTTGGATTTCCAAGCAAGGCTCTGCCACTCCCGGAGAATAAGCCAAGGTCAAATGGTATTGCTTAAAATATGGTTTGGTAGGAACTACCTGAATTTTCCCGGGACGCCCCATCCGATGGTATTCTAAAGCATCTTTTTTTAAATCAGTTGCCATAATATTTTGGTGTTTTTGATTGATTTTTTACTTACGATTAGTAGATAACATTAACTAGTCCGTGTTTCTTAAATTCCTTTCCTGAAATTTTATATGTCGCTCTCCAAATATACGCCCCAAGGGGTACTAATTTGCCATTAAAATAGCCACTCCATCCCTGTTCCGTATCACTGGTTTTGAAAAGCAATTGTCCTTTATTGTCGAAGATTTCCAAATCATAAGTTTCAGGATAAAATCGCCGTATAACCGGGCGAAAAAACTCATCGAAACCATCGCCATCCGGTATAAATGCATTGGGCCAAAGCAAATCTTCCTCGATGTTCAAACATTGTGTGTTGCTTATAATGGAAAGGGTATCGTTAAAGGCCTCAATTCGAAAGCAAAGTTCGGGAACGGAGTATGTATTCTGTGTAAACTCGAAAAAATAGTACGATTCATCGGTCAGGTTGGCTGCAAGCCTATCTTCTCCGTCGTTATAAATGATTGAGTAGGTTAAGTTCTCAAACCCATGGGGACAGTTCCATTGTAGCAAAACATTATTTGGACGATTTATTATTTCAAGCCAAATAGACTGAATTGGCGTGTCATTGGAATACTCGTGCCCACAAACATCGGTTACCGAACAAGTGAAGGTGCCTACGTTTACTCCAACCGGAATGCGAAATCGTATTGATGATTCGGTAGATGTCTCTCTATAATTTTGTGTTGAAGCTCCATCGTTAAAAAAAACGGTAACATGACTCCGATGCGCCAGATGTATATTTTTTGCCCAAACATCAAAAAAATCACGGAACCGTTGAATCCGGGTAATAGCTACCTGCTTACTGATTTGAATGCTGTCAGGAACTATCTCAATCAAGGGCGATGATGCCGTGGCGTTGTTGAAATGAGCTCTTACCCGAATATGATTCATCCTTCCCGGAACGACACGAACCGAAGAAGAATTCACATTTGAAATGCTCCTATCGTAAAGGATTCCATTATGGTATGAAATGAGTTCATAATACTGAACAACTTCGCCAATATAGTCGAGCCATAAACAACCTTGATTTGCATCACAAAGACTATATTCACCCACCGACAATACCGGATAAGAATGCTGTGGAGATAATCCGGATATGATATCGTCGGAACTCATTGCTGCAATAGCATAGTACCATCGTTCTGTTCGCGGATCAACTCCATCATCATACCAAACCCTTGGCAATGATGCGTTTACCGAATCGATGGGGATAAATGCAAAATCGGTGATTCTTTTTCTATAAATCACAAATCGGCTAATGTTTGGGTATGTGGGCATCGACCAGCCAACACAAACACGATTATCGTCCATAACCGAAATAGAATCGATTTGAGGTATGGGAATAGTTTGGGCATGGATACTTGCTGTAAAGCTAATCATCAAAAAAAAGACAACTATAATTGATTTCAATACATATTTCATTGGCTAGTGTTCATAATTTTATCAAAATTAGCGTATTGTGAGAAGCAAATCAAATTTTTGCTCAGAATTGATTCCTTCGCTCATGTTTTTTTATACTTTTGACTCAACTTTAAACGCACTAACGTGATAATTGTTGCCGATAGCGGAGGAACTAAAACCGTTTGGTATTATTCCTCGCCTGAAAAAAGCGGAAGTTTAATCACCTCAGGGCTTCACCCTCAATCTCTCTCGAGGTTCAGTCCTCAAGACACCGAAACCATAATGCCTTTAATGGTATCTTCCGGAAGGCTCTATTTTTATGGAACCGGATGTTATCACTCCGATCACCGCCAAGAAGTCTATCTTTGGTTAAAACAACGCTTTCCGCTTTTTGAAATTATTGTGGAATCGGATCTGATCGGCAGTGCGACTGCCCTCCACGGAACAAATAGCGGACTTGTGGGAATTCTCGGGACAGGATCATCGCTGGGCGTTTGGAATGGCTCTCAACTTGTTCTTCCCATTCCCTCGTTGGGCTGGATGATTGGCGATCCGGGAAGCGGAACCGATATCGCCCGACGCTTTTTCACGCAATGGTACAGTCGCAAATTCCCCGACAATCTTAATCAAATTTTAGAACAAAATCCTGCTTTTGATTCCGCTCCCATGCTTATCGAAAAAATCTATTCATCACCTTCGCCCACTAAAGATATTGCTGCCTATTGCAAAGAAATCTCATCATTAATTCATTTTGATCCCATTCGACGAATTGTTCAATATTCATTCCACGATTTTTTCGATTATTATGAGCACGTTCTAAAACAATATGCTTCTCTTCCTCTTGCTTTCTCCGGAGGGATTGCCCATGCCTTTAAACCCATTCTCTCCGCCGTAGCCCAAGCTCGGGGATATAACATTTTTGCAGTGATTGATAATCCCATTAAGCAGTTAGCTGCAATTCACTTTTCGGAATATAGATCTATCTAATTTTTTACAAAAAATTGATTTGCATATTTGAATTCCTTAACTTTGACTAAAAATAATCGGTATGAAATTCAAAAGCCTAAAAAGCCGATTTTTAACCATGATCTTTGGGCTAACGGCTATACTTTTTACTTTAACCATTTTGGGGATAGCTCTATTTTCGCGTGAATCGGCATTAGATGCCACCAAAGAGCTTACTCTCTCAAAAATGAAAGAAGCCTCTTTAATAATAAAAAATCATTTTGATAAACCACTGGCCAGTTTGCGGCTACTAAACACACAATTCCTAGGATTAAAAAAAGCGGAGAATAAAAACCGAGAATTTTATAAAAATCTCGTTTATGGAGCCATGGAAGGCAACGAAAACTATTTAGCCGTGTGGACAATCTGGGAACCCAATGCATTAGACGGAAACGATGTCAAATATTTAAATTGTCCGGAATACGACGAATTGGGAAGATTCAATTTTTCAATTTACCAAAGTAACGGAGAAATTTTAGTAGAAACAGGTAATACGTCGGCCGATTATCTGGAAGATTACTACGCAATTGCCTTTAATTCAGGCAAAGAAACAATCCTTGAGCCTTATTATTACAGCTACACTGATAATAAATCCGATGAAGTGTTTGAAACCACTCTGGCAATTCCTATTTTTGAAAATGGCCAAAAAGTGGGTGTCTCTGGTATCGATCTAAGCTTAGCCGGTCTCTCCGATTTTATTTCAACCGTTACCGTGTATCGAAACAGTTTCGCTATTTTAATTTCAAACCAAGGATTAATTACCGCTTATCCAGATACGTCGTATTTGGGTAAACCATTTCTTGAAAAATTCGATTTTATTGATGAATCATTATTAAATAGCATTAAATCAGGAAACGAAGTTTTTGTTGAAAAATATTCCAAAGAGCGAAAAGCAAACCTTTTTGTATCCTTATCGCCAATTCAAATAGGGAACTCAACAACCCCATGGGCACTGTGTATTGTTGTTCCAAAAACGGAAGCCGTAGCCAACGTTCAAAAACTCTTGATAAATAGTTTAATCATTGGGATTCTTGGTTTAATCCTGCTAAGCATAATCATTCTCTATCAGACAAACGCCATTGTTAAACCAATTGTAAAAACCATTGAACACTCTCAAATTATTGCCAATGGAGATCTAACAAAAACGATTGAACAAACCCATGAAGATGAAATTGGCGATCTTCAAAAATCGCTCAATCGTATGACAGAGAAATTACTGGAAATTATACAAGAAGTTAAGGATGCAGTGGAATTGGTTCAAAGTAATTCAACCCAGTTTAGTAATGCAGCACAAGATTTATCTCAAAGTGCCAATATGCAAGCAGCCTCTACCGAAGAATTGAGCAGTAGTATGGAAGAGATGATTTCTAATATCGAACAAAGTTCACAATATACCACCGAGGCCGATAAAAGTTCACAACGTATTGATCTGGATTTGACAAAAGTATCGGTAGCTTCGGAAAACAGTTTAACATCGGTGAAGGCCATTTCAGAGAAAATCAAAATCATTACGGATATTGCCTTTCAAACAAACATTCTGGCATTAAATGCAGCCGTTGAAGCAGCTCGTGCCGGAGAACAAGGTAAAGGTTTTGCCGTGGTAGCCGCTGAGGTTCGCAAACTTGCCGAACGTAGCCGAATCGCTGCCGATGAAATTATACAACTTGCCGAGCACAGCTTATCCGCAACTCAAGACGCAGCAAACTATTTAAACCAACTTATTCCTGAAATCAAAAAGACCGCTCAATTCGTTCAAGAAATTGCCTCTGCTAATAAAGAACAATTTGCAGCATCGACACAAATCAACCAAGTAGTACAACAACTCGAAAAAGTTACTCAAAGCAATGCCGCAGCCAGTGAAGAATTGGCTACCAATGCTGAAGAATTAAATGCTCAGGCAATTCAACTAAAGAATTTGATCGATCATTTTAAAATCAACGATTCCACACTATACAATCACATCAACTAGAATCAACTCCCCTATCCTGATTTCGATAAAAAACCGCCCGAATTTTCTTTTTATCCGGGCGGTTTTATTTTCATGCCATTGGGATTAATTCCTTTATATTCGTCTGAATCGTCGAGCATTTGTTGAATCTTTTTTTCTGAGTCGGTTAACTCTTTTTTACATTCAGCTATTAGCTCCACAGCACGCTGAATTTTCGTTTGAAGCAAATCAATCTCCAATGGATGCTTCTCCACAAAATCAATGATTTCTTCAATCTCTTCAATTTTTTCTTTGTAAGTCAAATTTTTCTTTGCCACAACTTTAATGTTTTTTTCAAATCAACTCATGATTAAAAAGGCTTAATGCCTATTATTTCCTTCACTTCACGAATGGTTTTTGAAGCAATAGCACGGGCTTTTTCGGCTCCCCTACGAACCGTTTTCTGTAAATATGCTTCATCGGCTGATATTTCTTGCATCCGATCGTAAATGGGTTTGGTAAATCGGATAATATCCTCAGCTAACTGCTTTTTCATATCGCCATAGCGTATCGAACAATTGGCATATGCCTCTTTGAAATACTGTACCGTCTGCGAATCGGAAACTACTTCCATAATCGTAAACAGATTTTGTATTGGCTCGCTGATAGGCGAATTGGGAGCAGATGGCCCTGAATCGGTAACAGCCCTCATCACTTTTTTGCGAATTAGTTCGGGTTCATCGGCAAGAAAAATGCCATTTCCTTCCGATTTTCCCATTTTCCCGGAGCCGTCTAATCCAGGAATCTTGATTAATTGCCGACCAAAGTTAAAAGCCTCCGGTTCTTTAAAATATTCAACCCCATACATGTTATTGAATCGACGGGCAAAGGTTCGAGTCATTTCCAAATGCTGCTCCTGATCTTTCCCAACCGGTACTTTTGAGGCATGATGAATTAAAATATCGGCCGCCATCAAGACCGGATAGGTTAAAAGACCTGCATTAACGTTGTTGGGATTTTGGCGCACTTTATCCTTAAAACTGGTTGTTCGGTTGAGTTCCCCAACATAGGCATTCATGTTGAACAAAGTATAAAGTTCCAAAATCTCAGGAACATCGCTTTGAACATAGATGGTAGCTTTATCGGGATCAAGACCGGAAGCCAAATATTCTATCAGTGTTTGTTTCACATTTTGATGTAAATCAGAAGGTGTAGGATGGGTAGTTAATGAATGAATATCGGCGATAAAAAATAAACAATCGTTAGTTTCTTGCATCTTAACAAAATTGACCATGGCTCCGAAATAATTTCCCAAATGAAGCCTTCCTGTAGGTCGAATACCACTTACTACTCGTTCCATATCCGTTTTTATTTTCCTCAAAAATTTATTCTATAAGTCGCTTTTTCATTAACCCTCCGGGACACGAATCGGATCGGCGTGCAATATCTTTATACCAATCACCATAGGTTGGGTTGGGCAATATTATATACCGCTTCCCAAATTCTTCAACCGTTTTTTCTACTGCCAATTTGCCATAGCCATCTTGCCTATCGTCGTATATATTTGAGAAATCGGAAAGATTGTCTCCAATAAACAACTCTATGCTATATTTTTCAGCAACTTGGCGTCTCCGTTCGGTCTTATCAGACGTTGTTGTTTTGAAAAAATAGTTCTCATCAGAAAGTCTCGGAAATCCCAATTGATCCATATTTTCAAGGGTAGCTTGTCTGATTTGTTCTTCTCGATTGGTAATGTAAACGACTTCGATTCCCTTGCTTAGGGCATATTTTATAAAATCAACCGCTCCCGGAACGGCTCGTGCTTTTTTCAATCGTACCCAACTGTTCCAAAGCGAATCGCTATAAGGCAATTGATTGATAATACTCATTGCCTGAAATCCTGAATTATCAAGAACTGTTTCATCCATATCCAAAACCACGGCAGGTTTTCGATCAAATTTCTTTGACATAATCTCATCAACTCTTTGTTTGGCTAAATTATAAACCTGAAGGCAAAGAGCCATATTTTCAGCTGCAGTTTGATAGTAATAGGTTGCCTGAATGCTATGCTCTGCACTGCACTTAGGTTCTTTTGTTGATGATGTACAGCCTGAGAATATCAGTGCTAAAATAATTAGAATATGTACCGATGATTTCATTAGATTATAAGGTTTTCATTTTTTTAACATTAACCACTACTGTTTTTGGAATGGCTTTTACGCCTTATTCATGGTTGGATATCGTGTTTATCATACAATGCCCTATATCACTTTTTCTGATTACCGATTTTGCAAAGATAATAGTTTACCCCGAATTGCCATGCTTTCAAAAAAGAAAAGCACGATATGCATCGTGCTTTCCATTGATTGGCGATAGTTTAGAAGCTGATTAATTAAATGCTAGTGTAAAACCTACTGTTAATGTATTTAATTCGGGACCTTCAGATTCTTTGAAAAAGGTATTTAACGAATAATTGGCATAGAAGCCGAAGTCGCCGTAGCCCAATCTAGCTGTCAACCCATACATGAATGGATTGATGTGATAGTCTCTGCGCTCAACCATTTTTTTTCGTTCGGTATTCTTATATTTGGTTTTTGATGAAAGTTTTAATGCTCCATAACCTCCGGCTGCAATCCAAAGCTTGTCTTCTCCCAAATTGATTTGTCCTTCAAGCAAAATCGGCACCTGAACTGACCATACATTGAGTTGATTCTTTGTCCAGCGGCTTACTGAATCGTAATAAAAAGTTATCGCCGGCTGGGAATTATCAAGTATAACTGCAGGATTATCCAAACGGTAGTGATTCCATGTCATCCCAAATCCGGAAACTAAGCCTAAATGCTGTTTCACTATACTAACCTCAAATTGAAATGGATTAAAGGCAAATTCATACGATTTTCCTTCATCGAGTTCTAAAAATTTGGCCTCATCGGGTAACGACATATTGAAATTTTTGTCGATAAAAACATTGATACCATAACTCATAGAACTGTAATGCCCGGTAAAATTCTTCTTGTTCTTTTTAAATAAATCGTCGTCATCCCAATCGAAATCGGATTTTTGATCAGGACTCTTCCTGCTTTTTAAAGATTTTTCCTCAAGAATCAAAATTTCTTTACCCCCTATTTTAAATCTTGTAGTATCGATGCCATCCTCGTTTATTACAATGCTCGACTTTGATGGATCGTCAGAGATTCTAATTTCAATTTGATTCGACTCTACCTTTCTCCTCAGGGCGTCGTTCATTTCAACGCTGTCGCTTTTTCTTAGCGAATCTTTTTCAGTTACATTCTGACTGTTAACAGTTAAAACTATCAGACTTAATGCGATGGTTAAATTAAGAATCTTCATAATCTTATTTTTAATTTTTCTAATAGGACGAAAATGTCAACAGAGAGTTACACAAAACGTTATTTTTTTCTTTCAATGGCAAATACAGGGGTTTCAATAGCAAAATAAACTATTTGCCGCTGATCGTTCAGCTTATAATCAAACTTGAACTTATCTTTCGGAATTTTATTTCCAAAATTTTTCTTGGCAGCTTCGGAAACGAAATTTATTGTGCGAGCCCAAAAACCGGAATTTGGAACCTCCCCTTCTTCTGTTTTGATTATTTGTGGCTCCGGTTCTTGATAAACTGCCAATGTGTGAGTTATCGGTAAGGTTGTTAGGTTGATGGATTTTTCGGCAATTGTTTCAATTTCAATAGTAAAATTCCTAGGTTGAAGAGTGGCTATTTTAGCTCCTCTTCTTTTTTGTATTGGTTTGGAAGAAACTGTCGTTGCAACCGGCGACTCCAAAATTTGTTTTTCGTGCGTTTCTTCTACTTTTGATGAGGCAAGAATTTCAATACGTTCCGCAGTTCCCGTGGATAATTTATTATTCGTTGTGTTCAGATTCTGATCGTTTAAAAATCGATAAACCAACAACATAATCAACAGAGAAGCAGCAACCGTAGTAGTAAATGTCAAAAGGTGAATCTTAGCTGCCGGTTTTCGTTTAAGTTCCTCGCGACGGGGATAAACAATTTTGGTATCGGGAAGTAAACGAGTAGATAAAAAATCGAATTGATACTCAACATGAACGTTTAACCATTTATGATATTTTCGAAGGGAATTTTCTGAGAGATCTCCTTCCATTGCTGCAATGGCAAACCATTGCTCATTGTCGGTATCAATTGCATCGTTTTCAAAATCGGGTATTTGATAGAAAACCGATTTTTCTAGACTTTCAACTGCGGTATTAAGTTTCGCCTTTTTTAGTCTTTCGTATGTTTGAAATGCTTTGGGTTGCTCTTGGATCCACTGCCAAAGTTGCGCCCTCTTTTCCTCAGGATAATCGCCTTCCAAAAGACTAATAACCAATTCGTCTGCATTTTCTTCTGCGAATGGCACTTGGTCGATTTTCTTTTTTAAGAAAGAAAAGTCGGGCACTTGGGTTTTATCCAAAGGTTTTAGTTTAATATTACTAAACCATTCAAATTCAGCTTGTAAATCCGGATTTTTACGCAGAAATTCCCTTAATTCAGCAACCTTTTGAGCCGAAAGATTACCATCGTAATAATCGATGAAAAACTGTTCGTAGTTATTTCGTGTAATGGCTGCCATTTAAATAACGTTTTCAGGTGTCCCAATAAAGTCTTTTAAAAATATCCTTGCTCGGTAGATATAAACCTTAACCTGCGATTCGTTCAGCCCGGTGATTTCTCCGATTTCCTGATAAGAATAACCCTCATAATCGCGCAGCATGAGTACCATCCGTTGAGTTTCGGGAAGACGCTGAATGGCTTCGTGTAATATTTCTTGTAAATCACTGTAGGTTTTACTATGTGTGATGGCTTGGGGCGGAATTTCCTCGCGATTGTCAAGTCGCTTGGTTTTACGCAAATGATCAATCATAGTATGATAGGCCGTTGTGAAAAGATATGATTTTGCTTTTGTCCCATCAACGTTATTTCGATTCACCCACAGTTTTTCAAAAGAATCCTGTACAATGTCGTGCGAATATTCGCGATCCCGCAAATTTTTCAGAATAAACCGATAAAGACTATCGGCATGAGCATCGACACATTGGTTATATTCTTCAACTGTCATAAGAACGACATTTCCTTGTTCATCGGAGTTAGACGATTAAATCGTCAATTTGTTACACAATAAATAAATTATTCAGATTCACACTCCGACTTTAACCAAATGAGCCAGAGATTAATACCAGATAGACAAATATCTACAGATCAGTTCTTTTTTCGTTTTTTATAGAATTTTCGTTCAATAGTGGTTTAACGACGCTTTACATAGCACGATAAGCGATTCTTATTAAGATCTTTATAACTCTTAATCTCATAAACACCTAATTGACTGCCTGTTACTGAATTCCCGGCAAATCAGAACTGTACTTAATTACACCTATTGGAACGATACTCATTACAGGTCCCGGGGAAGAATGGATTACTTCCGATGCAAACGATCCGAAGAAAATGTCAATAATTTCCGGTTGCATGTGAGTTGTAACAATTACTAATCCCTTATTTTTGGTAAGATACTCCTGAATTGCTTCCTTTCGGGAAGTTTCAACTTTCTGAATAGTGGTTATACAACGAACGCCACGCTCCTCGATATGCTCCTGCACAATCGAAGCTTGTCTGCGAAGATACGATATAACTAGGGCATCAGAGGTTGAAACAAACGATACAACATTGATAACCGAACCAAGCATCTTAGCCATCCGAAGCGCAAGGGGAACCTTTTCTCTGGTTTCCTTCGATAAGTCGAGTGGAAGAATAATGTTTGAAAAATCATCGCATTCACATCCCAATTTAACTGTAACCACAGGGATGGTGGCTTCGGTTACAATTCGAAGCGCATTGCTCCCGATGATTTTCTTCTTTATATTATCTGCAGCACTTGTGCCCATTACAATGCAATCGGCATTAATTTCTACAGCCGTATCAATTATTGTATCACATAGCTTTCCCGACTCAATCAAAGTGGAAAAGTTTTCGGAAGGCACTTGTTCTAAATCAGCCAAGAGCCGGAGCTTTTCGTGAGTCTTCTCAATAAAAAGGCTTTTTTCTTCGTAAGAGAATAAATTCCATGGTGATGAGTGCTCCCGAATAACATGCAATGCAACAATTTTTGCATTGGCAGCTTTGCTAAAAGCAGCAGCCTGACGTAATCCTGCAATGGATTGATCAGAAAAATCGATTGGTACTAATATCTTGAATCCCGCTGTTTTCATATTTTTCTTTTTTTTAATGTTAAACGCTAACGAAACCATTTTTGTAACTAACCAATTCTATTCAGGATAAAAACGATAAAAAATGTTGTTTCAATATTTTTGCTATATTTGGCATAATTTTTACAAATCTACAAAATTATGGAACCAATACAAGCATCCGAACTTATTTTAAATGCTGATGGTAGTATTTATCACTTGAAATTACGCCCTGAAGATCTTTCAGATCTGATCATTCTAGTAGGCGATCAGGACCGTGTTCCTGTGGTTTCACAGTTTTTTGATCACATTGAAATAGAAAAGCAAAATCGTGAGTTCAGAACACACACAGGCATCTATAAAGGACGCAGAGTTTCCGTAATCTCAACCGGAATCGGTACCGATAATATCGACATCGTTGTCAATGAGTTGGATGCTTTAGTAAACATCGATTTAGAAACCAGAACGCTCAAACAACAGCATAAAACCTTAAATTTCGTACGCATCGGGACTTCCGGAGCACTTCAGAAAGACATTCCTGTAGATACACCTGTAGCCTCTATGATTGGTTGTGGTTTCGACGGGCTGCTGAATTTTTATGCCGATCGTAATCGCGTTGCTAACTTAAAATTGGAAGAGGCCTTTGTAAGCCATGTTCGGTATTCTTCGATTCTGGCACGCCCTTACTTCATTGATGCATCACAAATGTTGCTTGAAAAAATAGCCTTCGATATGATACAAGGCATCACCATTTCAGCTCCCGGATTCTATGGCCCCCAAGGAAGAGTGCTTCGCTTACCCATTTTGGATAGCCAAATAAACGATAAAATTGAAACTTTTGCGTTCGAAAATAAACGAATCACAAATTACGAAATGGAATGCAGCGCCATTTATGGTTTATCGGCATTACTTGGTCATAATGCCCTCACTATATGCAATATAATTGCAAATCGGCGTCGGGGTGAATTTAGTTCCGACTACAAACCCCACATCAAAAAAACAATCCAAACGGTTTTAGACAGAATTATCACAATTTGAGTTAATGCGTTGACCGTAAGGGGAGAAACAAAAGTCTCATTCAAATGTTACTTTTGAATCATGTTGAGTAATATTAAGAAAATAGCGAAATACAAATCGCATGTATTGATGCCGCTACTGCTTCTGGTAATGGCACTCACAATGTTTATGGTCCTCCCCGACGAACGTATTTTTAAGCATGAATTCAGACTTGGAGCTCCTTGGACAGAAGAGGACCTGATTGCTCCCTTCAACTTTCCCATCTACAAAACTAACGATGAAATCAACAAAGAAATTGATAGTCTAAAACACTTAAGTCCTGTTTTTTATATTGTAGATACACAAAAAATCGAGTCTCATATCCATAACCTTCGAGCACAGATAAAAAACGCCCTTTGGTTGATAAAAAAACAAAACCTGGCGGATATTCCTACAGAATCGGAGGAATGTATAGAGACAGCCCTCGCACAATTTAAAGATTATTTGGCTCAAGGTGTGCTTGATACTTTAACAGAGAATCGCCCCATCATAGTTTTAAATCATAACGAGGCAGTGGAATTCTCAAGAGAGGAAATCCCTTTGAAACAAAATGGGTCGGTTCAATTTAGACGCATTTTGCAAAAAAGCTGTCCATCAGGAGCATGGGTTGAGTCGCTCTCAAAATTAATTCGAAAAAATTATACTCAAGTTTCATCACTTAATTACGATTCAACATTTACCAATCAACATTTTGCAAAACTAAAAAGTGAACTATCGCTTACCCGTGGTTTAATACAGGAAGGACAACGAATCATAAGTCGTGGAGATGTGGTAAGTCAGAAGGAATTTCGGCTCTTAGAATCGCTTCAACGAGAATATAAAGCCCGTGGCCGAAACGAGCCGCAAAAAAATTGGGCTTTAGTAGGGCGATTAATCATTTCTCTCGTCATTGCCGCCTTATTACTGTCATTCATGGTTTTTTTCCGTCGCGACCTTCAGCAATATCATTCAAAAACCATATTGGTTGTGATGCTGGCTGTAATTGTATTTGTTGTTTCATATTTTGCCTCCCGAAGTAAAAGCATAGACATTTATCTAATTCCTTTTGCAATCATCCCCATAGTCATTCGTGTATTTTTTGATACCAGGTTCGCCATTTTCATATTCTCGGCATTAATTATAGTATCGGGATTGATATTGCCTAACGCCTCAGAATTCATTTTCATGCAGTTCATTGCGGGTGTTGTAGCCGTATTCTCACTGCGCTCTATGATTCGACGAAGTCAATTCTCCACGGCAGCCATCAATGTTTTTATAGCATATTCTTTGGTTTACATTGCTTTTACATTACTTCAGGAAGGTGATATCAATAAAATTGAATGGATGAAATTTGTATGGTTTGCCGGAAATGCCATGCTAATTTTATGGAGCTATCCTCTGCTGTATCTTTTCGAAAAAACTTTCGGATTTATGTCGGATGTGACTCTTATGGAGCTTTCTGACACCAGTAATCCGCTTTTACGAAAATTAAGCGAGGTTGCCCCCGGAACCTTTCAACATTCGTTACAAGTGTCAAATCTTGCTGAAAGTGCCATCCGAAAAATTGGAGGAAATCCGCTTTTGGTATATGTGGGAGCACTTTACCACGATATCGGGAAAATATATATGCCTCAATACTTTATTGAAAATCAGAACCAAGGCATTAACCCACACCAAAAGCTCAGCAACCAGGAAAGTGCCCAAATAATAATATCCCATGTTGAAAAAGGCGTTGAATTGGCCAAAAAACACCATCTGCCTGAACCTATCATCGAGTTCATTCGAACCCATCATGGAGATAGTCTTGTTCAATATTTTTACCGCACCCAAGTCAATGCAAATCCTTCACTTAAGGTTGATCCCAAAGATTTTCAATATCAAGGGCCATTGCCAAGTTCTAAAGAAACTGCTGTTCTGATGCTGTCTGATGCGGTTGAAGCTTCCAGCAGAAGCCTGAAAAATATTACCCCAAAAACTATCGATTCTTTAGTTGAGAAAATCGTTGATGGAATTGTTAAAAGCAATCAACTTCGTAATGCAGACCTCTCGTTTAAAGATATACAAACTATAAAGGAAATTTTCAAAAACAAACTGAACAACATCTACCATTCACGTATTGAGTACCCCGAATTAGACCTACCTTCTGAAGAAGCGGTTTAACCAAATTACTTTTTTATCGCGATAAGCCTTTTTCACGCCAACTGTTTTCTCAATTGTTTTCCCTATTAAAATATCCATTATATACGATATTTTGTTGGCTATCAGGATTATAAAAAAACAGAAAGCCTTGTTCCCGGGGCGGGCAAGGCTATCTGAAACCAACCAGAAACCAGAAATTTGGGAGCGTTAACTCCCCATCTCCTTTGGCAAGGGGTATTTTGCCGTCATTGAGATACAGCAAAAATAATCTCATGTATAAGTTTTTCCTACTCATTTTTATAATTGACCGAGTGTTAATCACTATAGGATATTTTTATCTAACAAACGGTAAATAATATCAAATCATCGGATATTTTTTAACATGACCGTTCCAAGAGAGGATTCTATTGTTACAAAAATATCAACCGACTATTATGCGCTCTATATTTGATTATTGAAAAGACGATTTTCGAAAGGATAAAAATGCACTGTTCCAGTAATTTTGTTTTACAGGAGTATATATCCGAGCCGGAGTAGGAAGAAATGTTAGCTCAATATTCCTTTGAGTACAGAATTCTTGAATTGATTTTAAACGTAGGCGAATATTTTTTATTCCCGAAAAAGTTTTTCGAGTAAAATAAATACATTTTAACTTGGGCATCCTTAAAAGAAATTCTTCCACAGGCGTCCATGATTTAATTTTAGAGTCAATAAAATCATCGGAATAGTTAGATTCCTCTCCCGGATTAACTTCAATTTCAGATATTAAGTCGAGAAAGTCGATATTGAATTGTTCGCAAAAGCGGATTTTTTCATCCTTTGTTGCTTTTCGTAAATCAAGGTTTGTCCCGAGGGCGATAGGAATCAACTTCCAAAAATGATTTTGTGGTCGGGAATAATAGTAATTTGCCTTATTTGCCGGCACATCAGGATTGAATGTACCCAAAATCAATATTTCGGTGTTTTCACATGGAATTGTTATAAACCTATGTTTAACAATCATTGCCGATAGCCACTTACAAAAATAAAAACCACCGAGGTAGTCGGTGGTTTTGGTTGCTCCCCCTCTAGGACTTGAACCTAGGACCCCCTGATTAACAGTCAGGTGCTCTAACCAACTGAGCTAAGGAGGAATTGCATAAAAGCGATGCAAAAATACATCGTTTTTTATTTCCTCCAAAATTTTTTGATTTTTTTTTTCGAAAAATCACTTTTGTAATTTTACAAAAAAATATAAATGTTGAAAATCAATTTCTTTGCCTAAAAAACATGGATAAAAATTTGTAGCTTTGTCGAACAATGGTTCAATGCAGATTCAAACATTTAAAAAATAATCCTATGAAAAACTTATTTTGGCTACTTCTCCCTACCGCACTTCTACTTGGAAGTTGCTCTTCTGGTGAAGAGAAAAATCCTTTCTTCAGTGAGTGGAACACCCCATTCGGAGTACCTCCATTCGACAAAATTAAAAACGAACACTTCCTCCCGGCCTATGAAAAAGCTTTAGCCGAGCATAAACAGGAAATTCAAC
>Ga0208198_1000575_pt1 | contig 39708 bp, 27 predicted proteins | sample AD_JPNTR2_MetaG_FD_184446 | JGI IMG/M metagenome (GOLD analysis project Ga0208198, IMG submission 184446) | Active sludge microbial communities of municipal wastewater-treating anaerobic digesters from Japan - AD_JPNTR2_MetaG (SPAdes) (version 2) | ecosystem: Engineered > Bioreactor > Anaerobic...
GAGTTCCAGATTGCGCCACGTCGCCGGGTCAATCGCCATGAAGTGCCCGGTCGAATACGTCATCAGCCCCACGATCTGCGGCAGCATCCCCTGCTGCGTCTCCTGCAGATATGCCAGGACCGCGCCGGCAGCCCGCACCGCCAGCGGCTTGCCCTCGCAGCCGAAGCCCTCCAGCGTGCGCACCCCGAAATGTTCCAGGAGCGTTTGCCGCGCGGTCGTCTCCTCGAAGCGGTAAGCGGCCCACGGCGTGAAATGCGCCGGCAACGACCCGGCGAGCGCCTCTTCGGGGGACGTTTCCGGCTGATCGGGAGCACGCTCCTTCCACGAACCGGCCTTGGGGAAGAGCACCTCACGCGGCTGAAGGCGCGCCAATTCCTGCCGCGCCGCCGCGAGGATGTCGCCGTCATCGCTGAGCTGGGTCGCGCCGAACTCGCCGGTGGAAATCTCCGCGTAGGCGATGCCCGCGCGTTCGCCCTCGATCACCACGGCGGCGAGGTAGTTAGGGCGCTTTTCGTCGAGCAGCGCCGGCTCGATGAGCGTGCCGGGCGTGACGACGCGCTCGATGCGGCGCTCCATCGGCCCACGACCGTCGGGCTCGCCTACCTGCTCGGCAAGCGCCACGCGATAGCCTTTCTCGATGAGGCGGGCAACGTAGTTTTCTACCGCGTGATAGGGCACCCCCGCCATCGGAATGCGCACACCCTTCGCCACCGGGCGCGAGGTGAGGACAATATCCAGCTCCTCGGCCACCAGCTCGGCGTCGGCGTCGAAGGTCTCATAGAAATCGCCCAACCGGAAGAACAGGATGGTGTCCGGATAGCGGGCTTTCAATTCCAGATATTGCTTGCGGATGGGGGTCGTGTCTTCACTCATACGCGCATTATACCCGTGGGATAAAAATCGGGCAAGAATTACCGGAGGGCAAAATCGCTCTGGCGGGGCACAGTCGCCCGTGCCCGCGTCTCGACGCGGGATAACCAACGGTCCCCCCGGAGCGCTCCAGGGGGACTGTCTTGAGGATCAAGGGGACGGCTATTCGGGCAGGTGCAATTCCTGACCCACGTGGATGAGGTTGGGGTCCTTGATCTGATCGCGGTTGAGTTCGAAGATCTCCGGCCAGCGGGCAGCATTGCCCAGCTGTTCCTTGGCGATCTTGCTCAGGCTGTCACCGGGCTTGACCACATAAGTCCGCTTTTTAGCCTCCGCGGCAGCCTGGGCCGCTGCAGCGCGTTCCTCCGCAATCCGGGCTGCTTCCTCAGCCAGTTGCTTGTCCAACTCCTGTTTGCGCGCCGCCGCTTCCGCCTCGAACTTCGCATGGGAAGCCGCCACGCGCGCCTGAGCCTCAGCGGCCTTAACGGCCTCTTCGGCCTCCTTGGCCTTGCGCTCCGCTTCAGCCGCCCGCGCCTCGGCGAGTTGACGCAGGGCCGCTTCACGCGCCGCTTCGGCCTTGGCTTCTTCCGCTGCCTTGACAGCTTCTGCAGCGGCCTCTTTCTCATCGCGCGTGGTCAGCGCATCAACGGCCCTGTCAAACAACCCGGGCTTCTTTTTCTTCTCCTCTTCAGCCATGTCCATTCCTCCTTATACTAAAATGTTTGATAGTATGAACTGGGACTACTTGCGACCCAGGAAAGCCTGCAACATACTCTGCGCGATCAAGCTCCCCGCTGCAGCGCGCGGCGTCGCAGGTTTCTGGGTTTGCCCACCCAACAAGGCTTTGATCAAAGCCTGCTGCATGGCCTGTGAAGAATCGGCGCCCGTCTGCCGGGCCTGGAAGTAAGCAATGCCGGCAGGGAGCAACCGCTCGAGTACATCCCCCAGGTCAAGGGTGTCGTCCTGAGCGGGAGCCGCCGGCTGCGCCGGCGGAGGGGGCGCCGTCTGTGAGGGCGACACGCCTATCAGCCCCTTCAACAGATCCATCAAGCTCCCGCCTGACGCAGGTTGCGGCTCAGGAGCTGGCTCCGGCTGCGCCTGCCGGGCGCCGGCCATGCCCAATACCATATCGAGCACACTTTCCGTCGGCTGCCCTTCCTGAGGATTTCCGGCTGCCGGCACCGCTCCCAGGAGCGATTCGATCAACGTCATCACGTCACCCTGTTCCAACGACGTGTGCCCACCCAGCTTCTGGGCGGCCTGAGCTAAACCCTGGCTGTAATAGGGGCTGGTTCCACCTCGCCCCTCCACCTGCAACGTCTCAGCCGCGTGCTGCAGCGCCTCGGCAGGCGGTTTGTCCCCTTGCGAGGAGAGCGCTCTGGTGATGATTTGCAGGTTCTGCACCATATTGTCGCCGTGATTACCGTTGAAACCATCCAGCGCATTGATTTCTTCTCGTTGTGCCGCCACGCTGTGAAGCGCGGCCCTAAAAAGGTCAGCAAGAGTTGGGGAAGTTTGTGGTTTGACTGCCTCTGACATAGCGCCTCCATCACTCATCGCTCTGAAAGGGGACATTTGCGTGCCAGACGTCATCCTGGCAAACTTTCACTACTTGGGTAACGACGCCAACTTCATCTTAGCAGAATTCATAATAATGTCAATACCCTCTGCACTCAATTAAAATGCATTTTTTTCACGCATAGCAAAATATTCCATGACCCCGACGTCTCAAGAAGCCCGCCCGGCGCCTGGGCGACTCTCTCCGGGATGTTTCTGCGACCACAACCGATACACCCAGCAATAGCCTCTGTAGAGAATATCAGGAACAAAACAGAACGTCAGCACTCCCACAAGCGCCGCCGGGATGCCGCCGATGAGTAAGCCGCGCGTCTCGGGGAGTTGAAGCCAGGCCGTCACTGCCACCATCAGCCACAGGAAAAGCGCCAGCAAGAATGGCACGATGGCAGCAAAAAAGCTGAGCCTGGTGAATAATGGCATGAGCCGGCTTTCCAGAGCCTTGGGATTCCGCAGCCCACGCACCAGCAGCCAGATACGTCCGGAAATCTGGGCGTTGCGCAAATCCATGCCGCCGACCGTCGTGCGGTCCCAGATGGCACCTTCCAGGTACGCCCCTTTCAAAACCGTATGCTGGAATTTCGCCCCCAGAAGAATGGCGCCCTCCAAATCGGCGCCGGTCAAATCAGCATAGGCAAGATCCGCCCCGCTGAGATCGGCGCGCAGGAAGGTGGCACCACGCAAATCTGCGCCAACAAGGTTCGTCCCGATCAGGGTAGCGTGATCCAAGACAGCGCCGGGCAGCTGCGCCCGTTGCAGCATGGCCCCGCTCAGGTCAGCGTGTTCAAGGTTGGCGTGCGCCAGCGCCGCACTGGTGAGATGCGCCTCACAGAATATCGCGCCGGCAGCCTGGCTCGCCTGTAAATCCGCGTGGACGAGACTGGCTTTGGTGAAATCGGCCTGTTGCAGATTCAGGTCGCGCAATCTGGCATTATCCAGGCGCGCGTGGCAGAATCTGGCCCCCGCGAGTTCACACCTCTCGAAAACCGCCTCTCGCAAATCCGCATACGCAAAATCGCGAAGGGTGAAATCTTCCCCTCTAAACGTCTGGCCAAAGAACTGCTTATCTACCGCGCCTGCCATCTTCCCCTCCTTATCATGCCGCACCTGAAACGCCGTTCACATCTCAGTATAGCAAAACATCGCGAGTATATCACCAGGGAGTGAAGGTTGACCTCGCCGCCGCAGCGGGCAATGCTCCGACTCAAGCGTAGACTTGAGGGTTGACGCAATGCGGCAAGCGTTCGCCGCGCAGGCCCGCCAGCAGGTTTTCAGCAGCGAGGACGGCCATCCGCGTGCGCGCGGTGACGCTGGCGCTGGCAATGTGCGGCGTGATGAGGCAGTTGGGCAATCCTACCAGCGGATGGGTCGGCGGCAACGGCTCGGGATCGGTCACATCGAGCGCGGCGCCGGCAATCCAACCCTCGCGCAACGCCTGGAGCAACGCCTCCTGTTGCACGATCGCCCCTCGCGCCGTGTTGATGAGGATCGCCGTAGGCCGCATCCTCCGCAGCTCGCGCGCCCCGATCAGGCCGCGCGTCTCCGGCGTGAGCGGGCAGTGGAGGCTCACGAAATCCGCCTCAGCCAGCAGCGTCTCCAAGGGGACACATTCCGCGCCGAGCGCTGCCCCTTCCGCCTTGCAGTGCGGGTCGGTGAACAGGACCCGCATGGCAAAACCCTTGCCGCGCCGCGCCATCGCCTGTCCGATGCGGCCCAGTCCAATCACGCCGAGCGTCGCACCCCAGACATCCTGGCCCAGCAACGTCTGCGGTCCCCACGTGCGCCATTCGCCCTGTCGGACGTTGGCGCTGCCCTCCGGGAGACGTCGCGCCGCCGCCATCAACAAGGCGAAGGCAAAATCAGCGGTCGCATCGGTGAGGACGTCGGGCGTGTTGCCCACGGGAATGCCCCGCGCCGTCGCCGCGGTGACGTCAATATTGTCATAGCCCACAGCGTATTGGCTGATGACGCGCAAGCGCGGGGCGGCGGCCAGGAGCGCCGCATCAATCGGATCCGAAAGCAGGGTGAGCAGCCCTTCCGCCTCGGCGACGGCCTCCAGCAACGTCTCGCGGGGCACCGGCAGAGGCGAGGGCCAAACCTGGACTTCGCCCTCAGCCCGGAGTAAGTCCAGGCCGGCCGCGGGGATTTGGCGGGTGACATAGATACAAGGACGGTTCATGGTCGAATTCCTCCTTTTGGGAAAATGCCCCTTGTCAAAATGCCCGTTTCAGTGTACACTTGTTGAGTATACGGTTGGTGGCGGATTTGACAAACCGACCGCATGAGAGAGCTTTTTTTCCGGCAATCATTGCCGCCGCCAGGAATTGAATGCCGTTTTGAGCCGCGCCGGACTGCTACTGGAGTAGCAAGCGCAGTTCAAGACTCTCAGGGTGACACACCCTGACGCTGGAAAGCTGTAGCCGTTGACGAACCCCGGCCGGGGATAAATCAGGTTGTGCGCGAGGCCGGGTTCAAGCATTGACCAGCTACCTCAGACAAGGCTCTTAGCCCTTTAAGGGTTTATACAACCGCTGCCAGATAAAGGGGAGGGCAGCGGCAAGAGGGTTAGGAGAAAGATGGTGTAGGCCGTTCCCAACACTTTGGGGAACGGTGGTTTGTGCTTATACAACACGGCTACGGCCTTCTGGCTGTAGCCGTGTCTGTTTTGGAGAGTGCATGAGCGGAAGGATCACCGCCCTGGAACCGCAGAAGCATTCCAGTGAGCGGGTCAACGTGTATCTGGATGGGGAATTCGCGTTTGGGTTGGCTCTCAGCGCCGCAGTATCGCTGCACCTCGGGGAGACTCTCACTGACCCCGAGATTGCCGCGCTGAAAGCTACCGACGAAGTGGAACGCGCCCGCGAGAAAGCGTTAAATTATCTCTCATATCGCCCGCGCAGCGAGGCTGAAGTTCGACGCTATCTCGAAGAACGGGAATTCTCCCCCCAGACCGTGGATGAGGTCATCGAACGTCTTTGCCAGGTGGGGTTGATAGATGACGACGCCTTCGCCAGATTCTGGGTCGAGAACCGCAGCCGGTTCCGCCCCCGAGGCGAACGCGCGTTGGCGCAGGAATTGCGACAGCACGGCATTGCTCCCGCGGTCATCACCAAAGCCTTGGGTGAGTATGATGCCGTCGCGGCAGCCGAGACGTATGTCCGCGAGCAAGCGCAGCGGTTAGCCGGCTTGCCCCCTGAACAATTCCGCCGCCGTCTGGCTGAACGCCTGGCGCGTCGTGGCTTTGCGTATGATCTCATTGAAGACCTCCTCACGCGCTATGCCTCTCCCGATGCCATCAATCTAGAAATCGAGGAGTGATATATATGGAATGGATCTACGCAGTCATCGCAGCACTGCTGGGATTGGCTATTGGCGGAGCGGTCGGCTACTTCTTCCGCCAACAGCAATATCAACAGCAAATGGGGAATCTGGAGGCCATGCGCAAGCGGCTCTTGGAGGAATCCGAGAAGCAAGCGCGCGAAATCGTGCTCGCCGCACGCGACGAGAGCTACCGCCTGCGAGAGGAGGCCGACAAGGAGCTCGAGACGCGCCGCACGCAGCTGCGACAGGAAGAAGAGCGCCTGCAACGCCGGCGGGAACAACTGGATCAGCGCCAGGAACAGATGGACCGCAAAGAGCAGACGCTGAACAAACGGCAGAGCACCGTTGACAAGCGCTGGAACGAGTTGGAAAAACTGGAGGCCCAACGTCGAGAAGAATTGGAGCGGGTCGCCAATCTTTCTACTGAAGAAGCGCGCAATATTCTGTTGGAGCAGGTGGCGCAGGAGACCCGCCAGGACATGGCGCGGGTGATCCGCGAGGAGGAGTTCTACGCTCAGGAAGAGGCCGAACGGCGGGCGCGACAGATCATCACCACGGCGGTGCAGCGCATCGCCGGCGAGCAGGTGGCGGAACTGACCACCAAGACCATCGAGATCCCCTCCGACGAGCTCAAGGGCCGCATCATCGGGCGCGGCGGCCGCAACATCCGCGTCTTCGAGCAGAAGGCCGGCGTGGATGTGATCGTGGATGACAGCCCTGAGGTGATCACCATCTCGTCCTTCGACCCCATCCGGCGCGAGGTGGCGGCGCGAACGATGCACAAGCTCGTCGCCGATGGGCGCATCCACCCGGCGCGCATCGAGCAATTGCTGGCGAAATCCCGCAAGGAAGTGGCGGACACGATCCGCGAGCAGGGCGAGCGCGCCGTCTATGAGGCGGAAGTGCCGGGCGTGCATCCTGAAATCGTCAAACTGTTGGGACAGCTCTACTTCCGCACCAGCTACGGCCAAAATCAGCTGGCGCATTCGATCGAGGTCGCCAAGCTCGCCAGCCTGTTGGCAGCAGAGCTCGGCGCTGACGAGAAAATCGCCCGCATGGGAGGGTTGTTGCACGACCTGGGAAAGGCCGTGGATTTTGAGGTCGAGGGTACCCACGCGGCCATCGGGGCCGAGATCGCCCGGCGGTACGGCGTGCCCGAAGCGGTGGTCAACTGCATTGAAGGGCACCATCACGAAGTAGACCAGACGTCGCTGGAAGCGGTGATCGTCGAAGCGGCCGACGCCATCTCTGGCGCACGTCCCGGCGCGCGGCGCGAAAGCCTGGAGCACTACATCAAGCGCATCCGCACGCTGGAGGAAATCGCCCACTCCTTCAACGGCGTCGAGGAATCCTACGCGATCCAGGCGGGGCGCGAGGTGCGCATCATCGTCAAGCCCGGCGAGATTGATGACCTGGATGCCCTGCGGCTTTCCCGCGAGGTCGCCCGCAAGATCGAGGACACGCTGCAATATCCGGGGCAGATCAAGGTGACGGTGATCCGCGAGACGCGCTCGGTCGAATACGCCAAGTAAGCGCGGACTTCCCGAACGTTCCTCCGGCGCAGCGACGCAGCTGCGCCGGATTTTTTAATCGTCGGCGGGGGATTCCTCCAGCCGCGGCAGGCGGACCCGCACCGTGCTGCCCTCCTCCGGCCGGCTTGCGATGGTGATGACACCATGAAGCCCTTCGACCAGGGTCTTGGCGATCGGCAGTCCCAACCCGAATCCCGCAACCTCCGTAGCCGCGTCCCGGTAGAAGCGGTCGAAGACGTGCGGCAGCAACTCCGGCGCGATGCCAGGCCCCCCATCGCGCACTTCGAGCAGGACAGACGCGGCTTCCGCCGTGACGGTGACCGCGATGGGGCCTTGCGAGTGCTTCAAAGCGTTATCCAACAGGATGAGCACGATTTGCTTGAGGGCGTCCCGATCGCCAAGGATCGTCGCGTTTTCAATGGATTCCACAATCTCGCGCTGCCGGTCCAATTGCCGGGCCTGGCGGCACGCTGCCATGACGACCGGCGCGACGGCCAGCGGCGCCTCTTTGAGGGCCGGGCCGGCGTCAGCGCGCGCGAGCAGCAGCAGATTGTTCACCAGGCGGATCATGCGCTCGCTTTCGGCTTCGGCGTCCGCAAGGATTTCGCGCTGCTCATTGGCAGGCAATGGCGGCGTGCGTTGCAGCAACGCCAGATTGCCGTGGATGGTGGTGAGGGGTGTGCGTAGCTCGTGGGAGACATCGGCGACGAAATCGCGTTGCAGGCGCAAGGTCTGGCTCACGCGCTGATAGGCTTCCTCCAGGCGCGCGAGCATCGCGTTAAAGGTCGTCGCCAGCAGGCCGACTTCATCTTCCGGGCCGACGTAATCCACGCGCCGGGAGAAGTCGCTCTCGCGCCCGATCGCCTGCGCCGTCTGCGTGATGCGGTGGATGGGGCGCAGCGCGGCTCCCGCCAGCACCCAGCCGATGCCAAAAGCGATCAGGGTCATCACCCCGCCCGCGATGAGAAGCGTGCGGCTGAGGGTCCGCAGCGAGTTCTCGCGTTCGGTGAGCGGGCGCGCGGTCTGCACGATGTAGCTGAACTGACCGTCCACCATCACCGGGCGATTGTAGATCAGCAGGCGCGTCTCCTCCCAGGCGGCAATTTCCCACCAGGGCTGTTGGGCACGCAGCGCGGCGAGTCCCTCGGAGCTGAGCGGCAAGGGCTCGCTGGCCGCGGCAAAGGGCGTAGCGACCAACTCGCCTTCGGAGTCAAGGATCCGCACGATTTCCCGCTCACGCAGTTGCTGGAAGGCAGGTTCCGCCGCGAGCTCCTGGAGCGGCACGGGACGCTCGCCGCCGGGCGGGGGCACAGGCGGCGAGCCCTGGGGAGAGTGAGAAAAGCGCAAAACCATCTGGACGGTGGCGTCGCTGCTGTGCAGCAGCTCAGCTTTCAGCGCGTCCAAAGTTCCACGCGCCTGCGAAGTGTACAGGGCGGCGCCAAAGAGGAGCAAAGTCAACGCGAGGATTACGGTATAGAGCAGCGTCAACCGCAGACGAATGGACACGTCATGCCTCCCGCAACACATAGCCGACGCCACGCACGGTGTGAATCAGGCGCGGATGTCCGTCGGCCTCGAGTTTTTTGCGCAAGTAGCCGACGTAAACTTCGAGGACGTTGTCGTCGCCGCCGAAATCATAACCCCAGACCGCATTGAGGAGCTGGCCCCGCTCCAACACCTGGCGCGGATGCAGCATGAAACAGGCCAGCAGCTCGAATTCCGTGGGGGTGAGGGTCAACGGCGCGTCACCCAGGCTCGCCGTGTGGGCGACGGGGTCGAGGAACAGGGCGTTAGCGTCGGCGCCGAAGCGCAGAGGCTGTCGCTCCGGTTGCGCCGCGACGCGCCGTTGCAGCGCGTGGATGCGGGCGACGAGCTCCGGCGGGGCAAACGGCTTGGTGAGATAGTCGTCCGCGCCGCTCTCCAACCCCTCGACGCGGTTTTCCAGGGCGTCGCGGGCAGTGAGCATCAGGATGAAAGCCCGGTTTTGCTCGGCGCGCAGGCGCTGCATCACTTCCAACCCATCCATTCCAGGCATCATCCAATCCAGGACGATGATTTCAGGATGGCAGGCGTCTACTTGCGCCAGGGCTTCCTCGCCGTTGGACGCCGTCACCACATGAAAGCCTTCGTAGGTCAACGTGCGCTGCAACATGCGCAGCAGGCGTTGATCATCATCCACAACCAGAATCGTAATCATACGCTCTCCATCCCCATCCACAGCATCCCATTGAAGCCCAACATCCAAAATCATAGTATACCGTTTGCCTGAGAAATTGCTGTGAGCGGCCCTCCGTAAGCAGCTCGAAGAAGTTTTTCTCAGCAAATTCTCAGCTCCTTCTCAAGGTTTTCACAGCTTAACGGGCTAGGATGGAGGACGATAGTGGGGCTGGCGATGGGCAGGGGATGCGTGGAGAACAGGCGAGGAGTGAGCGCGAGCAATGACGAATCTCAGTCACATCATTCGCAGTTTCAACCGTTTTGAGCTGAAATATCTGGTGACGTTGCGCCAGGCGGAGAGCTTCAAGCGCGACCTGCGGGCCTATCTCACGCCCGATAGCAACGGCGGCGCCCGGGGCGCCTATGAACTGTCCAGCCTCTACTACGACAGCCCGGACTATCGCTGTTATTGGGAGAAAATGGACGGCATCAGATTCCGCCGCAAGTTGCGCATCCGGCACTATGAAACTGACGCGCCGCTCACGGATGAGACGCCCGTCTTCGTGGAAATCAAACAGCGGGTGGACCGCGTGACCCAAAAGCGGCGTGCTCTCTTGCCGTACCGGGAAGCGCTGCAGCTGTGCGATGAGCGCGAGATCCCCGAACACGATCCCCGCGATAGCGCCGTGATCGAAGAAATCGCCGCGCTGATCTGGCACTACAACCTGCATCCGGCGAGCCTCATCCATTATCGCCGCGAAGCCTGGGTGGGCGGCGATTACGACATCGGGTTGCGCGTCACCTTCGACACCGAAATGCGCTACGGCGTCAGTTTTGCCAATCCCGCCGCGCTGCGGCTCGGCAGTTCCAGCACCGAGTGCGACCTTTTCCCCCCTGCCCGGGTCATCGTCGAGATCAAAGTCAACGAGCGCATTCCCTACTGGCTCACCGAACTCATCGCCGTCCACAATCTGAATCTGGTGCGGGTGAGCAAGTATGCCCGCAGCATCGAGCTGGCGCAAGCCATGGCCAGACAGTAGACCAGACAGTAGAAAGAGAAAGGAAGGAAAAGTCCCATCCACAGGCCGCAACTCACGGTTCGTCCATCACATTTCACTTTGAACGGAGGTCTTTACCCATGGAGGGTTTCAATTTTCAGGATTTGACCGGGGTCTTTTCTGTCACAGATGTCGTCCTCAGCCTGCTTTTGAGTTTCGCGTTGTGCGCGCTGATTGGGTGGGTGTATCAAATCACCCACCGCGGCGCCTCATACACGCAGAGTTTTGTGCACACGCTGGTGCTCAACGGCATGATCGTCGCCGTCGTGATGCTGATCATCGGCTCCAACATCGCCCGCGCCTTCGCGTTAGTCGGCTCGCTGTCCATCATCCGCTTCCGCAACGCCGTCAAAGAGACGCGCGATGTGGGCTTCATCTTCTTCACCATGGCGGTGGGAATGGCCGTCGGGACGCGTTTCTATCTGCTCGCCGTGATTACCACGGTCATCGTCAGCCTCGTGGTCCTGATCATGACGCGCTTCAACTGGTACGCCCGGCGGATGATCAGCCAGATTCTCAAAGTGCAAGTCCCCAACGACGCGCCCTTCGACACGCTCTTCAACGACGTCTTTCTTAAATACACCACGTCGTCGGAACTCATCAGCGTGGATTCCGTCCACGGCGGGGCTCTCACCGAACTCACCTACAGTGTGGGGCTGAAGAAAGCGGAGAAAATCCAGGAATTCCTGGCCGACCTCAAGCGTCTCAACGGCAACAACCGCGTCACCCTCATCGCGGGTTATAATAGCACGGATTTGTGAGAGGCGTCAGAAGTGGAAACGTGTGAAGGTGTGAATGACGACTCTCTTCTCACGGCTCACTGATCTCTATTTTCCGAGGAATGCTCCATGAATCTGACCCTGAGACGACACTATCCATTGCTGGTCGCCCTGCTACTGGTGACGCTGCTGCTCATCGTGGGCCTGGACGATCAGCGTATCGTCGCCTACACGGCGCCGGGCAAGCTTCAGCCCGAAGCGGTGACGGCGGCGCAGGCCAATTACAGCAGCGACGTCGCGCTCTTCGATGACACCGTCGCCCACAGCGTCCAGGTGCTCATGAGCACCGAGGACTTCGAACAAATGCTCACCACTTACCGTGAGACCGGCTCGAAGGAATATTTCCACGCGGATGTCATCATTGACGGGGTGCGGGTGAACAACGTCGGCGTGCGGCTCAAAGGCAATGCCTCGCTGCGCACGGCGCTCGGCGGGCGGATGGCCGGAGAGCGTCCGCAATTCGGCGGCATGTTTGGCGGCGAGGAAGCCCTTCCCAATCCAGGCGCCGTCCCCCAAGACCGGCAGCAGCTGCGGCCGAACAGAGGCGTTCCCCCCTCGCAGCCCGGCGCGGGCGGCGAAAGACCGACGCCTCCCGCCGGCGCACTTCCAGAAGGACAAGCCCCCGTCATGCCTGAACCCGGCGCCGCGCCATTCTGGGGCGGCGGTGACGTCGGCAACAAGGGCGCCGCCGACGTCGAAGTCACCGTGGATACCAAAATCCCGCTGATGATCCGCTTCGACAAATACGTCGAAGGACAGACCTATCAGGGCTACACCCATCTGGCGCTCCGCACCTACGGCACTTCCACCGACGCAGCGATGCTGCAGGAGCCGGTGACGAACGACGCGGCGCGCGCCATCGGCCTGCCGGTCGCCCGGACGGCTTACGCCAGCGTGCAGCTGAACGACGGGGAGAAGCAGCTCTACATCCTCTCCCAGGCGATCAATGAGCAGTATCTGCAGGAGCACTTCGAAAATCCCAACGGCGTGCTTTACAAGGCCGAACTCGGCTCGACGCTGCGCTATCAGGGGGAAGATCCCAGCCTGTACGCCAACAGCTTCACCCAAAAAACCCGCCTCAACGACGCCGATCTGGCGCCCTTGATCGCCTTCATGCGCTTCCTCACAGAAGCGGACGACGCGACCTTCGCGGCGCAGCTGCCCGATTACTTCGACGTGGAAGCCTTTGCGACTTATCTGGCGCTCAACAATCTGCTGGTGAACACCGATTCCATTGTCGGCATGAACAACAACTATTACCTGTACTACGACGATGTAGACGGGCGCTTCACCCTTTTGATGTGGGACGCCAACGAGAGCCTGGGCAAACTGGCGATGGGCGGCGCTTCTGCCAGCTACGACATCTACGCCGGGCGAGAGGACAGCGCCACAGCCCAGGGCGGGGCCCCGATGCGCGGCGGCCTCAGGGGTGGAAGCAACACGTTGGTGAAGCGCTTCCTCGCCACCCCGGAGTTCCTGGCGCTGTATGAGCAAGAGTTGCAGCGCCTGTATCAGGAGCTCTTTGTCAGCGGGTTCCTCACCCAGCGGGTCGAGACCTACGCGGCGATGCTGCGCGAGGCCAACGCCGACGGCGCGTTGGAAGACCCCACGCTCCTGGAACAGTCCATCACCAAGACCCTGACTTTCATCGCCCAGCGCCAGGCTTACCTCGCCGGGCTGCCGCTTTTCAACACGAGCACGACGCTCGCGCCCTGAGGGAATAAACCCACGCATCAGACCTTACGCCGTCAGCCCGGTGCTGGCACCCATCTTGCCGGCGCAAAAATGCGATAGAGAGCCGTGAGCAGAGAGCCGTTGCAGTCTCTGCTCGCGGCTCTCTCTTTTACCACCCATCCCTTGCCCTTCCCGCCGCATAGCGGGGGTACTTTTTTGGGGAAAGGGCGAAAGCTACGGATCACAAAGGTTCCTCCCTTGCCGTCTGGCGGCCTGGCGCCAGGCTGAGCCGTGCCCCCATGCAGAACGCGCCCGCTTGTCAGACTTCCAAGAGTGAGTATACTGAAAGCAGCTGGCGTATGATAGTAACTCGCACACGAGGGAATACCATGAATCCACGGTTCTCAGTTGTAGCCCCAGTTTTCAATGAAGAAGCGCTGATCGAGGAATTCTACCAGCGCGTCTGCAATGTGATGGAAGGGATAGGCGAGCCGTGGGAGCTCGTGCTCGTCAACGATGGCAGCCGCGACCGCTCCCCGGAGCTGATGGATCAGCTTTACGCCCAAGACCCCGAACATGTCGTCGTCCTCCATTTCTCCCGCAATTTTGGACACCAGCTGGCCATCACCGCCGGCTCGGATTACGCCCGGGGGGACGCCGTGATCGTCATTGATTCCGACCTGCAAGATCCGCCGGAGGTCATCCCCGAATTCATCGCCCGATGGCGCGAGGGGTACGAGGTCGTCTATGGCGTGCGCGCCGAACGCGAGGGGGAGACGTGGTTCAAGCTCTTCACCGCAGACCTCTTCTACCGGCTCATCCAGGCGCTCACGGATGTCGTCATCCCCATGGAAGCGGGCGATTTCCGCCTGCTGGACCGCAAAGTGGTGGAAGTGATGCGTGAGATGCATGAAGGGCACCGCTTCGTGCGCGCGATGGTGTCGTGGGTCGGTTTCCGGCAGATCGGCGTGCCCTACCGCCGGTTGGCGCGCAAAGCAGGGGAGAGCAAGTATCCCTTCCGCAAGATGTTCCGGCTGGCGCTGGATGCCATCACGGGCTTCTCCTTCTTCCCCCTGAAGCTGGCCCTGTGGTGCGGCGCGCTGGCCACCGCCGCCGGGCTGATCATGGCGCTGGTGTTGCTCATTCTGCGGCTCAACGGCAGCATCCCCCTCGCCGGGCAAGGACTCACCGCCAGCCTCGTCCTCTTCATGGGCGGCGTGCAGCTCCTGGTCATGGGCATCTTGGGCGAGTACCTCGGGCGCATCTACGATGAAGTCCGCCGCCGTCCGCTGTACATCATCCGCGAAATCAAACGCCAGGAATAAGCGTCGCACCTGTTTTCCCTGGAAAGTCTGTTTTCAACAACGACCTTTATCATAAGGAGCATCACATGGGCCTCTGGGAAACATATTACACCGCAACCAGCGTCGAAGAAGCGGTGCGCCTGCTCGCCGAGTATGGGGAACGCGCGCGCATCGTCGCCGGCGGCACCGATTTGCTCATTGAGATCGAGCATCAGACGCGCACGCCTGCCGTGCTCATTGACATCACCCGCATTGGCGGATTGGACGAGCTCCGCCTGCGGGATGACGGCCTCATCCATCTGGGACCGATGGTGACGCACGCGCAGGCAGCCGCCTCGCCGCTGCTCCAGGAACACGCCCTGCCGTTGGCGCAGGCCTGTTGGGGGGTCGGCGCGCCTGCGCTCCGCAACCGGGGCACCCTCGCCGGGAATCTGATCACCGCCTCGCCGGCCAACGATACCATCACCGCGCTCCGCGTGCTCGACGCCCACGTCACGCTGCGGAGTGTGCACGGCGAACGGCAGGTCCCCCTCGCCGATTTCTACACCGGCGTGCGGCGCACCGTCATGGAACCCCAGGAACTGCTCGTGGGGATCAGCTTCAAGCCCCTCAAAGAGCCGTATCAAGGGATTTATCTCAAGCTGGGACTGCGGCGCGTCCTCGCCATTGCGGTCACGAATGTCGCCATCGTGCTCGGCTTCGAGGGGGAGCGGGTGAGCGAAGCGCGCCTGGCGCTGGGAAGCGTCGCCCCCACCATCATCCGCGCGCCCGAAGCCGAAGCGGCGCTGCGCGGACAGCCGCTGGATGAAGCGCACATCGCCCAGGCGGCGGAGCTGGCAGCACAAGCCGCGCGCCCCATTGATGACGTGCGCGGCTCCGCCTGGTTCCGCAAGGAAGAGGTGGCCGCGCTGGTCCGGCGGGGCCTGCAAGCCCTGGCGCGCCATGAGCCGCGACTCGACCTGCCCCAGCCCGAAACGATGCCGCTGTTGTGGGGCAAATCCCGCTGCCGTCCGCGACTGGCCGGTCCCACGATCGCCCATCACAGCGAGGGCGAGGAGCCCATCCAATTCACCGTCAACGGCGAGAATGTCGCCGTGCGCGGCGCCAACGGCACCACGCTGCTGCACCTCCTGCGCGACGACCTGGGACTCACGGGCACCAAAGTCGGCTGCGAGGAAGGCGAATGCGGCGCCTGCACCGTCTGGATGGATGGCGTCGCCGTGCTGGCGTGTCTCACCCCCGCGCCGAGAGCACACGGAACCAACATCGTCACCATCGAGGGGCTCTCCACAGGCGCGTCCCGGCATCCCGTCCAGCAGGCCTTTGTGGATGAGGACGCCGTCCAGTGCGGCTATTGCACGCCGGGCTTCGTGATGAGCGCCGCGAAGCTATTGGAAGAGCATCCACATCCCAGCCGGGAGCAAATTGTCGCCGCCCTCAGCGGCAATCTCTGCCGCTGCACGGGCTATTACAAGATCATCACCGCCGTGGAAAACGCCAGCCGACAATTAAGCGAGAAGCGAGCAGACACCAGCAATGAAACGCACAGTGCCGACAGTTGACGCGGATCGCATCAACCTCTACCTGCGGACCTACTATTCCCTGCTCCGCACCACCGAGGAGGTACAAATCCGCACGCTGGAAGAGACGCACACCTCGCTGCACTCCATCCTGCACCAGGGAGCCGGGGAGATGGTGGTGGACATGTCTGCCTTCATCTACAGCGGCCTGCGCCTCCCTCAATGCATTCGGGACACCCGGCTGATCGTGTTGGGGCAGACCGAAGAGGTTTTCCGGCGGCGTGGCTTCACCGACTTCAGCTCCTGGACGCTGGTTTCGGCGCCGGGGCGCCGGCGCCGGATGCTCTACGATGGCAAGGAGACGCTCGCTGCCTTCATCGCCAGCATCTCCGACGTGGATGACCTTATCCCCATCCTCGTCGCCTTTCAGATCGAATGGAACAAGATTCACCTGCTGATCACGCGGGCGGGATTGCAGGGGCGTGTGGTCGCCTGGGCGGAAACGGGAGCAGCCGACGCCACATTGAGCGAAGAGCTGCAGGAGGCGCTGGGCATCACTTCCGAAGAGTGGGAGCGACTCACGCGCGTCTGGGGCGCCGACCTGTCGGGATTCCTGGCGGACATCGCCACACGCCGCAAACGGATGGCCGTGCGGCTTCTCGCCGGCTCGTATGTGGATTACCGGCGTGCAACGCAGCGATGGTGGTGGCACGTGAGCAACAACGCCCCCATTGACCTGCACGACCGGGACGTCTACTTCGTCTCCAGCAACACGCACAGCCTGACCAACATGCTCACCGGTTTCGCCCAACGGCACGAGCAGCTGCTCGTGGACTACATCGCCCATTGCGACGACGTCGAGATGCAGACAGAGGCGCACCGCATCCGGGAGGGGGTCGTCCGCAGCAATTGGGCGAATTTCCTCTACTACGTGCTCAAGAAATACCTGGCGACCCCCGAGGGCGCGGCCTTGTCGCAGGAACGCAAAGAGTATGAAGCGGCTCACGGCGTCACCCGCATCCCCAGCAGCCAGACCTTCGACCTCGAGGCGCAGGTGATTGAGCTGGCGCGCCTCGACCCGCAAGCGGTGGATCGGCGACTGCGGGATTTGCCGCTGGAACGCCTGGCGGACAGCAAATCCGTCATCCTCAACATTGATTATCCGTTGGGATTTGCCGCCTATCATTTGCTCTCGCGCATCGTGGCGAGCGTGGGCGACCTGCGCGGCCTCTACGTCATCGGCAAAGCCGCCACGCTCAACGCGCGCATCGGCGATGTGTTGATCCCCAACGTGGTCTATGACGAGCATTCGCACAACACCTATCTTTTCAACAACGTTTTCACGGCCACGGATGTGGCGTGCTATGCCGTCTACGGGGACGTGCTCGACAATCAACGCGCGCTGACGGTGTGGGGGACTTTCCTGCAGACCGAAGCCTACATGAAGGGCTTCCTCGACGCCGGCTACACCGACGCGGAGATGGAAGCCGGGCCCTATCTCTCAGCGGTCTACGAATTCATCCGCCCGCGCCGGTATCCCACCGATGAGGTGGTGAATCTGTATCGCACGCCTTTCGAGATCGGCATCCTGCACTACGCCTCGGACACGCCCATCAGCAAGGGGCAGAACCTGGGCGCGCAGAACCTCTCGTACTACGGCATGGATCCGACGTATGCGGCGACGGTGGCCGTGCTGCGCCGCATCTTCACCCTGGAAACGGCGTCTTGACTCACCCCGAGCCGACGAATAATCTACCGGATGACTCACACAGGAGTACGCGATGAAAAAAACTTACGTTGGTGAAGTGCTTCCCCGCATTGACGGCCCCGCCAAGGTCACGGGGCAGGCGCCCTATTCCGGCGATTTCAACATGGAGGGCCAGCTGTACATGAAACTGCGCTTCGCCGACCGCCCGCACGCGCGGGTGCTCGGCGTGGACGCCAGCAAGGCCCTGGCTGTGCCCGGCGTTGTCGCGGTCTTCACCTCACGGGATGTGCCCGTGAACGAATACGGCCTGCAATATCCCGATCAGCCGGTGCTGTGCGGTCCGGGTGACCCCAAAGAGGGCACCGATATAGCCCGTTTTGTGGGCGATCAAATCGCGGCGGTGGTCGCGGAGACCGAAGAAGCCGCGGCCAGGGGGCGCGATCTCCTTGAGGTGGCCTTCGAGGAGCTGCCGGCCGTGACCGATCCGCGCGCCGCGCTGGAACCGGGTGCGCCCATCCTGCACCCCGCCTATCCCGGCACCCCCATCCACCCCGAGCTGATCTTCGAGGGCAACATCGCCTCGCGGCATCGCATCCGCCGGGGCGATGTGGAGGCCGCCTGGGATCAGGCCGCCGTCATCATCGAATCGGAATACGAGATTCCGGGGCAGGAGCACGCCTTCCTGCAACCTGAAGCAGCGCTTGCCTACATAGATGAAGCGGGGCGCGTGACCCTCATCGCCAGCACGCAATGGATTCACGAGGACCGCCGTCAGATCGCGCACGCGCTGGGGCTGCCCGAAGAGCAGGTGCGGATCATCCTGCCCGCCATTGGCGGCGCTTTTGGAGGCAAGGAAGACCTCTCTGTGCAGATCGTCGCCGCGCTGGCCGCGATGAAACTGCAACGTCCCGTCAAAATCGTGTGGACGCGGCGCGAGTCCATCATCGGGCATCACAAACGCCATCACGTCTTTGCCCGCGCGCGTTGGGCAGCGGATGCCGAAGGGCGACTTCTGGCCGCCGAGACCCATGTCGTCGCCGACGCCGGCGCTTACGTGTACACCACCAACAAGGTCCTGGGCAATCTGTTGCTCACCGTCAACGGCGCCTACCGCATCCCGAACGTCAAGACCGACGTGTTGGGGGTTTACACCAACAACGTGCCGGGCGGCGCTTTCCGGGGCTTCGGCGCGCCGCAGGGCAATTTCATCGCCGAATCGCAGATGAACAAACTGGCCGAGGCCCTGGGACTCGACCCGGTGGAAATCCGCCTGCGCAATCTCGTCCATGACGGCGATCCGATGCCGTGGGGCAAACCGCTCCCCGATGACGGGCGCGGCCTGGAAGAAAGCCTCCTCGCGGCGGCGCGAGCGCTGGGCTGGGAACACACGCCGCAGGGCTGGCGCGCTCCTCGCGTGGAGCCGCGCCCCGGCGATCCGCCCACCCGGCGACGGGGAGTGGGGATCGCTCTGGCGTTCAAAAACGTGGGGTTCTCCTTCGGCTATCAGGAAAATGCCTGGGCCGCCGTCGAATTGCGCGGCGGCGCCGAGATCGAAAGCGCTACCGTCTTCGCCGCCAGCGCCGATGTGGGACAGGGAACGCGCACGGTGATCCGGCAGATGGCAGCGGAGGCGTTGGGAATCCCCATCGAGCGCGTCGAGGTGGCCCCCGCCGATAGCGCGATCACCCAAAGCTCCGGCTCCTGCTCCGCCTCGCGGATGACGTTTATGATCGGCAATGCGGTCCGCGGGGCGGCGGCCGCGGCGCTGGAAAAATGGCGCGCGGAGGAGCGTCCCGCCAGGGCCGAAGTCACCTATCTCGCGCCGAAGACCACGCCCATTGATCCGCTGACCGGCTACGGACATCCCAATTTCTCGTATGGCTACGTCGCCCTCGGCGTGGACCTCAGCATTGACACGGAGACGGGGGAGGTGCACGTGGCCAAAGTCGCCTGCGCCAACGATGTCGGGCAGGCGATCAATCCCCGGCTGCTGCAAGGGCAAATCGAGGGCGGGATCATCCAGGCGCTGGGCTGGACCACGACGGAGCACTTCATCGAGAAAGACGGCCGGCCGCTCACCGATTCGCTCAGCACGTACCTGATTCCTACCATCGCCGATATTCCCGATCAGATAGAGACGCTCATCCTCGAGAATCCAGAACCCAACGGTCCGTGGGGCGCCCGCGGCATGGGCGAGATGCCCTTCATCCCGATGGCGGCGGCCATGCATCAGGCGGTGCATGAAGCGACGGGCATCTGGTACAACCGCTTCCCCTTCAACGCCGAGCAGATTTTGCGCGGGCTGCGGGGGAAGTGAGGGAGAGGAAAGATTCCCCATTACCCATCACCCCTTACCTGCTGCCAGGAGTTCTTGATGTCGTCACGACCGGTGCGTTTCGGAGTCTTCGGCGGGAGCTTTGATCCGCCGCATTACGGCCATCTGGCACTGGCGGAGACCGCGCGGGTGCAGCTGCAACTGGCGCGCGTGCTGTTCGTCCCGGCGGGGGAGCCGCCCCACAAAACGGACGTGAAGTTGAGCCCGATTGCGAAACGGGTCGCGCTCGTCCAGGCCGCCATCGCCGACAACGGCGCCTTCGCCCTCTCCCGCGTGGATGTGGCTCGCCCCGGCCCCCATTACACGGTGGACATGCTGCGCCTGCTGCGCGCGGAATTCCCGCAGGTGACCGATTGGTTCCTGCTGCTCGGCGAGGATTCGCTCCACGATTTTCTGAGCTGGCGCGCGCCAGAGGAGATCCTCGACCTGGCGGAACTCGCGGTGATGCGGCGCCCCGAAAAGCCCGCGCCGCTTGAAATGTTGCAGGAACGTCTCCCAACGCTGGAGCGGCGGCTCACCTGGTTGGATGTCCCGCCGCTCCACCTCAGCGCCACCGAACTACGGCGCCGCGTCCGCGAGGGGTTGCCCCTGCGCTACCTCGTCCCGTTGCCGGTAGAGGTGCTGATCCGCAAACACCAGCTCTACACGGGCTGATCCGCCAGCTCCAGCGCGCTATTCGTCGGCATCGCCAACGGCTCCATCTGCAGCTGCACCAGATTGAGGTGCCGATACAGCCCCTCTTGCGCAATCAGTTCCCGATGCGTCCCCATCTGCACGATGGTGTTGCCCTCCAGCACCACGATCTTGTCGGCGTTGCGCACCGTCGAGAGGCGATGCGCGATGATCAACGTCGTGCGGCCCACCATCAACCGCTCCAGGGCTTGCTGAATCAGCATCTCCGTCTCGGTGTCCACCGATGAAGTCGCCTCGTCCAGAATGAGGATGGGCGCATTCTTGAGCACGGCTCGCGCGATCGCCAGGCGCTGCTTCTGCCCCCCGGAGAGTTTCACCCCCCGTTCGCCGATGAGGGTGTCATAGCCATTGGGCAGCCGCATGATGAAATCGTGCGCATTGGCGACCTGCGCGGCATGGAGAACTTCTTCCTCTGTGGCGTCTGGCTTCCCAAAGAGGATGTTTTCCCGCGCCGTGCCGTGGAAGAGAAACACGTCCTGCAACACAATGCTGATCTGGCGACGCAGATACTCGATCTTGAGCGCCCGCAGGTCGTAGCCATCGAGGGTGATGCTCCCCTCGCAGACATCGTAGAAGCGGGGGATGAGGCTTGCCAGGGTGGTTTTGCCCACGCCCGTCGGTCCTACCAACGCCACCACGCTATGCGCGGGGATCTCCAGGGTAATGTGCTGCAACACCGGTTCACCCTCGTTGTACCAGAAACTCACGTCGTGGAAAGCGATCGCGCCCTGGACCGGGCTCGGCAGCTCCATCGCGTCCGGCGCTTCCACGACCGTCGGCTGCTCGTTGAGCAACTCCGAGACGCGCTCGGCGCCGGCGAGCGCTTCCTGCACCCCTTCCCACGCATCCGCCAGGACGCGGATGGGCTGATAAAACAGGTCGAGGTAAAGGTAAAAGGCCACCCAATCCTCCAGCGGCAGGACTTGCTGCAGCACCAACCGCCCGCCGAAGTAGATCATCAGAATCACGCCCAGGGAGGAGGTGAATTCCACAAAGGGGTGGAAGGTCGCCATGAGCCGCAGCGCACGCAACAGGGCGTCCCGGTACCGGGCGATGTGTTCCCCTACGTGCCCCGCCTCCAGCTCCTCGCGCGTGAAGGCCTTGATCTCCCGAATGCCGGCGATGTTGTCGTTGAGCGTGGCGTTGAGCTCGCCCAGCTCCTTCTGCCGCACCACAAAGGCGGGACGGACGTAGCGGGCGAAAGCGCGCATCGAGAGGATGATGAAGGGCACCGGAATCAGGCTGAGCAGCATCAACTGCCAGTTGATGGTGAGGAGGACCGCCGTCACGCCGATCAAGGTGAGCGCATTGACGGTAATATCGGGGATGGCGTGCGCGATGAGGCGCTCGAACATGTCCGAATCGTTCACCACACGCGACATCAGTTGGCCGGTCTGTTTGTCCTCATAGAAGCGCAGCGACAGACGCTGCAGGTGCACGTAAATCTGATGTCGCACGTCCGCGACGACGCCCCAGCCCGCGACATGCCCCATGTAGCTTCGCACAAACTGCAATCCGCCGCGGATGAGATACACTGCCAGCGCCACCAGCGCCAGCCGGGTGATGGTGGCCAGCGAGTCGGACATCGCGTTCCCCGACGTGACCGTAGCGACGAGGTTACGGATCAACCAGGGGATGACGAGTTGCACGCCAACCAGTAATACCATGGCCACGACGGTGAGAGCCAGCGCGCGCCAGTATTTGCGCGCATAGGCGACGAGAAAGGACAACGTTTTCATATGCCTGTAATGTCAACTCCTTCAAAATAGAGGTCAGCGAGTCAGCAGTCAGCGAATCAGCGAAAAGGCGAAAAGGCGAAAAGGCGAATCAGCGAAAAAATCACTTGCGTGGCAAATATAACGCAAACTTCAGGCTGCGCTCAGGCCGCCCCGGAATGAATTCCGGGTCTGACAGGCCCCCAACAACGCGCTTCAGCGCGGTTGGTTCGTGTCAGGCTGGGGATTCCATCCCCAGCCAAACTGGCGAACCCATCGCGGCCTCTGTTCACAATTCACGCCTCACGAGTCATATTTTTATGCTTGGATAATGTGCGCCAGAACATGGCTCCTCTAAAAATAGAGCTCAGTGAGCCGCAAACAGAAGTGAAGCCACTATTAGTTAGCTATTATAACTGATTTCCAATTTTTTCAAATGCGCCTGCGCGTTCCGGCCTCGCGTTGTGCCTTCGGCCCTTTGTGGTAAAGTTGGGAAACGTGCGAACGTAGGAAGGCGCGAACGTGTCCACGTGTGAAGGTGCCTACGTGCCCACGTGTGAACGTAAGCACGTGAGGATTCGCTCATTCGCTTTTTCGCCTATTTGCTGAGGAGGATTACAAACGATGCGTCGCTTGCTACCATTGTTAGGGTTACTGGGGATCGTGCTGCTCACCGGCTGTTCGGATCTGGCCGGTCTGCTGCAAACAGAGACACAGGCAGAACCGGTGCTCACCTATGTCGCGCCGACGCCGGAGCCTTTCCCCGCGCAAGTCGCCACGGCGGCGCGCATCCGCGAACGCGGCGCCATCATCGTGGGCATCCGCTACGATCTGGAGCCCTTCTCCTTCATCAGCGCAAATGGCGAGCTGGCAGGTCTGGAAATTGACCTGGCGCACGAACTGGCGCAGCGCTGGCTGGGCAATCCCGAGGCCGTGATCTTCCGCCAGCTGCGCTCCGACACGGCGGCGCAGCATCTCATCGAGGGCGATGTGGACATCGTGCTGGCCGGCGTCCCCCATACCCGCAACAATGAGCAGGAGATTGACTTCAGCCCGCCGTATTTCATCAACGGCGACGCGCTGCTAACCTTCCCCGATACCGGCATCCGCGCCCTGGGGGACGTGAATGGCCGAACTATCGGTGTCGTGAGTTGGACGAACGCCGGGCAGCGGCTGAAAAGCGCGGCTCCCGTCACGCCGACCCTCACCGTCTATGACAATTTCTTCCAGGTGACCGAAGCCCTGCGCACCCGTCAGATCGAGGCCTACGCCGACGAGCGACATCGGCTGGAACGCGCGCGCCGCCTGATCAGCGGCGCCGAGATCGTGGGGCAATACTCGCAGGTACCCTTCGCCCTCGGCTTCCGCGAAAACGACCCCTTCTTCGCCAATCTGGTGACGCTCACCTTCCAGGACATGACCGCCGATGGCACGTGCGAGGCGCTCTTCGCCCGCTGGCTGCCGGGGACCCCGCCGCCGACGCTGCCGCGCTTGCCGGGCAACGCCCCGACCCCCAGCATAGGAGATGCTCCCCAGGAACGCGCCACCGCCGATCTGAGCGCCGCCATCAAAACGCGCGGCACGCTGCGCATCGGCTACCTGATTGACCTGTGGCCCTATTCCGCCAACCGCGACGACGGCGTGCCGACAGGCTTCGAGGTGCGCTTGCTGGAGCGCGTCGCCGAGGTATGGTTCGGCAGCCGCGAGGCGGTCGAGATGGTGCCGGTGACGCGCGAGAGCGGCCTGCAGGCGCTGCTCAATGGCGAGGTGGACGTGCTCGCCGGCGGCTGGATCCAGTCACGGGAGCTCGAACTGCAGGCCGACACCTCGCTGGTGCTGTTCGACGACGGCGTGAGCCTCTTCTCGCTGAGTGCCGCGCCCTATCGCACCCTGCAGGAACTCGTGGGGCGCCCCGTGGGCGTCGTCGCCAACTCCGACGGGGCCGCGGCCATCCCCCAGCTCACCCAACTGGCGGGAGGACCGCTCAACGCCCTTTCTTACCCCACCCGCGATGAAGCGGTCGCCGCGCTGCAACGGGGCGAGGTCGTGGCCGTGCTGGCCGAACGTGGCCTCGTGCTCTCCCCCCTGTACCGTCAAGCCGGCTTCACCCTCGCCGACGCCCGGCTGACCTATCGCCCGGTGAGCTATGTGCTGCCGCAAGGGGACTCCAACTTCCGCGATTGGTTCAACGAGACGCTGATGCAGTTGCACGACAACGGCGTCTTCCGGGAAGTCTACACCACGTGGTTCGACGATCCCGCTCCTGCCGCGCCGCTGTGGCCCCGTTAGCCCGGCGCCTCGTCTTTCGGGCCGTTCGTGGTAAAATATCCCTGTGAATGAACAGCCAGAATCCCAGGAAACACCGCAGGCACCCGCAGGGGTCATCGCTTGTCTGACCAGCGCTTTCGAGCTCCTGGCTCAGGCGCCCCAGTTGTTGTTGCTGCCGCTACTGCTGGATCTATTCCTCTGGCTGGGGCCGCGACTGGCAGCCAATCCCCTGGTCGAGCCGCTGCTCACGGCAATTAAAGCCGCAGCGCCGACGATGGCCGAGACGCAGTCGCTCTATCAGGCGCTGACGGATTATCTCACGGAGTTCGGGCAGGGTTTCAACCTGTTCGCATTGCTCAGTCCCGGTCCCCTGCTGGGGACGCCAGCGCTGATGGGAGGACGCCTGACCCTGGAAAGCCCGTTGGGGACGCGCGCGACCCTCTCCTTGCCATCGGTCAGCGCCAGCCTGGGATGGGGCATCGTTCTCATTATCGTGGGAGCGGGCATCACCGCCGTCTATCTGACGCAGATCGGCAAGCACGTGCTAATCTACACCGAAGCGCCGCTGCCGGGTCCTACCACACCCTTGGGCCTGTGGGGACAGCTCCTGCGGCTCATGATGATCCTGGTATTTCTCGGCGGCGGCGCGCTCATGGTAGTTTCTACCATGATCAGTGTGCTCGTGCTCATCAGCCAGACGCTGGCAAGCCTGCTTACCCTGCTCTTCATTTCGTTGGGCCTGTTCATTGGAGTGCACTTCCTCTACACCATTCCGGGCATGGTACAATTGCGCCACGCCCCGCTCCCGGCGATGCAGGAAAGCGTCCTTCTGGCGCGAGTGGAATTTGCCGGCGTGATGCAACTGCTGCTGCTCGCCATGGTGTTCACCCAGGGCCTGAATTTCGTCTGGACCTTGCCCGAGCCGTCCAGCTGGGCCACACTCGTCGGCATCGGCGGACATGCCATCATCAGCACGGCGCTGACCATCACGCTGTTCATTTTCTACCAGGAACGGCTGGCCTATCTGCGCGTGCTGCAGAACGCGTTTGCGCGTAACGCGGCCCATGTGACGCACTGAGACCGCGGTACGCTTAACCCCGCGTTGAGACAGACTGACTATGACAGAAAAGCAACCCAATAACTCTTTGAAATATGATGCGTCGAGCATCCAAATTCTGGAAGGACTGGAAGCGGTCCGCCGTCGCCCCGGCATGTACGTCGGCGGCACCGACGTGCACGCCCTGCATCATCTGGTCTACGAAGTGGTGGACAACTCCATTGACGAGGCGCTTGCAGGATCGTGCGATCGCATCAAAATCACCTTGCGCGAGGATGGCGCCGTCTCAGTGTGGGATAACGGACGGGGCATTCCGGTGGGGGAGCACCCGGAAAAGCATATCTCGGCTCTGCAGGTCGTGCTCACGACCCTCCACGCCGGCGGCAAATTCGGCGGCGGCGGCTACAAGGTCTCCGGCGGCCTGCACGGCGTCGGCGTCTCCGCGGTCAACGCCCTTTCCGAATGGATGGAAGTGGAAGTCCGCCAACCGGATGGGCTGTACTTCCAGCGCTATCACCGGGGCATTCCTGAAGAGCCGGTCAAACGGGTGAACAAGACCAAATACAAGGAAACCGGTACGACGGTGACCTTCCGCTTCGACTCAACGCTCTTCAAGGATGTAGACTACAATTTTGACACGCTGGCGCAGCGCTTCCGCGAGATGGCTTTCGTCACGCGGGGGGTGACGATCGAGCTGCTAGACGAACGGCAGAAGCCCTTCCCGCATCGGATGACCTTCTATTTCGAGGGCGGGATCCTCTCCTTCGTCCACTACCTCAACCGCAATCTGGAACCGCTCCATCCGCCGGTATATGTGGAAAAGGAACTCGAGGGGACCTACGTCGAGGTGGCCCTGCAATACACCGATAGTTTCCGCGAGACGACCCTGACTTTCGCCAATACCATCAACACGGTGGATGGCGGGACGCATCTCACCGGCTTTCGCTCCGCCCTCACCCGCACCATCAACGACGGGTTGCGCAAGGCGGGATTGCTCAAAGATAGCGACCCCAATCTCACCGGCGACGACGTGCGCGAGGGCCTCACCGCCATCATCAGCGTCAAGATTCCCGACCCGCAATTCGAGAGCCAGACCAAAGTGAAGCTGATGAATCCAGAGGTGAAAGCGCTGGTGGAGACGGCCGTCGCCGAAGCCTTTGGCGAATTCCTGGAGCAGGACTCCCGCGCGACGCGGCGCATCGGCGACAAATGCCTCACCTCGTACAAGGCGCGCGCCGCCGCACGCAAAGCCCGCGATCTGGTGATCCGTAAGAGCGCGCTGGAAAGCCTCACCCTGCCGGGCAAACTGGCCGATTGTTCCTCCCGCGACCCCTCCAAATCCGAATTGTTCATCGTCGAGGGTGATAGCGCTGGCGGCTCGGCGAAGCAGGGACGCGAGCGACACTTCCAAGCCATTCTGCCCCTGCGCGGCAAGATTCTCAACACGGAACGGGCGGGGCTCGACAAGATTCTGAGCAACAAAGAGGTGCAGGCGATCATTTCGGCGTTGGGCTGTGGCGTGGGAGATCAATTCAACCTGGAAAATCTCCGCTACAACCGCATCATCATCATGTGCGACGCCGACGTTGACGGGGCGCACATTGCCACCCTGCTGCTCACCTTTTTCTTCCGCTACATGCAGCCGCTGATCGAACAGGGGCATCTGTTCCTGGCGCAGCCGCCGCTGTATCTGGTGAAATCGGGCAAGGACGCGCAATACGTCTACAGCGACGCGGAGCTGCAGAAGCTGCTGGAGACACTGGGCGACCGCAAAGTGACCCTGCAGCGGTACAAGGGGCTGGGCGAGATGAACCCCGAACAGCTGTGGGAGACGACGATGGATCCGGCAAAGCGCACGCTGTTACAGGTGCAGATTGAGGACGCGGCCGAGGCAGATCGGATCTTCACGATGCTGATGGGCAGCGAGGTCGCGCCGCGCCGGCGCTTCATCCAGAGCCACGCGAAGGAAGTGAAGAACCTGGACGTGTAAGGTCACGCCAGGTTTGGGGACGGCGGAAGGCCTACGCCGTTGTCCTCTTGCGGAGCCGGAGGGGAATCCCCACGATTCCCACCACGGCGATGAGCGCCAGCACCGCCACGACCAGCGTGCCGCCGATGGTCGCCGCATGGGTGAATGCCACAGGTAAAGACGCCCCCGATTGAATGCCGGCCACCGCAATGACGCTGAAGTTCCATAAGCCGTGGAACACCATCGCTATCAGATAGCACACCACCACCCGCCAGCGCTGACGTCCCTCCCAGAAATAGCCCCAGCCCAGCCCGACCAGGCCGCTGGCGAAAATGTGCATCGCGGACGCCGGCAGACGCGCGCCGACGCCGGCGGCCCAGCTCGCCCCGTCCGTGAGGCTCATGCTGCTGTTGAGGACCCCCTCGATGATGGCAAAACCGAGTCCCGCCGCGGCGCCCCACAGGAAAGCCTGGAGCGGTTGTGGACGGCGACGGAATCCCACCACGACCACCCCTAACGTTTTGAGGAGCTCTTCCACAAAGGGAGTAATCACCGCCAGGGTAAGGAATGCTATCGCCAGCACGACGGGGGAGGAGAACAGCGTCGTCAGCGACTCCGGCGTGATCGTCTGGGGCGGCAGCTGCGACCACTGACTCAATTGCTCCATCAGACGTTCCAACTCCTGCGCCCCACCCGGGACCACAGAAGCGCCGACCACCACCAGCAGGCCGCTGACCAGAATCCCCACGCTTTCCGCCACGATCGCCGGCAGCGTGGAGAACGCGCCGCTCAGCGACAGCAACGTCGCCTGCCGTCGCGTAACGCCCGCCTGCCGTCCGGCGGTCAGCGCCGCCGCCGCATAGAGCAGCAGCGCCGGCAAGATGACCAACGCCACATGCAGCGGCGCGGCCAGGAAATTCAGGGTGCCCGCCGAGATCAACGCGGCAGCGCCGGCGAGGCTGAGCAACCATCCCACCGTCAGCGTGATCCAGGCTCGTCGCGGATAAAACAACGGCGCCGGGCGCTCCGTCGAGCCCTCGAGGCAGCTCCACAACAGGACTGCGGTCACACTCAACCCGAGCACGCCCATGCTGGCCAAAAGCAGCGCCGAGAGGTTCCGCTGTTCAGCCTCTATCGTACGCATTGTGGGAGCTAAAAACGCCAGGCCCAGACAGCCCAAACTCACCGCCAGCAAGAGCAGCGCCACCAGCGTCATGACGATCCACAGGACGGCTCTACGGTTTTGCATGATGAAATCTCCTCCGCTGAAGCTACCACCTCAGAATTTCTAACACAGCGGGGACGTGAGAAATCCATCACACACGCCCCCGCTACATTGGCATGAGCACGAATCTGGAACGCTACAGAACTACTTCTCCGTCACCAACACCTTTTCTACCACATCGAGTTCCGCAGCAGACGTCACAGTGTCCGAGCGCTGGAGCTGGTCTAACACTTCCAGGCCTTGGGTGATCCGTCCGATCACAGGATAGACCCCATCCAACTCCGCAGCATCGGAACCCAGCGAGAAGAAGAACTGTCCATTGGGAACCAGGCCAACCAACCCGGCCTCGCTGAACGACCCCACGCTTTCGCCAATGCAGTAATAGCCGGGGCTGCCGCTGCCGGTGTTCGAGGGGTCGCCGGTGACCGCCGCGAAATTGTCCATGACGAAGAAGAATTTGGTCCCGTCGTACCACCCTTCCTGCGCGAGGAAGAGGAAGTTGTTCACCTGCGTCGGGGCGCCGGTCGTGTCGAGATCGAAAACGATGTCGCCTTTGCTGGTCTGGACGGTCACCTCATAGCGTTTGGTGGTATCCAGCACGACAGGAGGCAGCTCCGTATACTGACGAGGCTGCAAGGCGAGCAGCTGGCGCACCAGGGGGAGGAACGCCTCTAACCCCTGGGAGGAGATGCCCATCTGATCCGACGGATAGACCAAGCCCTCGAAAATGTAGGTCGGCGTGCCCGGCAATCCCAGCTGTTGCGCTTCCATCAACTGCCGCTCGACCTTGCTGCGATAGGTGCCCGCCTTCAAGTCGCGCTCGAAGAGTTCTGCATCGAGGCCCAATTCTTCAGCAAAATCGGTCATTTTGGCCTGCGCCGCATCGGCCTCCAGCTCGCTCCACTCCGACACCCGTGAGAACAATAAATCGTGCATCTCCCAGAATTTTCCCTGTGCGCCGGCTGCCTCCGCAGCTTCCGCCGTCAGCTGTGCATTGGCGTGAAAACTCAGCGGGAAATGCCGATAAACCAATCGCACATCAGGATGGTTTTTGAGAAATTCGGACATCACCGGCGCCATGGCAGAACACGCCGGGCATTGAAAATCGGCATACTCGATGATGGTGAAAGTAGCCGCCTCTGGATCCACGCCCTTCACATAATCAGTGTCGTCTGCCGGGCGAACGGGTATAGTCAACGAATACACTTCGCACGTCGCCGGCTCGACAGCAGTGGGGGAAGCATCAGGCGTCCCGGCGGCGGCAGTCGTGGGCTTCGGCGTCGGTTGCGACGTTGGAGTGGGGGTCGGCGTCGCTTCCCCGGTGGCAGTGTTTCCACAAGCGCTGAGCAGCAAAGTCACCAACAATATGCTGCTGACAACCGTCACAAGCTTTTTAACCATGACTTACTCCTTACATGTATGAACTCAGTGAACTGAACCCGTCAGGAAGCTAACCCTTTCCTGACGGATTTAAGAAAATTATACCACCAAAAAATTACAGTAATGCCCTCAGGCCACCTCCGCAGGCGGGGGCGGCTCGACCGGCGATGGCGGCTGGACTGCGGGCCGCGCCGGCAGCGGCCAAAAGGGAGGACGTTCCAGGCGCCACAGGCCGTAGCAGGCGCCGATGAAGACCAGGCCGCCCATCAGATAGCCCTCCAGCGCCGAAGCGCGGGTCACAAACAGGGCCATCATCCCCAACAGAAAGCCGACGATGTACAACACCAGGACGGCCTCGCGCCGTGTCAGCCCGGCATAAGTGAGCCGATGGGAAGTGTGATCGGTGCCCGGCGTCGTCAGGGGATTCAGTCCACGCCGCAGGCGGGAGAGGGTGACCAGCGTCGTATCGAACAGGGGCACTCCCAGCACCAACAGGGGAATCATCCAGGTGACGAAGGGCACGTTATCGGGAAAGCGCAACTTGATGCCGATCGCCGCCAGCAAAAACCCCAGAAACAGGCTGCCGGAATCCCCCATGAAGATAGTGGCGGGACTCCAATTGTAGACGAGAAAGCCGATGCAGGCCGCCATCACCGCCACCGCCAGCGCTCCTACCAGGTATTGGCCAGAGAAGCTGCACATCAGGGCGAAGTAAGCCGCCGCAATCGCCGCAATGCCCCCGGAAAGCCCATCCATGTTGTCGAGCAAGTTCATCGCGTTGGTGATACCCACAATCCACAGCACCGTCACGGCATAGTTGAGCAGCGGCACGCGCAGCATGGTGATAGAGACTTCGGTCACCACCAACAACACCGCGGCGACCAGCTGCCCCGCCAGTTTGATCCACGGCGAGAGGGTGAAACGGTCGTCCCAGAAGCCCAGGAACGATACCATCGTCGCGCCGACGAGGATGCTCACCAGCTGGGTGATATTGTAGCGATTGCCCAGCAGCAGGGCCGCCAGCAATGTGCTGCCGTAGATTGCCAGCCCACCCAGGCGCGGCGTAGGGACTGTGTGCACCTTGCGGCGCGCGTCGGGTTGATCCACGGCGTTGAGGCGCAACCCCACCTTCCGCGCGAGGGGGGTCCCCACGATCGCTAACACCAGCGCGCCGACAAAAACGACAAGATAGGTCGCCATTATGGATTCGCCGGTTGCAGCAAGAAATCCACCAGCTGCTGCACGGTCTCACGCTGCGCCTCTGGCGCCAGCGCCAACGCCTGCTCCGCTAACGTCACGGCCTGCGGGGTATCGCCTTCATAATAAACCGCAATGGCCCACATGCGGTAGATGTCCCACAAGTCTGTCATGGTAGGGCAGACGGTCGTCGTTTCTTGCAGCAGCGACTCCGCATCCGTCCACAACTGCTCCTGCAGTTGCAGGTTAGCCAGGACGCGGCGCACGGTACATTGTCTGGGGGACAATTCGAGCACCCGCTTGTAATCGGCGATGGCACCCGGCAAATCCTTCTGAATGTTAGCTTTCACGTCCGCCGAAAGGCTCCAGGTCTCCTCAAATTCAGGATCCAACGCCAGGGAATGCGCAATGGTGCGGGCGTAAGCCGCTTGATCCTGAAGGTCAAAAGCATACAGGATCGCCAACTCATTCCACAGGACGGGATTATTCGGACTCAAGGTCAACGCCTGCTGATAATAGGTCTCCGCCTTCCGCAGCAAAGCGGTCTTTTCCTCGCCCGTCGTCCGAGAGGACCAGCTGCGGTAAAACCGCGCCAGGTTGGCCGAGTGATCCGTGTTCAACGGCGCGATCTGCTGCGCCTTGAGCAGCACCTCTTCCGTCCGCTGGAAAATTTCCAGGCGCGCGGTATCGTCCAGCTGCGCCGACGAGGATTGAGCATAGGCGAGCAAGGCCTTGCCCAGGAAGAGCATGTAATAATCCTCTTTGGGCGCAAGTTCGAGCGCCTTCTCGTAATGCGCGATGCCGACCTGCACTTTCGTCGGATCGGTGCTGTTCGCAAAGCTCAGTCCTTGTTTGTAGAGGATGTCGGCACGCACGAGATCATAGCAGTAGGGGCCGACGAGGAGGAAGCTCGCCAGCAGCACGCCGACGACGAGGACCCCCCAGTTCCAGCCGCCCTCATGGTGCGACGACGCCGACGTCTCGCGAGACAGAAGCCAGGCAATCGCCAGCGCGATGACGAAGATCAGCGCGTAGTAATTCCCCAGCGTGTTGGCCAGCCGCACGCCGAGGGCGACAATGTCCTCGATGGTCTGAACCGTCGTCTGGGTCAACTGCGCCTGCGTGCCGGCGATGATCCCCGCAAAGAGCAAAAACCCGATCCCCACGATACCGGCATAAGTGAGGACGATCTTCGACCACGGCGTTTTTTGGCGGGTCGCCAGCAACCCCTCGCGCTCGAGCTCTCCCAATCCAATCACACCGAACAGCAACGCCGTAAAGACGACGATCATCAAGCCGCCAAAAGCACGTTGCTGTTTGACATAGATCAGCGTCAAGGAATTCCAGAAAATCTCGGCGGCGTTGGAAGATTGGGCAGGATTGTTGATGAAATCATACGCCAGCGTGCCCAGCAGGAACAGCGCCGTCAGGCTCAACACCACGACGGGGATCACCCACGAGGCCCCGCCAGGTGCGTTTCGCGGCTGAGAGCGCTGAGGACGATGCTTTGCGCGAGCGTGCGCTCCGCTCGGCCCCTTCGTCGCGGCCGGCTCAGGAACAGGAGCAGCCTCCACCAGCGGGGGCACCCATTGCAGCCCCAACACGACCAGCAACGCCGCGAAGGCCCAGAAGGTGGTACGGGTCGCGGCGATAGCAATCCCGAAGTTGATTTCCACAAAATGGCCCAGGATCGCGCTCAACAACGCCGCCAACAAGAGGCTGTGAGGATGCGGGGAGAAGTTCGGATCTACAGCGGCCTTGCCCCGCACCATCACACGGAGCGCGGCCCAGGTGAGGTACACCCCCGTGCCCGCGACCATGCCGAGGGGAAGCGCCACCGCGAAGAGATAAGCGCGCCCCAAGTAGATGAAGAAGCCCCACAACGCCAGCGTGATCCCAGCCATCAAGCCGACCCAAAGCCAGAACTGTCGGCGGTCGCCCAGCAGCCCCAACCAGTGCAAGCCCCAATACACGATCGCGCCGAAGAGCCACACGTAGACCCCCAGCCCCAAAACCCCACTGTTCACCAAGGTATCCAATGTTTCATTGTGGGAACGGTCGGGCGAGGCATTGCGCGATTCGATGTGCCCCAATTCGACTTTGTAGAAGCTGTTGTACGCCACATACATGGACTCTGGGCCGTAGCCGATCAGGGGGCGCAAACTATTCCAGGTGTCCTGCCGCCCATCGGGATATTTCAGAGGTGCGTGCGGCGTGACCAATTCCTGCACGCCCTCCCAGATGAGGGTGCGCACCCGCCCTGAACCGCTCTCCCATTGCAAGAGGCGCGTCATGCGTCCGAAGGTGGGATTCTCGCGCACGCGATCTTGCAGCGGGCCGGGAAGGTTGATTGCCAACAGCGCCAGCGCCAGCAGCAGGCCGACAAAGGCCCAGCCGATCCACAGCCAGCGCCACCCCTTGCGCTCCATAATCAGGCGCAACCAGAAGCCGCCGCTGATGAGCACTCCCAGACCACCGCCGATGTAGGTGCCGCCATTAATGGGCAACACCATCCCCAGCCCGGCTAAAGCCCCGATCACCGCCAACGAACCGGCGGCCAGCCCTAGCCCGCTCAGCAGATCGCGGTACCAGGGTCGCTTTTCCGGGTCCGCCATCACCGCCTGGCGCTGGAGCAACAGGAACAGCAGGTAAGGGAACAACAACAGAGCCAGGCCGATGCCCAGAAAGGGGCCGCGGCTCTGCGAGTAAATGATGGTCAACACCTGCACGACAAAGATGAAAATGTACCCGGCCGCGCGCAGAATGTCGGTCACCCGCGATGGCTGACGGCGGAGAATGTCCTGGAAGCTTTCCACGATCTTCGCACCCGTCAAAGGGGCGATCATGATCAGATACGCCGCCACGAAAATGGCGTTGCCCATGTTGGCGGCCACCCGGCGTTGGACGTCTCCCGCCCAGGGCAGAGGATCCAGTCCATTGCGCTGAATGATGCCGTAGAGCGCCACCGGCAGGCTGTTCAAAATCAACACCGTGATCAGGCGATTCAACTGCTCGCGGGTGTGCAGGCCGGTCAACAGCGCGAAGAAGATCACCAGATAGGCGAAGAGCGTGTAAGTGCCCTGAAGTCGCTGATACGACCCGACGAAGCTCGTGTAAGGCACCAACGAGAAGAGCGAGCTCAACACGTAGACGCCCATCGTCACCAGCGCCACCAACACCAGCGGTGTGCGCCAGGTGAAGGGGAGCAGTGTCTTCTTATGCCTCCAGCCCTCGATAAAACGGATCAACCAGAAGACCGCCATGATCGTCGCCAGGGCGCGCAGGGTAGTGAGCTTATCCGGCTCAAAGACACGCTGTGAGTAGACATTGAAAAACACCGGCGTGATGGTCACACCCAACAGCCAGCCGGCTTCGAGGAAACGGTCACAAAAAGCACTCAGCTTTGATGCAGACATTCCCCACTCCTCGCGCCCCTCCGGCGGGGCAGTTAAATGCATTCTAGAGGGATAATACTCCACACGAGTGAAAACGCAAGATGGCGGCGACGCGATGAGAGGCAAAAATCGTGGACATCGCCGCCGCGCGCCTCTTCCCAACGCGGGCTGCGAGGCCAGACAGGGGATTCAAGCGATGAGCATCACCAGCAAATCGTTGACGTTGGTGCCCGTCGGGCCAAGGCGCAGCAACGCCTCCAACGCCGCCAGCGCCGGATAGGCATCGTTGTCACGCAAAGCGGCATGAAGATCGAGCCCCAGCGACCGGGCGCGCCCGGCCGTTGCGCCATCCACGATAGCGCCGGCCGCGTCCGTTGGACCATCGGTCCCGTCGGTAGCCAGCGCGAGCAGCGCCACGTCAGGCAGCCCCTCCAGCGCCAGCGCGGCGGCGAGCGCCAATTCCTGATTACGCCCGCCTTTCCCGTTGCCGCGCACGGTGACGGTCGTCTCTCCGCCCCACAACAGACAGGCGGGTGGCGGCAACGGCTCCCCATACGTCCGCACGCTCCGCATCAACGCCGCGGCGACTTTGGCCACCTCGCGGGCTTCCCCTTCGACGAAGGTGCTCAACAGCAGGGGACGATAGCCCGCCTCCTGCGCGGCCTGCGCCGCTGCCCGCGCCGCGATGCGGTTGGAGCCGATCACGAGGTTGGTCACGCGCGCAAAACAGGGATCGGCAGGTTTGGGCGTTTCCGGCACAGCGCCGACCCTGCCTGCCGCGAGATGCTCGCGCACCGCCGGGGGGACGCGGGGGAGCAGGTCATAGCGCTCCAGCACGCGCCACGCCTCAGCATACGTCGTCGGGTCCGGCGCGGTCGGCCCCGAAGCGATGACGTCCAGCGGGTCGCCGATCACGTCGGAGAGGATCAGCGTCACCACGGCGGCCGGCGCCGCCAGCCGGGCCAGCTGCCCGCCGGCAAGGCGCGAAAGGTGTTTGCGCACGGCGTTGAGCTCCCCAATCGGGGCGCCGGAACGCAACAGCAGGGAGGTCACGGCCTGCAAATCCGCCAGCGTCAGCGGCTCGACGGGCGCCGGCAACAGCGCTGAGGCCCCGCCAGAGAGCAAGACCAGCACCAGGTCCCGCGTCGTAAGACCCTCCAGCAGCCGCAGCGCCGCATGGGCGGCCCGCACGCCGTTCATATCCGGCGTAGGATGCCCCGCCTCGAAGACCTGAAATCCATCGGGCAGAGGATGGCCGGCAGTATGATGAACCTTCGTCACCAGCACGCCCGCCGTGAGCGAAGTTCCCAGGCGCTCCCCGACGGCCTGCACCATGGGGACGGCCGCTTTGCCGGCAGCAATGACTCGAATGTCGCGCAGCTCCGCCAGGTCCCATCCGTGCTCCCCGATCCATAGCCGCCCCTCGGCCATGCGAAGCTGCTCGCGCACCAGCCGCGCCGGGTCCACCGCGCGCAGTGCCGCCTCGCGGATGTATGTCAGATCCTCGTGCAGGTGCATGGCAGAATCCTTAGGAGCAGAGATCAGAAGACAGAGGTCAAAGGTCAGAGATCAGAGGACAGAGAGCAGAGAGCAGAGACCCGTGACCAGAAATCCAAAATTGGTTTCATTTGCGCAAGACGGTCAACGCATGGGTTGCGGCCTGCTCCGGCGTCGCGCCCTCAGTCGTCAGCAGAAAATTCAAGCCGGCCTGCAACGCCCGCCGTACAGGCTGATCCACCGTCGGGGGGGGAGATAGGACCGTAGCGGGGAGGAGCTGTTCCAGGAAGGCCACCCCTTCAGTGGAAAGGGGCCACAATGCCAGCGCCTCCCGGCTCGGAGGCAACATCGCCACCGCCAGCGAGAGATCGGCTGCCTGTCCTCGCTCATTCAGCCAGCGGGCCAGTTGCAGGGCAGCGTCTTCATGCGCAAAGTCGGTGCTGACCAGTGCCAGCGACCACACTTCTGCCAGGGCGAAAGGCTGACCGTCGCGGGTCGGCGCCCAACTCGCGGCCCCTACCCGCGCGGCGCTGCTCCAGTAGACGCCGGCAGGGACGGCGCTCAGCAGCGGGCGGTTGGATTGGACCGCCTCCGTCTGGAACGTCTCCCAACAGGCGCGCGAGTCGGGCAGCGTCGCCAGTCGCATGGGATCCAGCAGGCCCGCCTCGACCATCACCGCCATGAAGCGATAGAGCTCCTCCAGGTGTGGGCGATCCAGCAGCGGACGTCCTTCCGCATCGGCTACCTGGCCGCCCGATCCCTGGTAAATCTCCACCAGGAAATCATCGGCGAGGTTGGCGGCGGGAGCAGTAGGGAACAGCAAGGCATACCCGCCGGTCAGCACTTTGGTCCACGAGAGCGGCGCGGCCACGTCAAGGCGCGGGGTGTACACCGCTTGCGACACTTCGCTCAAAAAGGGCAGGCCGTACACACGCTCATCAAAAGTTACGGCGTCACTGGCAAAGGGGAAAACGCTGTCGGTGAGCTCCTCCGGCGGCAACGCCACCACAAAACCGTTCTCCACCGCGGCGTGCAGATCATCGTGCTCCAAAATCACCAGGTCGGGCAGCACCACCGGCGCGGCGCTGAAGGCAGTGCTCAGAAGATCGTAGAGTCCACCCGCCCCCTGCGCCTTTTTCACCAACACCTGCACCTGAATGTTCGTGTGTTGCCGTGAGAATTCCTCAATCTGCGCCAGCAACAGCGGGTGCGCTTCCCCGGCGGTCTCACCGCTCAGCAGGTCCGGCACCCACAGGGTCAACGTCGTCAGATCGCTGCCCGGCAACGGCGTAGGGCGGGGCAATGCCGGTGACGTCGGCGAGGAAGTGGGCGAGGCCGTCGGCGGCGTGATAGGCGAGGAGGGTACGTTCGTACACGCTGTGAGCCCCCATAGCACCGTCATCACAAACATCAGCCGAGTTTTCATGGCCTCGCCTCCCTCTTAATGACCAGTGAACTCCTGCCGCGCAAAGGTGTAGACAGGCCGCTCGCGGAAATCCGAGGTGACGAAAGCGAAATAGTCCTGGTAATTCCGCAAAGGGACCGGCGTGCGGAAGACCCACATCACGACGGCAGGACACCAGGGCCATTCCGTCTGCGCCCAGGCATAGGCCGCCAGGGTGTAGCTCACCCGCTGCGCCGGCTTGACGGCCCAGGTCCAGCGCGGGTGATCATTCCAGCCGCTTTCGGTCACAAAGATGGGCTTGTCGGCGTCTCCATAGCGCACCATGATCTCGCGCAGCAATTCCACCCGGCGGAAGTTGAGCATCTCCGGCGCGGGCTCTGTTTCAGGCGGAAAGACCAGGCCATAAGCGTGCGCGGCCAGTGCGTCGAAATACGCCGCCCCGCCGGCCTGATACATGCGCTCCAGGTAGAGCAAGTCGTTAAGTCCGGCCGGGCTGCCCTCCGGCTCCAACGTCGGCGCGAGCGCCCCCGCCAAGACCTGCACGTGAGGGTGCGCCGCATGGACAGCGGGATATACCACCGACAGCAACTTCACATATCCTTCGGGGTCCACCGGTCGGAAACCCCACTCGAAGCTGAGATTGGGTTCGTTCCAGATGATCAGATAGGGCGCGGTGTCGCCATAGCGCGCGACAAAGGCGGCAGCAAAAGCCGCGAAATCGGCATAGGCCGTCTCATCCAGATAGGTGAACGTCGTCTCCTGCACCGCCGGGTCGGGGCGCGCCCATGCCGGCGTCATCCCCAACCGCGCAATGACCGTCAATCCCTGATTGGCGGCGTGAGCCATGATCATGTCGCTGTGCTTCCAATCGTACTCCCCCGGCGTGTTTTCGATGTACGCCCAGGGGAAGTATTCGACAATCCAGCTGGCTCCCATCTCGCGCACCAGCGTCAGCGTACGTTGCACCTTCCACGCCTCGACTTCATCCATCAGACGGGTGTGAACGCCGACCTTAAGGTTGGTCGTCTGCACCTGCTGCGGTTCACCAAGGACTACCAGCACCCCCGGCGGGCGGACCAGGAGCAGCGTCGCCACCGTCACGGCCGCCAGCTGGGCGGCCCCCCACCACAAAGCGCGAGGGCAACGTCGCATGGCGCTTCCCGCCAGCCGCGCCATTCGCAACGCGGCTCGTCCTCCGTCCTGAATTTTCGAGAGCACGTTACTGCTTCCTAAACCATGTCAAATTTTTTCCACGGAGAAGCCGAAATAGTTTCTCCGAACCTTTTGGGGAAAAATTCTCGCCCTCGGCCCGGCCTCCTTCGAAAATAGAGATCAGCGAGTCAGCAGTCAGCGAATCAGCGAAAGAATCACTCGCGTGACAAAAGTGGCGTCACTGACCAAAAAACGCAAGATTTCCCGGCGACTCTTGAAGATTGAGTATCAACTTTTGCCCCCTATCCCCTGGCCCCTTCCCCCCGCGCGGCGCGGGGGGAAGGGGAACTTTTTTTTGTGGGGTTTTGCAGGCGGGCTACGCCCGCCTGCAAAACCCCTATTTTTTCTCCCCCTCCCCAACGGCGCATACGCCGTTGGGGAGGGGGCAGGGGGTGGGGCAAAAGCTACAGCTCACAAAGGTGCATCCATCGCCGTCTGGCTACCTGACGCCAGGCTGAACAGTCACCGCACATTTGCCGGGTAGAGACAGCGGTTTCCCAGCCATCCCCCCCACAGACCCGGACGTGCGGATTTCCCGCATCCGGTTCGTCAGTGACCTCAGGCTTAGTCGCCGACCTCGCCTGCGGTCAACCCGTGGCTTGCGACCACGGGCGCATCATCCTTTGGCTGCCCTGCAAGCAGTTCCGAGATACGGTGTGCTGCTTGCTCCGCCCGCTGGGGAAGTTCTGTGTAGACAGGTTGTGAACTCGACGTTTCTCCTGCCTGGCCCTTCTCCAGCCGATGATGCCCGGTCACCCCTTCCCTCCCGCGGGTCCTGTGGGCCTAAGTTCCCCGCCTTCGCCGGTACTATGGGTGACTACGACTGCCACGCGCCTATCGGTACAGCGTTCGCTCCTCGCTC
>Ga0208198_1000583_pt1 | contig 39309 bp, 46 predicted proteins | sample AD_JPNTR2_MetaG_FD_184446 | JGI IMG/M metagenome (GOLD analysis project Ga0208198, IMG submission 184446) | Active sludge microbial communities of municipal wastewater-treating anaerobic digesters from Japan - AD_JPNTR2_MetaG (SPAdes) (version 2) | ecosystem: Engineered > Bioreactor > Anaerobic...
TAGACACAATTACAAAAAAAGAAAAGAAGGATGCCTTTCCTGTATTTGTTGCCCATGACTATCATCCAAATATAGAAAGATACCTCAATGAAAAGGGTATAAAATATTACTGGTCTTATGAGCTTGAATCGAGTTAGTACCAGGCTTCTTCATATATTTTGACGGATAAATTACCCCACCGTTAAAGACTGTGTATAGATTTTATGAAATCTCGTCTCATAATCTCAATGGGTATAATTTTAATATTAATGTCCACAGGTCTATCTTTAGCGTCTCCAAAGGGCGTTGTTGTTGATCTAAGGGATTATGCAACCGGGAGAAAGATTGTATCACGGTCATCCATGCCCGGTGATATAATAACCTTCACATGGAATAACTCTTTATTTCGACTCAAAGTCACCGAGGTCTATATAGTCAAAGAAGGGTTCATTGAACAGACTAGTGTCACATTCCATGACCCCAATGGCAAAAAACCTCCTGTCATAAGACCTGAAGAGGTAGATGATTTTTATCATACTGGAGGACCATTTATAGCAGAAGGTATTGCACGACCCTTTAAAAAAATAATATTCCTTATCGGCGATTATGGTAACCCTGTCCTTAAGATAGGAGACAGCTCCATCAGGTTCAAAGAAGAGGTGGGCTTTGGCGGAGCAGTGATATTGGAGGTCAAGGGGTATCAACCTTAAAATCCATAAAAATCGAAATCTTTAAAAACCTTTATCTATATAACCTTCTCTATGATGAAATCGAAGAGCCTTTTTGCACCTCTTTTAAAGGACCCATCATGGAAACCGCCCTTCCATATTCCATTGATTAAGAGGTCTGATACTACTACAAAGGCAATGGCCTTTACACCCCTGTATTTACATACACTATAGAACGAAGCCACCTCCATCTCCACTGCCAATATACCTTTTCTATTGTATCCCTCAATCTTTTTTTCTGTCTCACGATAGATGGCATCACAGCTCCATATTATACCGTCCAAGAGATTGTATTCTTTTGTATATCCATCCCAATAGTCTATCCAATCGGTGTATACTATATCGCCTCCACTGTCATCGATATAGTGAAAGGATACACCGTCCTCCCTTAATGCCCCCCTCACTGCAATAACATCCCCTAATTCTAAGCCTTCATTTATGGCACCGCAGTATCCCCATACAATAAACTCCTCTACTCCGAAACAGGCAAGCTCCTCAACTAATGCAGCAATGTTTGGCCCGCCGAAATATGACCTCGTTAAGATTGTATCTTTTCCATCTATCCTATAGATAGCCCTGAAGCCAGACCAGGCATGGATAGGGCTGTGTCTTAATCTACCGAGAAGACGCCTTAAATCCCCTGAATCAAATACAATCAATGCCCTTTTAGGGAGTGTAAGGTCTTCGTAAGTCCTCTTTGTAAAAGTAGTTACAAGGTCACGGGGCGTAAGAACCGGGCGGGAGCGATCAAAAAACCTTTTCAACAAACTTTTCCCTGAGTCTTTTATATGTCTGCATTATATGCTCTGAGATAACCCTTGTCTCTCCGATTACAGCCATAAAATTTGCATCACCGAACCACCGGGGGACAACATGGATATGGACGTGTTCCTCGAGCCCTGCCCCTGCTGCCCTGCCGATATTTATACCTATATTTAACCCATCCACCTTAAACTCCTCTTTGAAGATCTCGGTCATTACCTTTACGAGCCTCATCATGTCTGTAAGCTCCTCATCAGTAAGGTCTTCAATGGAGCCTGTGTGTCTTACCGGCACTACCATAATATGCCCGTTTGTGTAAGGAAATTTGTTCATTATAACAAAGGCCTTGCCCCTTCTGCCTATAACAAGGAGTTCCTCGTCGTCTCTCTCGTCTATACAGAGAAAGCACTTTTTATCGCCTTTTGTCGTTGTCCCTACTATATACTCCATCCTCCACGGCGCCCATATTCTTTCCATATCAATCCCTCATGAATATATAATCCTTCCAGTGTTCCGGTGGTGTCTTTATACCAAGATGCATCATGAAGATATAAAGACCATTGGGCCTGGAAGGTCTCTTCCTCGGTTGCATATCTACCTCTTCAGGGAGTTTATCCCCTTTCTTCAGATTACACCTTATGCAGGAGGTAACTATATTCGACCACTCAGTAATGCCACCCCTTGATTTAGGTATAATATGGTCACATGTAAGGTCTTTAGGATCGAACCTTTTGCCGCAATACTGACATGTATAGTTGTCCCTTAAAAAGATATTCCTCCTGGAGAATCTGATGTTTACATGGTTGTTCTTGATAAACTTAAGGAGCCTTATAACTGCAGGCTGTCTTACTGCCTTATTCACACCTCTTATCTCCCTTTCGTATTCCCTTAATACCTCCACCTTCCCAAGATATACCAAAGTAATCGCCTTTCTCCAAGACAGTATGCCCAGGGGCTCGAATGTGGCATTGAGAAGAAGAGTCCTATCCATAGAAATCTCTGATAATTAACGTTTTTTGGGTTTTATTGTCAAGGTTTTTCAAGGGGATGTGCCATAGAGCAACAGATGTCTGTTATCCTTCAACCATCTTTTACACCCTCTATAATCTGGGATTATCGTCTCAACGAGATCCCAGAAGCGGTGAGAGTGATTTTTTTCCTTTATATGGCAGAGTTCATGGACAATAACATAATCTATGATGTGAAGGGGTGCCATGATAAGCCTCCAGCTCAAGGAGATACTATCACTACTGGAACATGAGCCATACCTGTAAACACCGCTGGTGACCTTAATCCCTGTGGGGTAGAGCTTAGACAGCCTGCTGTAATAGCCTACCCTCTCCTGAAATAGCCCCCTTGCAGTCTTTTTATACCATTCCACAAAGAGCCTCTCTGCATGGCTTTTGTTGTCTCTATGGATTATAAAACTCCCGTTTATCAGTCTAACACCCTTAAAACTGTGACTATCCACATATAAAAGTGGGTATGTATTGCCGAGGTAGAAAAAGCGCTCACCCTCTTCAAAGGCCCTGCTTTCTTCTTTTATGGCATTGTGTTCTGCCAGCTTTTTCTCCACCCAGTCAATCTTTTCTCTTAAGAAGCCCTCTATATCCCTTAAAGGGGTTTTATAAGGGGCATGTATTACTACCTCACCCTCCCTGTTTATCTTTAAAGACAGGGTCTTTTGTCTTTTTCTGCTTCTTATGAGCCTGTATCTCAGTTTTTATCTCCTCGTGTGGCCTTGAGCTTAAGATTGAGCCTATGCTAAATGTATTAAATACGAGCCTTTCTGCGTCACTCTGGTGCCTTCCTACATATCTTCATATCTCCATCTCATCACCCTTGTGGGGTACATGGGTGATAAGATTTAACCTTTCCTTCACAACCTTTTCAAATTCAAGCTCAACGCCCTCTTCGCCGTGGACAATAATCACCTCCGGGTTTGTCTTAAATGTGCCGAGCCATTCCAATAGCTCTTTCTGGTCTGCGTGGGCTGAGAAGCCGCCTATTGTGTAGACCTTGGCCCTTATGGCCATCTCCTCACCGAGTATACGGGCTGTCTTGGCACCATCTACTATGTGTCTACCCAATGTCCCCCTGACCTGAAAACCAGTGAATATTATGCTGCACTCAGGCCTCCATATATTATGCTTGAAGTGGTGCCTTATTCGACCCCCTTCACACATACCGCTGCCTGCTATTATTATTGCCCCTGATTTGATCTTGTTCAGTTTCTGAGATTCCTCAACAGTGATGGTAAAGTGGAGATGCATACCGTCACTGCTTCTGAATCTAAAATTCTCCAGCGCCTCTGCATCAAAAAATTCCGGGTGGGACATATATATCTTTGTTGCCTTATCTGCAAGAGGACTGTCTACATAGACATCAAGGCTCTTAAATCTCCCCTCCCTTAAAAACATGTTCAGTATATAGAGGATATCCTGGGTCCTGCCCACTGCAAAGGCCGGGATTAATACATTCCCCCCTTTCTTGAATGTAGCCCTTATTGCATCCTCGAGCTCGTCAATACTTTCTTTGAGTCCCTTGTGGAGCCTGTTGCCATAGGTAGATTCAACGACCACATAGTCTGCCTCCTCCACATGCTGAGGGTCATTTATTATGGGATTACCATTTTTACCCACATCACCGGAAAAGACGATCTTTTTCCTCTTTTCCATGCCCTTATAATATATCTCAAGCGTTCCAGAGCCTAGGATATGCCCTGCATCGAGAAACCTGTAGCTAATTCCAGGGCCCAGTTCCTCAAGCTCATTGTATGTCTTCCTATCTATAAAAGGCAGGGCATTTCTCACATCTTCCTCGTTATACAGGGGCTCATAGACTATGTCTTTTCCTTGTCTGAAAGATTTTTTTGTCATCCACTCCGCATCCTTCTCCTGGATATGGGCAGAATCCAGGAGCATTATCTCAAGAAGGTCTGCTGTGGCAGTTGTTGCAATTATCCTGCCCTTAAAACCTTCTGCCACAAGCTTTGGGATAAGCCCTGAGTGGTCAAGATGGGCATGGGTTACAATAAGATAATCAATCTTTTCAGGGTCAAAATCAAAGGGTTTTTTGTTTATGCTATCTGCATCCTTGCCCTGATACATTCCACAATCTACAAGAATCTCCATTTTATCGGATACAATATGATAGCATGACCCTGTAACCGTCCTTGCTGCACCTAAGAATCTAATCTTCATAATCCCTTCCTTATAATTTTTTTGTCTAAAGATATTAAAAATAAATCAGCCTTAATTCAACAGATTTTTTCTAGGTGAGTTCTGCAAAGGTCTCTATATATTTAATGGGTTTTAATGTGCTATAATTTAGAAAAAATATCTCCAAGGAGGGGGCAATGGAACCAAAAGATGTGAAATTGAAGAGATTATTCCACAGACATGGGAAGGCTTTGATCCTCCCGTATGACCAGGGATTAGAGCACGGACCTGTTGATTTTTTTGATGCACCCTTTGCGCAAAACCCCATGCACATAATAGATATTGCACGGCAGGGGGGATATGATGCCATTGCCATGCATATAGGAAATGCAAGACGGTATTTTGAGCACTACTTCGGTGACGTACCCCTTGTATTGAAGGTAAACGGAAAGACAAGCATCCCCTCTGACGATGAGCCCCTTTCCCCTATAACTGCAAGCATAGAAGATGCCCTTTCCTTATCAGCCATCGCAGTTGGCTATACCCTTTATGTTGGCTCTTCAAGACAAGATGAGGACATAGAACAGTTTGCCCAGGTGAGGGAGGAGGCACATAAAAATGGTCTACCTGTAATTGTATGGTCTTATCCAAGGGGTAGGGACATAAATGAAAAGGGTGGAAAGGACAGCCTTTATGCTGTAGAGTATGCTGCCAGGGTTGCCGCAGAACTCGGTGCTGATATGGTGAAACTGAATGTACCTTCTCTTAAAAAGAATCCTGATATACCAAAACCTTATAGAGATTATGAGACAGACCTTTTTAATGCTGTAAAAAGGGTTATTGCCAGTGCCTGTGGCATCCCTGTAATATTTGCCGGCGGCGGTATGGTCTCCGATGATGACCTGCTGGAAAAGGCAAGGATATGCCTTGAGGCAGGTGCATCAGGGCTTATCTTCGGGAGAAACATCTGGCAGAGACCTTTGGAAAAGGCCCTTGAGATAACAGAAAAGATCAAGGGGATCATAAAGGGATTAAAGGCGTAGGCGGGGTTGAGATGGCCAGGACAAAGGATACGCAGCCTCTGAAATACAGGATCATTGACCATGAAGCTGATATCGGGCTTGAGATATATGGCAAAAGCCTTGAAGAGCTTTTCATAAATGCAGCAGAAGGGCTTTTCCACCTGATTATCGAAGGTAACGATATAAGACCTGAAAAAGGTAAGAGACTCGAGATAGGAAAAGACGGCGAGCTTCTGATAAATTTTCTCAATGAACTCCTCTTCCTGTGGGACACTGAAGGCTTTATACCCAAGGAGTTCTCCATAAAGATAGAGGATGACGAGGTCAAGGGGAGTGTAATAGGAGGGCTTTTCGACCCTAGAAGATTGAGGATAAAACAGGAGATAAAGGCAGCAACGTATCACATGTTCTCTCTGATAGAGGAAGGTGGTATATACAAAGCAAGGGTTATACTGGATGTTTAGAAAACCTGTGAAGAACAAATGGCGGATAGTGGTCAGTTGAAGATAATTTAATGACTGTACAACTGAAAGGATAATATGGAAGATAGGGAAGGACACCTAAAAAAGCTCGATGACAACAGATACATAGTAAACAGACATGGCAACATGCATGTGGATGGCATAATCTACCTTAATGAGGAACTGCTCCATGTCCTGGGGACAGACGAGAGCATAAAACAGGTAGAGAATGTGGCATGTCTGCCCGGCATTGTAGGTGCATCTATGGCCATGCCTGATATACACTGGGGATATGGCTTTCCAATAGGAGGTGTTGCTGCCTTTGACATGGAGAAGGGTGTTGTGTCTCCAGGGGGCGTTGGCTATGATATAAACTGCGGCGTTAGGTTGCTCCGCTCTGATTTGAGGTTAGATGAGATAAGGGAAAAGGTCAAAGACCTGATAGGTCATCTCTATATAAACATACCCAGCGGCGTAGGCTCTCACAGAAAAGACCTGAGACTCACAAGGGAGGAAATCAAAAAGGTCTTGAAAAAAGGGGCACGATGGGCAGTAGAGAACGGCTTCGGTGACCAGGAAGACCTTGAATATATAGAGGATAATGGCCAGATAAGGGGTGCAGACCCTGATTGCGTATCTGATAAGGCCTATGAGAGAGGCAAGGACCAGCTCGGTACAGTCGGTTCAGGCAATCATTTTGTAGAGATAGGGTATGTTAAAGAGGTCTATGATCCTGATACTGCAGCACGCTTCGGTATCTTTAAAGACCAGATTACAGTCATGATCCATACCGGTTCAAGGGGGCTTGGCTATCAGATATGTGACGACTACATAAAGGACATGATAAAGGCATCAGAGAAATATGGGATTTTCCTCCCGGACAGACAGCTCTGCTGTGCACCAATAGATTCCCCGGAAGGGAAAAGATACCTTTCTGCCATGGCCTCTGCAGCCAATTATGCCTTTGCCAACAGGCAGCTTATTACCCACTGGGTGAGAGAGACCATGGAACACACCTTAAAGGCGGGTTCAAAAAAACTCGGGCTTTCCATTGTCTACGATGTCTGTCACAATATAGCCAAGATAGAAAGACACAGGATTATGGAAAAAGGAAAGGTAAGGGAGATAGAGGTCTGTGTCCACAGAAAAGGTGCCACAAGGTCATACCCCCCGGACTCGGATGTGCTCCCTGAAAGATACAAAAAAACAGGTCAGCCTGTGCTTATCCCGGGGGATATGGGCAGGGCATCCTATGTCCTGTGCGGGACAAAAAAGGCTATGGACGAGACATTTGGGAGCACCTGTCATGGCGCAGGGAGGGTCATGAGCAGGAATCAGGCAATCAAGGCATCTAAGGGTCGTTCCATCTCCAAGGAGATGGAGGATAGGGGGATATATGTAAGGGCAGCAAGCAAATCCACCCTTGTAGAGGAGATGCCCGATGCCTATAAGGATGTTTCAAAGGTTGTCCAGGTCGTCCATAATGCAGGTATATCAAGGCTCGTTGCCAAGATAGTCCCTCTTGGGTGCATAAAAGGATAGACAGCATAGACACAAAGGCAAATATTTATCCAGTAAAGGGGATAGATGATAATCATATTTACCGGTGATGGAAAAGGTAAGACATCTGCAGGTCTCGGGGTGGCACTGAGGGCAGCAGGCCACGACATGTCTACCCTCGTGATACAGTTTATGAAAAAACAAGGTAGTTCAGGGGAACACGGTATCCCTTCTTCCATGTCTCATTTTATCGAGATACACCCCTTTGGAGGTGATTTTATATATGCCGGAGATGACATAACCGGACATATAAAAATGGCGGAAGAGGCATGGGCCTTCATGGAGAAGAGGCTTGGAGAGAAGAACTTCCATATACTCATACTTGATGAATTAACGGTAGCATTGAGGTTCGGTATTTTATCATTAAAAAAGGTATTGGATTTTTTAAAGACAAAACCAGAAAGACTAAATGTAATCATTACAGGCAGGGATGCACAGAAAGAGCTGATGGATATGGCCCATATCATCACAGAGATGAAAAAAATCAGGCATATATACGATGATGGCCTCCCTCCTGTCAAGGGTATAGATTTTTAGTCCACTGTTTCATATGTAGCTAAAAATATTTGGATTTTCATTTTGCCTAATGTTTAGGCAAGCAAGATAAATCTCATGTATTATCAATAAGTTGCATTGCAAGGTCTACAAGTTTTCAACATATTATCCACAGATTTTGTGGAAAACTTTTTATTGCTCATTGTAAGGATTAGAAAATATTGATCTTTACCCTTGTCCCCTTTTTTATCTTGCATGCGTCTGCCTGACCTCCGTTTATCTCAAGGACATACTGGGCTTTGGCCTTTGATGCAATTGTAGTCTCATCGAGTGGCCTTGCATTTTTAAAGATATCTACAACCCTGAGATTGGAATCTATAAAGACCATATCGAGGGGGATATAGGTATTCTTCATCCAGAAATACCTGAAATCCTCATCATTGTAAATAAAGAGCATACCGTTTCTTCTGGGTAGTGTCTTCCTGAACATGAGCCCTATCATCTGTTCATATTCTGTGACAGCAAGCTCTATGAAAAATGTGCATGTTGGCCCGTTGTTGTTATTATAAAAAACAATACTGTCTTGCCTCTCCATACCCTTACAGAGCTTTATAGTGGTCTTGGGGTTCACCTTTTGAGGATTTCCATTTATTAACACACCCCATGTTGTATTTGGAGGGTGAGCCATTCCCTGATGATGCAATGAATTGCTTGATATATTCTGCAAATGGTCTCCCTCATAGCCGCTACACACTGGCATCCAGGCAATAAAAACCATAAAAAGCAGGGATGTTAATATGCAAATAGGTCTTGAATCCATTATCTGTCTGTCTTTCAAGGCCCATGCAAAACACCTCAAAGGTCTTTTCTTCTTTAAGCCTACCATATCCATATCATAACCTGAGAATACCACAACATCAAGGACGAATATAGGCCCTTGCAAAGCCCTGAAAGGTCTTGAAAATCGTGGAAGATGGATTCTATATTCTAATGAATATAGCCACTTATCAAAATGGCCTCAATGATATGACCCATAGCATGAGGCCTTTTTCAAAGGTCTCTCACAACAGAACTATCATGCTTACAGGGATGGCGGATAGGGGTCTTTAGCTCCAACTTACTGATATGATATGATTTTTTTATTATTCTTCTTTTTTTACGGCAAAGGGGACAGATACGCCGTAGGCCTCGTTCTGAAGGACTACCTGGACAAACCTGCTCCTTGCTGTATTGACAATTATAGGGGAGCGAAGGTTTACATACAAGGTCTTGTCGTTGGGTCGGACAATACATAGGACAGCTATGGTTGCCTCTGTGCCTGACCTTTCTATGAGCTCCTCTGCCACATGGTCGTCTATGTCGAAACTATAGTCTTCCAGGATGTAATAAGGATTCACAACGAGAAATGAGAAAGGTTGGTCAATACAATGGAGCACCCGAAAGGGTGAATCCTCACCAAAGGGTGCATCTAGGATATACTCCCCCAATTCCTCAAAACCTATAATCCTTCCTTTAAGTCTTATCTCACTCACTGCCTTCACCGATAAATTTTTTTATCCTTTCAAGATTATCAATAGCCGATAGTCTGTTAGCCCCCTCTATCTCACTCAAGAGCTCTTCTCTTATTATTGTGTATCCCCTTGGTGCCTCTATGCCTATCCTGACCTTGCCTTTCTCAGCATCAATGAGAAAGACCCTTATGTCCCCGTCCCTGCCTTTTATTATGATGCCTTCATTCTTTTTTCTAGTAAGGACAAGCATTAATCCTCTTATATTATCTCATATAGTTAAGGACCGAGAGGTTCTGGACCTTGGCCATACTATACAACATAGCCTCATAGGCATTGGACAGGGCATTAAAATCTGTCACTGCCCGGGCAATATCTATATCCATCATCTTGGATAGTGATTCTTCTATATCGAGGTTTCTTACATCCTTGTATTCTATATAGCTTTCTACCTTTGCTACATATGTACCTACATGGGCAATATTGGCCTGCGTCTTGTTCAGAGATGACTCTAAGTCATCCAATGATGCCTGAATCTTTGCCTGGTCATTGGCCTCGAGGCTATCCTTTAATTTTTTCAGAGCTTCGAATATGTTGGTGTCGGATATGAATACCCTGTGGCCTGATATGCTGGCATCCTCTTTTGTATTTTTGTCTATATATACTGAAGATACGTCCTCTGAACCATTAAAGGTGACATTATAATCGCTGTCCAGTGTAAAGGGTACTACGCTTGACTTCTCTCCGCCAAAGATATAGCTATTTCCTATCTTTGTATTCCCTATAGTGACAAGCTGCTCTATTATCCCCTTTACCTGCTCTGCCGATGCCTTTCTTGTTGTGGCATCCATGGTGCTCGAGGCCTGGGTTATGGCTATCTCCTTTGCCTTTGTAAGGAGGTCATGGATACCTGTGATGCTCGTATCATAGAAACCCCCCAGTGTCTTTAGCTTTTCAAGATTTCTTATATACTGGCTGTTCATATTTTTCTCTGACTCGAGCCCTATACCCGATGCAGAAGCCACAGGGTCATCAGATGGGGTAACAATCCTCTTGCCCGATGCAATCTTATTCTGTGTAGCATCAATGTTCTGTTTTATCCTTGCAAGATTTTTATTAAGGACTGCGTATTTCAGACTATCTGTTACCCTCATTATACAGCCTCTAATATACTCTGGAATAGCTCATCTGCCACTGTAAAAAGCCTTGATGCTGCCTGAAATGCATACTGGAATTTTATAAGGTTTGCCATCTCCTCATCCAGAGAGACCCCTGAGACAGTCTCTCTCTGTTTTTCCATAATCTGCATGGTATCTTCACTGTATTCAAGAAAGTTCTTTGCATTCCTCGTGAGTTGACCCACCCTGTTAGTGATGGATGAAGTATAATCCACTATATTTGCCGTGCCACCCTCAAGGATATCCTGGTCTATCAGAGAGGCAATACCAAGGGCTATCTCGTTCCCTATTGGTGTTCCTGAGGTTGAGTCTATCTTGGATGCAGCGGCAATATTTTTTATATCTGCCTTTACCTCATCCGAGACCGCCATATCCTTTGAGTAGTTGCCTGTTATCTCCTTAAAGAACGCAATATTGTCGGGATCGGTGCTCGATGGGTTGTGATTTAAGGTATATCCCTGTTTATGGATGGTGTTTACCTCCTCAATGATTGCCCTGGCAAGCTCATCTATATCGGATATAAAGTCGTTAATCTGGCCGTCCCTCATCTCTATAAGACCACGGACACTGCCGCCTGTAATATTGCTCGTTATATCTGTAATATTGCCGGACGAGTCTTTCCAGCCCACATTGAAGAAACCGGTCTCCACATTGTCCATAACCGAGAGCTCCCATGACTGATTCCCGTCCACAAGGGGCTTACCTTTTGATGTGAGTATGGTGACCCTTCCGTATTCGTCCTCAAAATATGTTATGTCGAGCTTGCCTGAAAGCTCCTTTATATACTCTGTCCTCCTGTTTATATAATCATTGGCCTCACTTGTTGTTGCTGAACCCTCATATATCATGTTGTTTAAATCCGCAATGGCAGAGGTAATGGTGTTTATATCCTCCACCTCCAGCTTCAGCTTATTGTTAAGCTCAATCTGGATGCTTTTTAACCCGTTATATATATTGTTTATTGTGCGGCTCATGTTTGTGGCAGAGGCAAGTATACCCTCCCTGACTGCTGTGCTCTCCGGGTCTGTTGATAACTCCTGCCAAGAATTGAAGAACTCTGTTATGCTTGATGTGAGTTTGGTGCTGTCTTCATTGAGTATGCTTTCAATCCTCTCAAAATACTGGCTGTATATAGATTGTTCCTGATATTCATTATTCTTTGAGGCGAGCTGCTTTTCTATATATTTGTCATAAAACCTTATAACACTATCTACCTTGACGCCGTTTCCTATAAGTATGCCCCCTACAGAAGATGCTGATTCCTCTTCAAATACAGGTGTCTGCCTCGCATAACCCTTTGTATTTACATTGGAGATATTGTGGGATGTCACCTGTAGTGCCATCTGGTTTGCTGAAAGGGCATTTTTGGCTATGTTTAAGATAGAGGATATACTCATGTTATATCTCTCTCGGTGGAAATACAGAAAGCCTTGCCTTTTTGTTGTTGTAGGAGGCCTTATTGACAAAATCAACTATGTTGTCTATAGAGTTTTTCACATAATCCACAGAGAAGGATAGGAGATTTATATTCTTCCCAAGGGCAATATTTATCTCGTTCATTATTGACTTTATCTCCCTCGAAATGGTAACCCACCTGCTGTCATTTAATATCTTTTCAGGCTCAGGATTTTCCCTTATGAGCTTCTCCTTTTCAGCCTCAAGAAACTCGATCTTTTTAAGGAGCTCTTCCTTTTTGTTGTTTCCCCTTATTATGCCATCAATGGAGAAAGAGATAATAGCATCCCTCTCCTCTTTCAATGTCCTGTGAAAATCCTTGAGGATGTTCAATTCTTTTTGGGCTATATCGAATAAAATATGCTCCATAACACCTTTTTGATTACAGGATCTCGTCCAGTATGTTGCTCTTTAACAGGCTTTTTGCCACAAGCTCGCCCCTAACATTATAGGTCTCTGACTTTATTGCCTCTTTGATTTTTTCCACCTTATCCTGTCTTATCTCAGGGATGGCCTTTGTCTTCTGGACAAGCCTTTCTACCTCCTGGCTCTTCTTTGAAAGCTCCACTTTGTCTGTTATATCCCTGCCTGTTTTTGCGTCCTGGGCCGCTGCCTTGGCAGGTTTATTCTCTGTGGACTTAATAATGGTTTCAAGGGCATTGGACTGATTTGTATTCGTTATCTTCATGGTAGTCCTCCTTCTTTACTTACCATTATTATCGCCCATTTCTTTCAAAACTTTAATATTTTTTTTCATATGCTCTGAAATAATATCTTTTATCCCTATACCCTTTTTTGCAATATAATCCCCTAACTTTTCATACATAACAGACATATAGGTCTGTTTCATAAAACTCCTGTCTGATGAGGATACAGTCTTCTCCATCTCTTTGAGCATGGTGTAAATGAGAAAGGATTCAAAATCCTGTGCCACCTTTTCTATATTTGATTCGTTTTTCTGCTCATGGTGTTTTAGTATACGGGATGCATAAAAACTGGCCGGAGGGCTCTGCAGGTTTATCATTGCCCCTGTCTTTATACCATCACTCATGTCTATGTCCTCCTCTATTTTTTTAACAACCTGTTTTAATAACTGCAAACACCATGCCAAAATATTTATCTAAATCCCAAACAGTTATTAATGTTATATCCATAGGGCTCTCACTGATGTGCCCCCATAGTTTATATAATCTCCAATTCTGCATGGAGGGCACCTGCTGCCTTTATGGTCTGGAGGATTGATATCATCTCCCTCGTTGATACACCCACAGCATTTAATGCATTCACAAGCTCTCTTATGGTCACATCGCCCTCCACTACAAAGAGCTTGCCCTTGTCCTCCTCTGCCCTTATCTTGGTATCCGGGGTAACAACAGTCTGGGCGCTTGGTGGGGCAAAGGGCATGGGTTGGCTTACCTTCTGGTCCTCTTTTATCATAACGCTTATATTGCCCTGGGATATGGCAACCGTAGATATACGGACATTCTCTCCTATAACTATAGTCCCTGTCTTTTCATCCACCACGATCTTTGCCAGCATATCTGGTTTAACATCCATATTCTCTATTACAGATAGAAACCTCACGGTATTTTCCTTCATATGGTCTGGCACCTTTACATGGATTGTGCCGCCATCTTTGGCATGGGATGTGTCTGCATAAACAGAATTTATCCGCTCCTCAATCCTCCTGGCAGTGGTAAAATCAGGGTTCTTGAGTGATATAATTATGGATTCTGTCTTTAAAAATTCATAGCCTATCTCCCTCTCTATGGTGGCACCGTTGGGTATCCGCCCTGCAGTGGGATGGTTCTTCTGCATGGTAGCACCAGCACCTCCAGCACTGAAACCCCCAACTACAAGTGGCCCCTGTGCCACGGCATACACCTCGCCGTCTGCACCCTTTAATGGTGTCATTAATAAGACACCACCTGTTAGACTTGTGGCATCACCTATAGATGATACTGTTACATCTATCATAGTGCCTATTTTACTAAAGGGTGGGAGATTGGCAGTCACCATCACTGCCGCCACATTTTTGACCTTTGTGGCATTAGGGTCAACCCTTATGCCCATCTTCTCCAGCATATTGGCAAGGGATTGGGTTGTAAAGATTGTGTTTGCCTTATCCCCTGTCCCGTTTAAACCTATTACAAGGCCATAGCCTATAAGCTGGTTTGGTCTTACACCGTCTATATAACCCAGTTCCTTTATCCTTGCAGCGTCAGAGTTAATGGGTAGCAGTAGAAACACTGCCAAAAAAATGACACATAATATATGAATTTTATACCCTGACCGTAGCCTCTTTGATTTTACTTCCATTTCATCATACCCCTTCATTTTATCTACCCTGTTAAAAAGGCCAGAAGAGATCAAGCATCCTGGCAAACCAGCCTGGTGATTGTTTCTCTGATATAACGCCAACACCAGCAAGAATAATCTTTGCATCTGCCACCTGTGTGGAATATACAGAATTATCCGCTGCAATATCTTTTGGTCTAACGATACCCTGGAGGAGCATCTCCTTACGCTCATTGTTCAAGGTTATCTCCCTCTTTCCCTCTACAGCCAGATTGCCGTTAGGCATAACCTCAACAACCTTGGCAGAAAGGGTCGCCACAATAGAGCCATCCCTGACTGTCTCACCCTCGCCCTTGAAATCATTCTTTGTGGTTGCTGTTACGAGTTTGTCAGGGCTAATAAAACCCCTTCCTCCTTGGTTGTATTCCATGCCTAAGAAATTAGGTATACCTAGATTTACATTAGCCCCTGTCCTCTTCAGGTCCGTTGTTGCCTTTTCATTGGATTTTGTAGATTCGACGATCTTTATTGTCAGTATATCGCCTATTCTTGTTGCCCTGCCGTCAGAGAAGAAGTTGTTTGTCCCCCTCTCTCCAGGCCATATAGTCCCTGTATTATTCAGCCTTGCCTTTTTTGGGGGTTCCACATGTTTGAAAGAGTTATCAATTTGAAACTCCTCCCCTTTTATTCGGCTTGTGTAGTTTGTGGTATTGCATCCCCACAAAAAGACCAGGGAAAGCGCCCATAAGGCCGAGGCCTTTCCATGTGTTTTCAAAAAGTCTTTTATAACGCCTTTATAACTATTGGTTTTTTTAAATAAATGAACCATAACCGCCTCCATTACATCTCCACATTGATTATGCCACTGCCTGTCACCCTGCCCATCACCTCTTTCTGGGAGGTCAGATTTTTGACCCTTATGACATCGCCAACCTTGCCTCTATCTATTGCCCTACCCTTTGTCTTCACTACAAGCCTCTTGTGCTCTATGATTATGTTTACAATATCATTCCTCTTTATAACAAAGTGGTCTTCTATGACATCTTTTGTAATGGCTGTCCCTCTATTCAAATCCCTCTTGAGCATCTTTCCCACCACATCCTCTATCTCTGCGGGATAGTTCCTTTTATCCTCGTTAAGGACAACCTCTTTTACAGTAATCTTATCTGCTGTTATTATCTCGCCCCTGGCCATATTTTCGTTTAATACATAGATCTTCTTTTTATTCATAACCTTAAAGGCCACAAGGACATTTCTAATCGTCTTCTTTTTATCCTCCACCTCAACGGAACAGATACCATTACCATTGGAATCAGGCAGTTTTGCAAAACTTATATCCCTCACCTTTACGCTGTCATCTCTTAATACAGACGGCTGACTGTTTAATTTAATTAGGATGTCATTCTTTTGACCGTAATATTCACTTATAAAACCTATAAGCCTCCTATCCACAGATACTTGCTGTTCCTTACATATACTGGTGACAGGGGAAAATAATGTTAGAATCAGGATTAGAAGACCTATAACCCGACCAGCTCGAAGGCTTGCAGGCTTGCCTGCCTTCAAACTTCCAGGGCAATCTTTACATCCTATTACATTGAACCTTTTACCTTTCACGGTATCTATCTCCTCACATTATTTGCCATCTGCAACATTGCAATTACAGGGGCTAGCGTCGCCCCCTCTAAAGGCAGAGCCTTCAGAGACTCCCCCTCTCGCTCGCTGTGCGAGCTAACCGTTAATGCTATAGGGGTTTTTGTAGTATCTCCCTTGGGCAAAAATCCTTTGATGCTTGCCTTCTCATGAGAAAGGCTGTTATTTTCTGTTAACGATGTTCTGACTTTCATTACCCCTATCTCCTCACATTATTTGCCATCTGCAACATCTCATCTGCAGCCTGAATAGCCTTTGAGTTGACTTCGTAGGCGCGCTGGCCCACTATGAGGTTTATCATCTCCTGCATAACATTCACATTGGACATCTCAAGAAAGCCCTGGAGAAGCGTGCCAAGGCCGTTTTCCCCTGGTTTTCCTGTTATGGGTGAACCGCTTGCATCGGTCTCCATGTAAAGGCTCTTGCCCATGGACTTTAACCCCGATGGATTGGGAAACATGGCCAGCTCTATATTTCCAAGCTGCTGGGGCTCTGACTGATTCGATAGTTTTGCAGATACAGTCCCGTTTGACCTTATGGAGATGGATATGGCATTATTAGGTATTGTGATGCTGGGCTCTAATGGATAACCATCGGAGGTAACTATCTTTCCATCTGAATCCCTCTTCAATGAAGCTGACCTTGTATATCCCTTCTCACCGGTGGGCATAATAACCGTTAAGAATCCATTGCCCTCTATGGCAAGGTCAAGCTCGTTCTGTGTCTCCTGAAAATCACCCTGCATAAATACCTTCTGGACTGCTGCGAGCATTGCCCCATGTCCTATCTCTATGCCTGTAGGCACCTGGTTGCCTTCACCTGTCTTTACTCCCTGTAGCCTTAAGGTCTGATACATGAGGTCTTGAAAATCTGCCCTGCTCCTCTTAAAACCATTGGTATTCACATTGGCTATATTGTTGGCTATAATATCCAGGTTCACCTGCTGGACATTCATACCTGTTCCGGCAGTCCATAATGCCCTTATCATCTCATACCTCCTACATTCTTCCTAAATTTATTAGCTTGCTCATCATATCGCTGAAAAACTGGTCAACCTTTGTATACGACTCATATGCCCGAAGCGTGGACATCATCTCTATCATCTCCTTAATTACATCCACATTGGATGCCTCATAAAAACCCTGTTTTAATGAGAATTTTTCAGGTGTGGTCTCCACTGGCTTCTCGTCTATATTTACAAAAAGGCTTCTACCGTAGTTTTTCAGCTTTGTTTTATCCTCGAAGGTTACAATCCTTATCTTGTCTGTATATTTTTTATCTACATATATAGTGCCGTCTGTCTCTATCTTTACATCGCCCCCATCTATGGTTATCTCACCGGCCTCTCCTAAAACAGGATTCCCATCCATGGTAACGAGTTTTTTCTCATGATTCAATGTAAACTGGCCGTTTCTCGTATACATATTCTTGCCATTCAATAAGACAACAAAAAAACCATCCCCTTCTATACCCACATCAAGCCTGTTTCCGCTCTCTACCAGTGCTGCCTCGTTAAAATTTATATATGAATCCAGGGTATATGAATTCCCTTGCTTCCCTGGCTCACCTGCAGACTGTGAAGGGATTGTATCATCCACAACCCTGAACATAGGTCTCGAAGCCTTATAACCAGGGGTTAGGGAGTTGGCTATATTGTTTGCCACCATCTCCATCCTTCTCTCTGTTACTGCCTTGCCTGATAATGTCCTGTATATACCCTTTAGCATAGTAACCTCACATCTTTATTTATGCAAATCATGTGCCGAAAAACTGAACCTACAGGTCTTGGCAGTCCTTTGGAGAAGACTACAAATTATATATGCAATAGCAGTATAGATCCCATAATTTACTGGTAAGAGACCTTTGAAAAAGATTTTTTCTGTTGGGTGGGACTGGGAAAATTTTTCCTATTGAGGTATTTTTTTCACGCTGTTATGTCTATTGATATGTGACCGTCTATCTCCTGTTTCTTTATATTCTTGTCTTTCTTTTGCTGGTTATCTTTTTCGGGTTTTTTTTCACCTTGCCTATTCTGCTTGTTTTTCTGCTCCTCGTTTATCTGTCTTTTGAGTTGTAACTGCTCCTTTGATATAGAGAGCTTTTTATCAAGCCCCTTAATCTGAGAGAGTAGACTTATATCAAATATCTCTTTCATATCTATCCATTAAAGCAACTATTATGCCACATTTTTTAATTAATATCTTAACCCAGGTCCATCGTCTCCATGGTCTTATGTTCAGCCGGTGTAAATATCTTTTTCAATTCAAGGAGTATGAGGAGCCTATCTTCCAGTTTACCCACACCCTCTATGAACTCTGATTCTATACCCCTTATGATGGAAGGAGGCGGCTCAATGGTATTTCTCGGTATCCTCAGTACCTCAGAGACAGAATCTACTACAAAACCAAGGACAATACCCTCAAGCTCTATAACTATAATCCTCGTGGCCTTATCGTATTCCTTGCTGGGGAATCCGAGCTTTTTCCTCAGGTCTACTATGGGAATTATTTTCCCCCTCAGATTTATTACACCCTCTATAAAGTCAGGTGCATTGGGTATCTTGGTGATATTCATCATCCTGTTTATCTCCTGCACCTTCAGAATATCAACACCAAACTCATCATCTTCCAGTTTAAAAGTAACAAGCTGTAATATGGAATCGTCATTCATAACAAACCTCCTCTTTATATATTTTTCGGAAGAAATCTGAATAACTTAAGCATCTTTGAACTAAAAAATAATATAATACATTCTGTAATATGACTTATTCTTGAGGGGACCCCGTTTAACAGCCAAAAATCGTAATAGACAATTGATTTGTTTTATTTCAAAAACTCAGAACTTTATAATAAAAAATCTAAAAAATAATTAGTCTGTTGTCTACTGCCTTTTCAAGGGACTTCAGACAGCATACCTGTATTCCTGGACTTCCTCCCGTCTTTTGTTTATCTTTTCCATATATCTACTGCTCATCATGGCAGGGATATCAAGTATTAATATGACCTTTCCATCACCCCTGATGGATGCGCCACCTATGCCTTTTATATTCCCCATAAATTCACCAAGTGGTTTTATAACTATCTCCTCCTGACCAACTACAGAGTTTACCTTTACCCCCAGGGTCTTGTCTCCTATCTTGCATATAACAATATACCTGTCTAAGCCCTTTTCCTTTAGAGACATTATCTTTGATACATCAAGTATGGGGACGATCTCATTTCTCAGCATCAGTACCTCATTTTTATCAACGGTTTTTATGGCCTCTTTTTTCAACTTTACCAACTCTATAACATTGTTGAGGGGTATTGCATAGAGTTCCCTGGCAATCTCCACTATCAATGCACCCATAATAGCAAGGGTCAGGGGCAGTTTTATGGATATCTTCGTCCATTGATTCTTCTTTGAGTCTATATAGACCTGACCATTCATCCTCTCTATATTTGTCTTCACCACATCCATCCCCACACCCCTTCCAGATACATTGCTTATCTTTTTGGCTGTGCTGAGACCAGGGATAAATATGAGGTTCATTATATCCTTTTCTGACATATCATTAATCTCTGCCTCTGACATAAGACCTTTTTCTAAAACCTTTTTCTTGAGGGAATCAAGGTCTATACCCTTTCCATCATCAATTATATCAATGACAACATTGTTGCCTTCGTTATAGGCATTTATTGATATTGTCCCCCTCTCAGGCTTGTTCTTCTTAACCCTCTCTTCCTTTGTCTCAACCCCATGGTCCACAGAGTTCCTTATAATATGGATTAGGGGGTCATGGAGGGATTCTATCAAAGACCTGTCAAGCTCTGTCTCCTCCCCTGTTATCTTTAAATCTATCTCTTTATTGAATGAATTGGAGAGGTCTCTAACGAGCCTTGGTACCTTGTTGAATAGCTTGCTTAAAGGCACGAGCCTTGCCTTCATTATAGAAAGCTGGAGTTCGTTTGTTATTACCTCTATATAGTTTGTTACCTCCTCGAGGCTATCAATGGTAGAGTTTTTGTTTATATCCCGCTTTACTGTATTTTTCACCATATTCAGTCTGTTTTTTCCAAGTACAAGCTCCCCCACAAGATTCATCATCTCGTCAAGCTTCTTTACATCAATCCTTACAGTCTGGTCATCCTTTTTTGTCTTCTGTTTGGTTAATATATTCTCGAGCTGATTTTCTGTTATGAGCTTCTCCTCGACTATTATCTCTCCTAATTTTTTATTCTGCTCTTTCTGTTTCTCAAGGACGCCCTCCAGTTCTTTTTTTGTTAAGATCTTCTCCTCCACAAGTATCTCTCCCAGCATCTTTTTATCTGGGTTGCTTAATCTCTCAAGCTTATCAAGAATGGCTGATGTATCCTGTTTCTCTTTATAGTCTGTCTTTATATCCTCTACCAGGAACCTCATGATATCCATTGCCTCGAGGAGGGCATCTGCAATCTCTTTATTTATCTTTATCTCCCCTTTTCTTATCATGCCCAAAAGGTCCTCTGCCTTATGGGCAAGCTGGGAAAGGATATGAAATTCAAGAAAACTGGATGTCCCTTTTATTGTATGGACAGCCCTGAAGATGCCATTGATGGTCTCATCATCCTGCACACCCTCTATTGCCACTATGTCCTGTATAACATTTTCTATGAGCTCACTGGTTTCAACGATAAAATCATTGATAATCTCTCGCATCTCTTCATTTTCTAATGCCTGATTACTCATTTTTCTCCCCCATTAATAGACTTTCTACCTTATACAACAGGATATTAGGCTGTATAGGTTTATTTAAGAACAGATTAACCCCTGCCTCAAGGGCACTCTTTCTCAGGTTTTCGTCCCTTGTTGTTGTGAGCATGATGATTGGGGTATCCAGATGATAATAGTTATTCCGCAGACTCCTGACAAGCTCAATCCCATCCATGTTAGGCATATTCAAATCTGCTATCACTAAATCAACCTTTGTATCTATGAGCTTTTCCAGTGCATCTAATCCATCCTCTGCCTCTGTGATATGATAATCTTTTTTTCTCAGTATATAATTGATAAGCTTTCTGATAGTTGATGAATCATCAACAACTAAAATCCTCTTCATATTCTACCCCTTTTGATAGGCAATAGCGCCTGGAAACATTATAGGTTTAAATGCACGAGATATATTATGCAGCGACTCAGCATGCCCTATTGTCAAGAACCCCCCTGGTTTTAATGACTCGTATAGATGGTCTATAACCTTTTTCTTTGCCTTTTCATCAAAATATATAAGGACATTTCTGCAGAATATCATGTCCATGTATCTGAACCTCTTATATGCATCGCTATCTATAAGGTTCATATGTTCGAATTTTACAAATCTCTTGACAATCTCTTTTATGGCATAGCTGTCGCCTTTTTTTTCAAAATATTTCTGCGTTATTCTTTCATCCATATTCCTCACACTATAGGGACCGTATACGCCTTTTTTTGCTGATTCAAGGACCCTATGGCTTATGTCTGTGGCATATATGATAAACGGTAAATTTTTTCTTGTTAACTCTATCATCTCAAGTATCATTATGGCAAGGGTATATGGCTCCTCCCCTGTAGAGCAGGCAGCACTCCATATCTTTATGGGAGAGACAATAGGGTTGTTATTGTGATTATCCATATAATTTTTCTGAAGGATTATCTTAAATGCATCGAGCTGAGGCGGATTCCTGAAAAAACTCGTCTCGTTAGTTGTCACCACATCAAGGAGATGGACAAGCTCTTTTTTTGAATCCTCATTGCCATACTTGAGAAAGAAATAATAGTCATCATAGCTCATAAACCCAAGCTCATTTAGCCTGTTGGATAGCCTGCTCTCCAAAAGATACATCTTATTTTCAGCAAAAAAGATCCCTGTCTTTTCGTATATAAATTCTCTCAAAGGTATAAACTCTTCTCTTGTCATATCATCAGCATCCCACTATATATCTGTAAACCGTTCTAAAACACTCTCAGCCGCTGCCCTGATATCTTCATCTTCACTATTTAAATAAGGCATTATAAATTCCAGTGCCCTCTTGTCATTAAGGCTTGATAGGGCCTTAAGGCTCCCGATCTTTATAATATTATTCTCATCCTCCAGACCCTTAAGGAGGATGTCAAAAAGTGAGCTGTCTTCAAAAGAACCAAGGGCAAGAAGGGCATAGTATCTCGTCCACATATCATTGCTAATGTCCGAGAAGATATGGACAAGCCTGTCTTTGAAGATATCAAGCCTCCTGTCTTTTATAATCTTCAATGCCTCGTGGGGCACATTATCATCCTTTAAAAGCCCCTTAAAAAGCTCCATATACCTACTGTTGTCCAGAAAACGCCCCATCACATTTATAGCGCCCTTCCTTATCATATTATCGGCATCATTTAGAAGCATCTTAATATGGGGATAGTTATCCTCGTGATGGATAAAAGGCGCAACAGATATATACAATCTTTTGTCTTCAGGGGAACCATTTTTAACAAAATCCTCCACAAGCCTTTTAAAGGATTCATAATCAAGCCTCAAGAGCGCCTTCATCGCCTTCTGCCTCATATCAGGAAAGCCTTTCTTTGCTATCTCTATGACCTTGTCCTTGAATTCATGGGCACCTATTGTCCCTATAGCAGCAACAGCATCGCCTCTTATATGTCCATCTGAATCCTCTATGGCCTCCTTTATTATCGAATAACCACTCCCTTTGACTATGAAGGGCAGGTTTCTCACTATCTCCCGCCTCACATCCACGGATGATGAATTAAAAAGCCTCAAAAGCGCATCCTCATCAATCTTGACCTGCTTCATTCCACAGGCCTTTATAAAAGGCAATATACACCCCTCATCCTTGTTTAGAAATCCCTCTGCATTGTCTGCCCAGGCATCTGACATGTCAGCGAAAAGTGTAAGCCTTTCTGGGTAGTCATCACTATCAGGGCTTACTGCCTTAAATGAATCGAGGATGACCTCTGCAGCAATTGGGTTTCTAAAATAGGAAATCAATTGTAAAATCTTTATGGATTTTTTATCATCAGCCTCTGCCACAGAGACGAGATGTTCAAAGAGTTCCTGACCCATCTTATCCTGTAGGGCAAAGAATATGTCCTCGTCTTCCTTCTCAAGTATAACCTTTATATATTCAGCCCTTTTTTCATTATCCCATGCCTTCAATACCTCTATGACCCTATTAAGTATATCCATATCCCTAAGGTCTATAAGGGCCTCACATGCCATAAGGGAGATTACATCCTTTCCCTCTGAGAATATATCAAACAAGGGCTCAATAACCTTTTGCCCCCCTATCTTGCCAAGGCTCTGGACTGCTGAAAACTCTATCCATTCATCATCCTTTAAGGCGTTAAAAAGCGCTTCCACTGCAGACTCATCACCGATCTCTCCTAATGCCATACATGCCAGGTTCCTTACATTTACCTTTTCATCCTTTAACTTTTCTATAAGATATGGAATAGCCTCCCGCTCCTTCATACCACCCAGTATCTCACAGGCGTATATCTGTATATCCTCGTCCGGGTCATCAAGGAGCCTAAGCACTGTCTCCATATTATATCTGCCTATCTTTTTCAGGATATCCACGGCAAACATACGGACAACAGTCTCTTTGAGATATAATAGCTCTACTACCATATCCACAATCTCTCTTGAAGGGTTGGAGATAACCTGTTCCATTGCCCTTTCTTTTTCAAGGCTATTACCTTTTATCAATGCCTCTTTGATTTTAGAAATCTTTTTGTTGCCTTGATTTTTTTTCTTATTTACCATTGCCTATCCTCATAAAATCTTGATTATCTCATCGGGTATCTTATCTATGGGGAGGACAGCATCGGCCATATTTGCATTGACAACTGCCCTTGGCATCCCATAGACAACGCATGTCTCTTCATTCTGTGCTATAACATAACCGTTTTTTGACTTTATATCCCTTGTGCCTGCCAGACCATCACTGCCCATACCGGTCAGTATCACACCGAGGGTCCCCTCGCCGTAGACCATGGCGGTGGAACTGAAAAGCAGATCTACAGAAGGCCTGTATATATATTTTGCATCATTTACAAACTCCACTGATACATCTGTCCCCCTTCTTTTTATTGACATATGGGAGTCACCGGGAGCAATAAAGGCGGTTCCTGGTTTAAGGCTCTCGCCGTTTTCTGCCTCCTTTACCTCAATCTGCGAAGAGTTGTTAAGCCTCTGGGCAAATGACTTGGTAAATAATCTCGGCATATGCTGGGCAATGATGATAGGGACAGGAAAATCCCTTGGGAGAACAGAGAGGATATGTTCTACTGCTGGTGGCCCCCCGGTAGATGCCCCTAATGCCAGGATGCTATACCTCGACCTCTTTACTGGAATGGGTGTAACAGGCCTTCTTGCAGAATAGACCCTCCTTACTGAATACACCCTTTTTTTCCTTGCCACTGTCTTGACCTTGTTCACCAGTTCATTCTCTTTATTTATAATCTTGATGGAAAAATTAGAAAAATCCTTGGCAATAAAATCTGCTGCCCCTATGTTTAATGCCTCAAGGGTTATCTCCGCACCCTCTTTTGTCAGGGCGCTAAACATTATCACCGGGAGTGGATTCTTCTCCATGATATATTTAAGGGCCTCTATGCCATTCATGACAGGCATCTCTATATCCAAAGTCATGACATCGGGCCTGAGGGCCTCCACCTTTTCTATGGCCTCCTGGCCGTTTTTTGCGGTCCCCACCACCTCTATATCGCTATCACTCTCCAGCATCTTTGAGATAATGCCCCTCATAAATGCCGAGTCATCTACCACAAGGACCTTTATCTTCTCAGTCATCCTCATTTCCCCTGTATATATTTCCTAACCCCTTTAAAGAACTGTAGATTTTACTAAAAAGCTCCATCTCCTCTTTAGGCGATAGGGGGAACCTAAACTTGTTTATCTTCTCCACAAACCCTTTGTTGGATACCATAAAATTAACAAAACTGTCCGAATCTGCATTGAATATCACCTGTTTTGAAAGTATATTGCCCAAGTGGACGCATATGGCATTATCTCTGTTTTCATCAGCCTGTTCAGGACAGTGGTGGTATCTGACGCCATCTGTTATAGACCTGGGGACATCCCACATATCCATTAACATTGCACCCAGGACACCGTGGTCAAAGGAGAGGACCTCTCTCTCTGCATCAATCCTTGATATACCTTTTTCATTTACCAATGACATTATTGCCTCCCACTCCTCGTGAAAAAAACGATAGATGATAACCATCCCTACATCGTGGATTATACTGGCAATGTAAACCTCATTGGGGTTTCCCATCAATGTTGCAGTACTTATATCCTTAGCAATAACACCGCATAATGTCGAATGTCTTAAAAAACCTTGCAGGTCAATACTCTTATCATCTTTTTTTGCCAGTGTCAAAAAAGGCATCTGGAGGATTATGTGGGTCAGATGTTCATAGCCTATCATGGCAATGGCATGTTCTATGGAGGTGATCTTTCTTGCCCCACTCCTGCTGAAAAATGCACTACCTGCTACCTTCAACACCTCTCCCACCATAGATGCATCCATATGCCTTGCAATATCAGAGGCAGAACTCATGGGGTCATCTATTATTCTAAGGACATCACTGACCAGATCCGGAAAGGTGGGCAGTAGGTCTACTTTCTTTAGTTTTTCTATAACACTATCTTTAATATCCATGTCTTCTTGTTAGGACCCTTACCTAACCTCCAATGGTTTCAAATACATCAAGATTACTGCTCAGACTTCAGCATCAGGGTCATCCAGGCCTTAAATACATACCCCAGCATTGTTTTTTTTGAAAGGCCTCTGTTTATATATTATCGAACAGTTCAAGCCAAAACTTTAGTCTCAGGTCTGTTTTTTTATTGTTGCCCTTAGATTTAGTATCGCCTGTGAGTGTATCTGACAAACCCTGGCCTCTGTTATATCTAATACTGCTGCTATCTCCTTCATGTTCAGGTCTTCATAGTAATAAAGACTCAAGACAAGCTTCTGTTTCTCAGGGAGTCTGTCTATCTCCCTGGCAAGCAGGTCCTCTATATCCTTGAATTCAGCAAAATCTGCAGGGCTTTGACCCTCATCCATGACATATCTCATTATCTTTTCCCTATCTTCACCAACAGACTCGTATATGTCCTCTATGCTTATTATGGAGAGGTTCTTATAATCCTTTATAAGGGTAAGGTAGTCATCCATGCCCAGATTCAGTTCATCTGCTATCTCCTCTTCAAAGGGGTGCCTTCCCAGCCTATTCTCGAGCCTCCTTATTGTCTCCTCTATCTTCTTTGCCTTTGTCCTTGTATTTCTTGAAAACCAGTCCTTTGCCCTTAACTCATCTATCATGGCACCCCTGATTCTTAAGTAGGCAAAGGTCTTTAACTGTGCGCCTTTTGTCGGGTCATACTTATCAAAGGCCTCAAGGAGTCCCATAATACCGGCAGAGATAAGGTCCTCTGTTGTTGTCTCATCATCAAACCCCTTTGTTATCTTATAGGCAAGATGTTTTATTACAGGGAGATACTCCTCAATCACCCTTTCTTTTTCAGACTCTTTGGTCTTCCCATATCCTGATAACCTTGACATCCTTATCTATGATACCATTTTATTACATATCTTTAAAAGTGCCTTTGTTGCCTGTGTATCTGGAAAATGTTCAACCCATAGCTTCTGCCTTTTGGTTGCCTGCCTTATATTGGCATCCATAGGTATATAACCCATGAAATCAAGATACACATTTAAAAATTGGTCAGATACAGAAAGGAGCTTTCTATAGACATTTAAGGCCTCTGCCTCATCCCTTACCATATTGACAATTATATTAAAATCCTTCCTCCCTGTTTTACTGTGTAATACCTTTATTACTGCGTATGAATCTGCTATACTTGCCGGGTCAGGGGTCACAACAACAATTATATCATGACTTATAGAATTAAAATACACGACATTCGATGATATACCTGCCGGTGTATCCACCAGTAAAAAGTCATAGCCTGTAAGCTCCTGCAGTGAAAACATGAGTATATTCCTCTGCTCCTCTGTAAGATTCGATAGCTCTACTATACCTGATGTGGCAGGTATGATCTTTATCCCATATGGTCCCTCTATTATAATCTCGTTTATATCTTTTTTGCCCTCTATCAGGTCTTTGATATTGAATTTGGGTATCATACCAAAAAATATATCTATATTACCAAGGGATAGATCAGCATCAACAATATATGTAGATTCTTCCTTTTTTCCGAATATATATGCCATATTCGTTACTATCGAGGATTTGCCGACCCCTCCCTTACCGCTTGTAATGGCTATAGTTTTACCTCTTCTCTTCTCCATCTGTTTCCCTCTAAAAGTATTTTGTAGAATATCTCTTTCTCCGGCATGATAATATCTGAGATATCTGTTCCTGTTGTGAAACAGCAGATCTTTTGTTCTAACAATATTAGATTGCTCAGGATATGCCCTAAGGTATACTCCTCGTCAAGCTTGGTAAAAATTACTCCTCCAATGCCCCTGTCACCGAAGAGGTCAAGATAATTCTTTATCTTTTCATCCCTCGAGCCTGCAGAAAATACCATGATCCTGCTGACATCCCTTAAACGTTTAAACACATCCCTCTGAAAATCTAATATACCAGGTATATCAATAATCTTCTGTCTTTCATCCTTTTCCATAAAAGAATATATCTTTTCAATGCTATCTGTATAAAAAAATCTTACACCCCTTTTCTCCGAAGTCTCCCATATTTCGTTCTTACTTTTATCTCCAGTAGGACTGTATGATATAAGGGATACAGGTTTTCCGAGGGCAGAGAGCATGACAGCAAGCTTTTTTGCTGTCTGAGTCTTACCAGCACCCAGGGGTCCAAGAATTAAGATATGGCCAAATCCATTAATATCATTAATCTTTATCTTCTTTCCTATTATATCTTTTAAAAAAAAGCTCGCCTTGGATGTCTCATGGGAGAATTCACCAATCTCAATATATATCTCCGATATAAGTGACAGTGCAAGCCGTGGATAAAAACCATTTTTTACCATCTTATCGTAAAGAAACCTCAGTGCAACAGGATAGGACTTTAGCCTGTCCGTAATAATCTCTGATTCCAGTAACCCTATCTTTTCAAAAACCTGCCTGGTTATGCTGTCCCATATCGCTTCAGCCTTTTTTCTTCCTATTTTTGGTTCATCGTCATCTGGTCTTGAAGGGTCTTCAATGGCGATAGAGATCTCACACATCTTACTACTACCGCCGTGGATGCTCTCTTTCATGTCTATAATAATTGTGTCAGGCCCGTATTCCCTTTTAAGGATGTCTATGCCCTTTTTTAAATCATCAAAAACATAGGTCTTAATTTTCATAAACCTTAATGACCCCTATGGTCTGGATTCTTATATTAGGCGGTATCTCGTTGTGGGATATGACAGTAATACCCTGGATATATCGCTCTAAAAATCTCCTCAACCTTGACCTTATTGCCGGGTGGACAAGCAGTACTGGCTGGACATTCTGAAGTATTGCCCTTTTTACCTCGTTGCCGAGCCTCTCGATGAACCGCTGAGTGAAAGAGATGTCAAAAGAGAATAGCCCGCCCTGTTCCTGAGACTGCATGCTGTTTATAATAGCCTCTTCTACAGACTTTTCAATGATAAGGATATTCAAAACACCATCAATGAGATAGGGTTTTATGATGCTCCTTGCCATCCTCTGTCTTATATACTCTGTGATAACGTCTGGATCCCTTGTGGAAAAGGCTATATCTGCTGTTGCCTCAAGTATGGAAACGAGGTCCCTGATGGATACCTGTTCCCGCAAGAGGTTCTGGAGAACCTTCTGTATTATACCTACATTGACCTGTGCCTGTGTCAGCTCCTCTATGACCTTTTGATGGGTAGCACTTACTGTCTCTATGAGCTTCTGGGTCTCCTGCCTTGTTAACAGCTCATGGGCATTGTTTCGAACAATCTCTGTGAGGTGTGTTGCTATGATTGTGGCATGTTCTACCACAGTAAAACCCTGGGCTGCGTATTTTTCCCTATCTTTTTCCTTTACCCATACTGCGTCAAGGCCGAATACAGGCTCCTTTGTTGGTATACCGTCAGATATTATATTTTTTTCATCCTGTCCCATGGCCAGGACATGGTTGATAAGCAGGTCACCCCTGCCGACCTCTATACCCTTTAATAAAATGAGGTATTCGCTGGATTTAAGCTGGAGGTTATCCCTTAATTTCATAGGGGGGACCACAATACCAAGCTCATAGGCAATCTGTTTCCTCATTGCCTTAATCTTGTCAAGGAGTTCACCACCCTGTTCTGCATCCACTATGGGTATAAGGGCATAGCCTATCTCAAGCTCCAGCATCTCCATGGGCTGGATAAGTGACTTTTCTTCCGGCTCTTCCGGGGCAACAGGAACAGGGACAGATGCAATCTCCTTTTGTTTTTGTTTTTTCATAAGGTGGCCCATGCCAAAGGCAGCAGAGGATAGTATAAGAAAGGGAAACAGGGGTATACCAGGAACCATACCTAAACTGAGTATTATGACCGATGCAAGCATCATAGCCCTGGGCTGGGTAAGCATCTGTTTTATCACATCTTTACCAAGGTTTGACTGGCTTGCTGCCCTTGTGACGATAATACCAGCGGCAGTGGATGTTAGAAGTGCTGGTATCTGGCTCACAAGGCCATCTCCTATGGTAAGGATTGTGTAAACAGACAGGGCATCGGTAAAACCCATATCCTTCTGGACAACCCCGATTATCAACCCACCTATGATATTCACAAAGATTATTATAATGCCGGCTATTGCATCGCCCCTGACAAACTTGCTTGCACCATCCATGGCGCCGTAAAAGTCTGATTCGAGCTCTATCCTCTCCCTCCTTGCCCTTGCCTCTGCATCATTTATGAGGCCAGCGCTTAAATCAGCATCTATACTCATCTGCTTGCCAGGCATGGCATCTAATGTAAACCTTGCCGCTACCTCTGCAACCCTGCCTGCACCCTTTGTAATGACCACAAAGTTTATGACGACCAGGATTAAAAATACAACAGCACCTACAACATAGTTGCCCCCGACAATGAAGCTGCCAAAGGCCTTTATTATCTTCCCTGCAGCAGCCGCACCCTCATCACCTCTCACAAGTATTATCCTTGTTGTGGCTATATTCAAAGAGAGTCTGAAAAGGGTGGTAATGAGGAGGATAGAAGGGAACACGGAGAAGTCAAGGGGCCTCTGGATATACATCCCGATAAATAATATGAGGATGGAGATGGATATGCTCAATGTGAGCAATATGTCTATCAACAGGCTGTTCAAGGGGACAATCATAATAAGTATGACAAAGACAATAGAAATAGCGATGAGGACATCGCTCTTCTCTTTTATGTTTTCGAATACATTACCCATTATAAAAGCCCAATCCTGTTCTTTTGTTTATAGACATAGGCAAGGAGCTCTGCCACAACCACATAGAATTTCTCAGGTATGAACTGACCAACCTTCACAGAAAAGAATAATGCCTGGGCAAGGGGCTTATTCTCCACAATTGTGACCATATGTTCCCTTGCCACCTCTTTTATCTTCTGGGCAATAAAACCTGCACCCTTTGCAACTACCTGGGGTGCAGGCATCTTCCCTGCCTTATATGTAAGGGCTACTGCATATGTAGTGGGGTTTGTGACAACCACATCCGCAGTCTTTACATCCTCTATCATCCTCTTCCTTGCCATCTCCCTCTGGATACTCCTGATCCTTGATTTAACAAGGGGATTGCCTTCCCTCTCCTTGAACTCCTCCTTGATCTCCTGATGGGTCATCATAAGGTCTTTTCTGTGCTGCCACCACTGAAATAGAAAGTCCAGGCCTGCCATGAAAAGAAGGACAATGCATACCTTTAAGGTAAGGGTAAATGCTATCCTGCCCATATACTGGACTATAAACTGGACATCCTTACTGTGGAGAGAGAGTAGTTCAGGCAGTTCTTTTGTAATAATGGAGTATGCTATATAACCGAGTATCAATATCTTTAGTATTGCCTTTAACACCTCAACCCCTGACCTCCTGGAGAAAAGCTTTTTGATACCTTTTATGGGATCCAGGGTCTCTACATTAAATTTAAGGGCCTCAAAGCTCCACACAAAACCTGTCTGCAGGAAACTACCCAGTATGGTAATGGCAATAAGGAGGCCAAATACAGGCAGGACAATCTTGAGGCCGTTAAAGAAACCAAGATGGAGTATATCCTGGATATTATCCATATTCACATCAAGGCTCATATTTCTCACATAGCCTGTATATATCCTGAACATCTCTTCAAATCCTCGGGATAGTGAAAAATATAGAAAGATGGTGAGAAAGAGTATTAAAAAACAGGTGGTTAGTTCCCTTGACTGGGGGACCTGACCCTTCTTCCTTGCATCTTCAAGGCGTTTTTCAGTAGGTTGTTCTGTCTTTTCCTGGAATGTATCTGCCATATCTACACCAGATACCTCATAATCCTCAAGATCTCAGGCTCCATACCATTAAAGAGGGTAGCAATAGCCGTAACTGTTATGCCCAGAGAAAAAGATAAAACGAGCATGGTAATAAGTATCTTTACAGGCATACCCTCTATAAAGACATTTATCTGTGGGATAAGCCTTGAAAGCAGACCCAGGGCCAGCTCAACAATAAAGAGCGTCACAGTAAGGGGTGCACTGATCTTCAGACCAACAGAGAATATCCTCCCTGTCATGTGGGTTATATAACCCATCAGGTTATTATTCAATACAACCCCGCCAAGGGGCAGCTCTTTGAAGCTTATAAATATACCCCTTATCAGTGTATGATGGGCATCTATGGCAAAAAACACCAATATGGTGAGTATATTTTTAAACTGCTCCATGACCGAGACCTGTGACATGGTAATAGGGTCCATAAACCTGGCAAATGAAAAGCCTGTCTGGAGGGATGCCATCTCTGCTGCGGCAAAGACCATCATAAAGATTGTCCTTACAAAAAAACTTATTGTCAGCCCAATGAAAACCTCCTTTATTATAAGGATAGCAAGATAGATGGTATCATGCGGGCCATTGAACCCTGGATTCCCGAATTCATATACAGTATAAGCTAAAATCAGTGAGAGGCCTGCCTTATAGGGCATGGATACAGCCCTTGTGGCAAATATGGGCAGTAGCCACAGGATGGCCAATATCCTGAAAAATATAAGGACGAATCTCTGGACATCTATACCTATATCAAGTGTCATCTATCTCACATATACCGGTATATTTGTTATCAGGTTTATGGTGTAAGTAACAATGATATTTAGCATCCACGGGAACAGGATCAAAACACATGCGCTGATGGCAAGTATCTTAGGGACAAAAACCAGTGTCATCTCATGGATCTGTGTGGCAGCCTGAAAAATACTAATAAACAGACCGACAACCAGGGATGCCAGAAGCACGGGCGCCATCAAAACAAGTGTAGTCCTTATAAGCTCTCTGAATATCTGGACAATAACATCATAACCCATAATCTCCTCCTAACGATAAGTAAATACTGCACATTTTAATATCCATAATCAGTAAAACCCCTTGATCAAAGAGTTGACAAGGAGGTTCCAGCCGTCCACAAGGACAAAGAGCATTAGCTTAAAGGGCAGGGATATATATATGGGCGGCACCATCATCATACCTGCTGATAGAAGCACACTTGCTATGACTATATCTATAACAAGAAAGGGTATGTAGATAAGAAATCCTATCTGGAATGCCCTTTTAAGCTCGCTTATGGCATAGGCAGGGACGAGTATCTTCATGGGTATCTCACCTTCACTTCTTGGTCTTGCCAGACCTGCCACATTCATAAAGAGCGCCAAATCCTTCTCCTTTGTATATTTGAGCATAAACGTGTTGAGTTCTTTTGAAGATTTTTCAAAAAACTCGGTAAACTCCATTCTTTTTTCCATATAAGGTGAAAGGGCATTGGTATATACCTTTTCATATGTAGGGGCCATAATGAAAAATGTCAGAAATAGTGAAAGTCCAATCACAACCTGATTGGGTGGCAGTTGCGGTATCCCTATGGCCTGCCTCAAAAGAGAAAGGACAATCACTATCCTTGTAAAAGAGCTCATGAGTAAAAGAACAGCCGGGGCAAAGGCAAGTATTGTTAGCATTATGGCCACATTGATAAGATTTCTGTTGCCCTCCACAGAACCCAGTGAGCTCAGGAGATTGCCCTTATCAGTGGGTTTTGACTTTGCTGCCTGCTTTGCATCTGCAATAAATGGGATTAAAATAAGCGATAGCGCAAGCCCCAGTATCAAGATCGTTTTCATTCTTCTTTTTCCTTTGTCTTTTTCCACCTTAAAAGTGGTCTTATGTCTTTTTCACCCACACCGAGGACAAGGACATAATCCTCAACCTCAACTATGGAGATGGTCTTTTTTGGGCCGAGATAGATGGTGTCTATCCTCTTTAGCCTGTAAGGAGACTTGCCTTTTTTCAGGTTAAATCTCAGTTTTTCACTGTATCTGTATAGAAGGATCATCCCGGTTACAATAAAGAGGAGGATAAAGATTACCTTTACAATATCAAGATAGGCTGACATTATCCTAACTTCTGAACCCTTTCCTTGGGCGTAACTATCTCAGTTATCCTCACCCCGAGCCTTTCATTGACCACTACCATATCACCCTTGCCAAGGAGCTTCTCATTAACATAGATATCCACCGGTTCCCCGGCTACCTTGTTGAGTTCAATTGTAGAGCCCTTAGACAGAGACAAAAGCTCACCTATAACCATCTTTGTCCTGCCTATCTCGACAGATATCTCGACCGGTATGTCAAGGAGGTTGTCAAAATTCATCTCCACCTTCCTTGTCCCATCTGTCTGCTGGTTGTCTATTGAAAAATTATCCATCTTCCCTCCCTAAATTATATATTTCAATGGATTGGTCCTTCTATCTGGACTGCCTTGTTACCCTTTAATATGCCTACCTTGCCTTTAAACTTTGGTTTATCTCCCACAAGTATATCAACGGGGTCATTCACATATCTGTCCACAACAATGATGCTATCCACGGCGATATTCATGAAATCTTTAAGGGACATCCTCTTTTTTCCCAGTATTGCCCTTAATTCTATGGGGACCTGGGTTACGCCCTCTTTCATCTTCTCTACCCATTTCTGCTTCATCTCAAGGTCCTCTCTGGAAGGTGTCGAGACGAGAAAGTCTTTAATAGACTCAAGTATCCCATAGGGTATGCATACCTTCATCCAGCCGGTTACATTACCCATCTCAAAGGAAAACTGGGTTACGCTTACAGTCTCTTCCTGGGATATAAGGGTTACATAGTTGGGGTTCATCTCAGACCTTGAGTATCTACACTGGATTGGATATACAGGCGACCATGCCTTTTCCATCTCAGTGGAGACTATCTCCACCAGCTTTTTAACTACGGTAAGTTCAATCCTGGTAAACTCACGGCCTTCTATCTTGGGGACAGAAGGGCTCGGGCTCCCAAAGAGTGCCTCAAGGACATAAAAGATCACCTTTGTATCAAATATGACAATAAAAAAGCCCTTTAGGTTCTCTGTAATGATTATATTCATGTTGGTAGGTAGGGGGAGTGACTTTATAAACTCCTTGTATTCCATATACTGGACAGGGGTGTATTCTATCTCCACATCCCTCTCTAAAAAAAGGGATAGGGCAGATTGAAAGGACTTGGAAAACCTGTCATATATAAATTGCAGGGCCGGGAGGTTTTCTTTTTTTGTCTTTGTCCACTGGAGTATATCGAATTGCTTTATCTCTTTTTTTTCTACCTCAGGTTCAGGCTCTTTTATCGGCTCAGGCTCTATTGTACCTTCTGAAAGGCCACTAAGAAGCGCATCTATCTCCTCTTGACTCAGTATCTGTTCCATCTATCCCCTCATTGAATCATAATATCTGTTATATATATGGCAGTTATGTCTGTCTCCTTTGGAAAAAGACCCTTTAGCGTATTGTGGAGCTCCTGCCTTATTAAATCACGGCTGCCTACATCCATGAGCACCTCTATGCTCTTTGAACCCAAAGATGTCAGTATCTTATCCCTCATAATGGGTGTTATCTTCTTTGCCTCCTCCATAACCTTATTATCTTTTAGTTGTATCCCTATAGAGATCTTTGCGTATTTACTGCTTGTACCAGCTATATTAAAAAGAAACGGCTCAAGGGAAAGTATAGGACCTATGTTTTTCTCTGTCTTTTTCTGTGTAGCCTTCTCACCTTCCTGGGCAGGTCTACCAGAAAACTTGGCCATTATCATGCTACCGTATAAAAAATATACCCCTACTGCCCCTAAACAAATCACAGCAAATAAGATCAATATTATGAGTTTAAACTTGCCTTTTTTCTTTTTTGGCTCCTCTGTTTGTTCTCTTTTAACGCTATCTTCAGGCATAGTATTATCCTCCTGAGTAGTCCATAAGCAATATATATGCCATTGGCTCAATTATAAAATAATATTAGAAAATTCAATGAGTTATAAGACAATCGGTTGTTCTATCGAGCTTTCTGTCGGATATTTGCAGTAAAAATATGGTAGCAGGTGTTAGTGTGGAGGACAAAAGGTGTCACAACTTTGACACTTAAGGCCTAAAGGCCTCAATCCCTGAGCACCTTTTTAAGAAGCGTAAATCGTAAATGGACAATCAATCTGTTCTGTTTTAGAACTCTTGGATTTTATGAACAAAAACTCTATGTTATATGGTCTACACAAATGCAACGGGATGCTTTTTCTACTTAAGGCCTCAAGATTTAGGTGATGGCCATAAGGCCATCACCTATTGTCCATTATCTCTTCAGGTTCATAAGCTCCTGTAGTATCTCATCTGAAGAGGTTATAACCCTTGAATTTGCCTGGAAACCCCTCTGGGCGATTATCATCTTGACGAATTCTGTAGCCAGATCCACATTGGATTGCTCAAGGGAGTTGGAATTAATCTTTCCAAGGCCACCTGACCCTGCTGCATTGGTATATGCAGGCCCTGAATCTATGGTCTCTGCAAAAAGGTTACCACCCTCTCTTTTTAAGCCCTGGGGGTTATTAAAATTGGCCAGGGTTATCTGATATAGGTCGAGTATCTGACCGTTGGAGTAGTGGCCAGATATGACACCCTCTTCACTCACTGTAACATTCTGAAGGACCCCAGGGGGGTATCCGTCCTGGGTCTGGAAATTTGTAGTAGATGCGATGGGATACTGGGTAGATGCACCTCCCCCTGACTGGCTGCCAAATACAAGGGCTATCTCCTGGTCAGGGTTTGCACCCTGTGAGAAATCAAATGATACTGTTACAGGGTCACCACCAGATATAAGCGTCCCTTTATTATTGAAGACCAGATCCCCCCAATCCACCAGTGTGTCTTCACCTGTTGCAGAATCCACTGCCTCAAGGACTGCATACCACTGCCAGGTGCTGTTTCCTGTATCAGCCTCCTCATAGGCCTTACGGAAATATATGTTTACCACATGGGACTGGCCCAGAGAGTCATAGACAGATATGGAAGACGAATAGTTAGAGGTGGTTGTGGGATTGGATGTTACGCTTTCATATGTATATTTAAAACCTGTAGTGGAGAACGTCTGGGTACCGTTGACAATAGCTGAGGCTGTTGTAATATCTATGCCCGAACCCTTCCAGTCTGTGTATGTTGTAGATTTTTCAATTGCCCCTGACCAGGTCTTTGTAACACCTGTCGGGTTTCCGTCAGGCCCTTTTTCTTCTAAGGTCAGGGTAAGGGTACCACCGCTTACTGTGGCTGTATAGTCTCCTATCCTGACATATTTACCAGAGCTTGCACCTATATTTGATAAGGATGTCCCTGCCCCGGATAGACTGCCAATGCTACCCTTCCATGTGGCATTAGACTGGAGGTTTACTGCCATGCCTATCTTCTCTGTGGCCTTTGGCTCACTGGGCTCAGGTGAGATGACGATATTCTTACTCACACCCACAGGTGTCTTTGTTGTCCTATCAATCTCTTTTCCCTGGACAATATAGCCCCCCGGGTTTACCATCTTGCCTTCCTTATCGAATCTGAACTGTCCTGCCCTTGTATAATAGAGCATATCGTTCTCCTGTGACTTTAATATAAAGTAACCACTACCACCTATTGCCAGATCTGTTGCCTCACTGGTGCTCTCAAATGAACCCTGGGAAAAAAGGGTATCAACAGAGCCTAAGGCAGAGCCCCTTCCAACCTGACTTGTCCCGGTTGCGCTGGTTATGGACTGATACAATACATCCTGGAATGTTGTCCTGCTTGCCTTGTAACCTACAGTATTGACATTTGCTATATTGTTGCCCACCACATTAATGGATTGACCGTTTGTCACCAGACCGCTTATTCCTGAAAAGAGTGAACTTAACATAATAAAACCTCCTTATCTTTATTGGATCTCTTTTATCTTATCTGTTGTGTATGTATCGCCGTTACCTGCCACAAGTAGTGGTATCCCCTGTTCAATATTTACACCTGCAATCACCCTGTAGACATCTGTCTTGCAACCAATGGCCTTATTGGATTTTATGGCTGTCACAGATATGGCCACTGCATCATCGCCTTCATGTTTATACACGAGTGGGTCGCCCTTTTTAAATGTTACAGCCTCTTTCGAGCCTGTGACGAGGTTTGTTTTTGTAAGGATTACCTCATCAAAATCTGCCTCTGGCTTTATGTATACCACATCACCCCTACTAAGGTTACTGCTTGCAACATTCATCTTTTTACCTACCGTTGATATCCACTGGGATATGTTAGACTGCTCCATGGATTTCTTCATTGTCTCCAGTGCACTGGCCATATTCTGTAGCTGCTCTACCTGGGTCAACTGAGACAATTGGGTAAGAAACTCCTCAGGCTTCTGTGGCTCAAGGGGATTTTGATACTTGAGCTGGGTCACAAGGATCTTGAGGAAATCATCCTTGCTCACTGTAGTGGATTTTTTTGTCCCCTGTGTGTTACCTGCCACTGTGTTGTATGCTACTGAATTTACCTCCATATTCACCTCCTTATACCTGTGCCTCTAATATCTCTGAAAAACCATCTGTGGGGATCTTGCCTGGTCTGTATCTACTATTTCTTTGTTTTTCTTCTTGCTTTTCCTGATTGTTTGCCCCATCTGGGTTGATAAAGATACTGGCAAATATATTTTTCTCCTCAAGGCTTTTTATTATCATGTCTCTCTGATTTGTAAACATACTTATTAGTTCACTGTTTGTAGATTTGATTTGGATAAGGATATTTTCACCATTATTTTTCAGATTGAGCTCAAGTATCTCACCATTATCTATCTTGAACCTTATCAGCATATCCCCACTCTTTTTAACCTCAGAATACCTTTCAACAATCTCCTCTATCTTCTGGGCCGCGACAGGTCTTATCTGGCCCTGAATATCATCCTTGATATGTAATACATTTTTGTCTAAGGCATCGTTAAAGGCGATGCGATCCCCTGCTGTGTCACTGGGTTTATCTTTTGTCCCTGTCTTTTCATGGACAATCTTGGCCATCTCCTTTTCTTCCATGATATGGGGCATATTTTCATCTCTTCCATTAAAAGAAGACCCCATTGCATCTGTCCCTATAGAGATACGAACCTCTTTGATCCTTTCATCAAGCTCAGTTTGAGATATATCTCTGTCACTGTGATAGGTATGAGATACTGTCTTTGTCTTTGAGGGGCTTTCGTTTATAGATATTATATCTTTTATAATACCTTGATCTACCTGTCCCTTTTCTATGATATCGAAGGCAGGGTGGTGAGGGGCTACCTCTTTTGTAACCTCTTTTGTATTGGTTACATAAAAAATATCCCTTATCTGAGCCCCTACTGTCCTATTTTCTGCTACTACCTCGGGTCCTCTCCATATATGATTATTTTCTTCCTGTCCTGTCTCTTTAAGATTGTTGTTTATAATGGTAACCTCTACCTTATACGTCCCATCAGGGATAAAGGTGGGCACGGTTAAGATAGGGTCTATTTCAGGCTGTCTTGTATCAGTGGGG
>Ga0208198_1000585_pt1 | contig 39267 bp, 43 predicted proteins | sample AD_JPNTR2_MetaG_FD_184446 | JGI IMG/M metagenome (GOLD analysis project Ga0208198, IMG submission 184446) | Active sludge microbial communities of municipal wastewater-treating anaerobic digesters from Japan - AD_JPNTR2_MetaG (SPAdes) (version 2) | ecosystem: Engineered > Bioreactor > Anaerobic...
TCAATTCTATTTAATATTGGAAATAAATGAATAGATAAAAGAAAATAAGCAATAATATAACGGATAATAATAATAGGTATTATTATAAAATTAATTATGAATTTCTGCAGAATATTCATATTATTCCTTATACTTCCTGCACCCGCATCGTTACATCAAAAAATGGCGTCCCAATCGCGTCCACGCCGTTATGTTTGATTGTTAAACCATTTGGGATAATAACGCATTCGATAAATCGGCCAGTCCAATCTAATATCCCGAATTTCTGGTAATCGCTTTCCAAATCTTCCAGTAATTTTACTTGATCAACTTTCACTTCTGGGAATCTGAATGTTGCGTCTTGTTTCAAGGCGCCATAAGATTGAGTGCGAAATGAATTGCCATGGATTAGCGGCACCAGAACTTTACCGACGTTTTGGTGGCTTTGTTCGCCCGGTCCAAACATATCGGTATTTACGCCGTCCATTTTTTGCAGAATATTACATACGATCACACGCCTTATTTCAATCTGGTGCGCGCTGTTACAATCATCAAATAAAATCCTTATTTCATCAGCGCTGAATGCCGCATCATTCGATAAAATTATATATTGTTTTATTTGCCCGGGCAGATAATAAGTCCCACCATTTTTATAGGTTTTCAAGTTTACCAGACTATACCATACCCCGGCATAATGATACTTAAATTCAACCAGATTAAATTCATAAGGTCTGGACAATTCTAAGATTACAAAATAATTTGTTAATGTTGAGCCTAAATTAATATTAAATCCGGCGTGCTTTGTCGCCGCCGCATTGAATTTCGCGTAACTCTGCCGATTACCATCATTAATATTCGTTATCGGATATTCTAACTCGCAATGATAAGTATATTCCGAGGCAACGCCATATTTCGCATAATCTTCTGTGCAAATCGTGAATGGAAAATACACTGTCATTGCTCACTCATCACAAATATCCCCGCGAGGATAATTTCGCTTGGATTTCATCCACCAAAGCCTCGGCGATCTGTTCCTGCCGGTTGGCTGTCAAGCCTTCCGGAATCAAAAAATCCATCTTAATCGCATTACTCATATTGACCGTGATATTCTGTGCCTGCCCATAACTCGAACTGACTCCGGATTGACCGACCTTTTTCAATTCATATACCGAATCGCTGATTTGCTTGCGGCTTTTCTCTTCTTTGCGTGTCAAGACTTCAATAGTCTGGATGATTCCAGCCATCGCCATTAGTGGATTTTTAGTCACAGCAAGCGCTAATCCGATATTCATCAAGCCCTCGCCTATATCTAAAGTCTTCTTGATTGAATCGTCCATATCGCGGTTCATGGCTTGGATCGAATTACTGATGATCGAATATGCCTGAGGAAGATCGTCGAGAATATTTCCCCATTTTTTAGCATCTTTTCCGACTTTCAATGTCCCGTCATTGACCTGCGCTATCAGATCGGTTGTTTGTGCCAGTTTAGCATTGATTTCCTGCAGTTCAGCGTTCCAGGCTTGCCATTCGGTCGTATCTGGTTGCAATCCAGCTATAATCTGTTCAGCTTTCGTTTTCTTTTCCGTAAGACTTTTCTGTGTCTCCTCTAAATCTTTCCGGCTAATTTCACCAAATGCCGACGACCAGGCGCTGACATAATCGGAGCGGTAAGCATCAGCATAAGTTGATTTTAGATTTATCATCTCAATCTGATAATTTTTTTCTAAGATCGTTAAGGCATGGTTCTTTTCCTGTTCATCTATAATCGTTTCTTCGATTATTTGACGATTGATTTTATAAAGCGATTCTGCCGCCTGCGCCTGAATATCATATCTTTGTTGCCAATCGCTTTCCGGAATATTAGCGAGACTTATTTCAGCATTGATTTGATTCATTTGTTTTTCATAATCGAGGGCGGCTTTACGAGAAGCGGTTTCATCGAATCTAAATCCGGGCAGGCTAATCACAAACAAACCAGTTCCTATTTGTTCATTAAGTTCTTTGATAGCCTTACGAAATTGTTTTTGTAGTTCTTCCTTATTTATGCCGACCGGCAGATTGTATTGTTTTAAAAACTCATCTGTGATGTCAGGCAGATTGGCAAGCGCGTTGCTCAAGTCACGCACCTGTTCCATTTTTCGGTTAATATCTTTATCAAACTCGGCGCGGGACATTTTATCATACATATTCAAATAAGTTGTCAAAATTGGTTTGTTGACAGATTCAGATTGTTGATTTTCCAATTCTTTTCTTAATTTGATATATTTATTTTCGATGATTTTCAGATTTTTATCCAGGTTCTCTGCAGTCTGCCGGGCAATCTGTTCCTCGATGGCTTGCAGGCTGTTCAACATATCGTTCCGAATGGCATATTCCTCGGCGCTCCCTTTTTCTACCATCATCAGTCGCACGTCATATTCAGATTGAATTAATTCTTTTTCTAAGCGTAGATTTTCGACATTTAATTTTTCCCGATAACTCTGGATTTTGCGGTCGGTTTCTTTTCGATCAGCCTGAATTTTTAGATTTGATTGAGCATTAATATTGATCCGTTGGTTTTCCAGCGCCGTCATTTCAGCCTGCAATTCATAGAGCCGCGTCCCTTTCGGCGGCGTTAAGATATTTCCGCCTTTTGCAATTATAGTTTGTTTTTCCTCGTCAATTAATTCCTTTTGTTTTCTGATTTGTTCATCAATCTCAGCCAATCGGTCTTTTCTCTCAAGTTCAATTATGCTGGTCTGAATTTTATGAGCCTGTTGCATAGCGTCAATGCGGGCATCGCCGGTCGTCTCAATCGCGTTCAGTTCCATTTGCAGGACTTCTTTGCGCATATCGAGTTCCATCTTCTTATTGCTTTTCAATATCTTTTCAGTGCGCTCCTGAATAGCTGAGACTTCACCGACGCTATATACATCCTCGAATTTGATTTTTTCTTTTTCTTTTCCTTTGCCTAAATATTTTTGCCAGGGATATTCAAAGCTAATCATATCCAGGACGCTGGTATCTATTTCCAATTTATAGGGCGCCTTACCAGCAAATGGATTATAACCTGCCATTTGCTTTTCGATTGCCATCATTTCTTCTAACTTTTGTATGACCGATTTAAGACTTTCTGCCAGTTCAGATACAACTTTTTTTCGATCATTCCAGGATAATAAATTGGATTTTGATACATATGTATCTTTTCCCATTCGTTCTGAAGCTACTTCGTCTAAAATAAAATATTTTTCAAGGACTTTATTAAAATCTTCGGTAGCTAAGCCTGCTTTTATTATTGCATTAACATAATTATTTAAATCAGCGGCTTGATTTACATAAACATTAGATTTAGATGCTTTTGCCGATTCTTCTAAAAATTTCTGGAATCCAGATAATTGTTCCGGCGTTTTTAGGGCTTCTTCAAATTGCTCCCTTTGAGTTCCACTCAAATTCCATAATATATTTTTTATCGGATGATTTGCTATATCTCCGATTTTATAGGCTACTTCAGACACCAAATTGCCGAATAACTTCCATCCCGAAGTCAGAGTATAAGTCTGTTCAATCATAGCCTTGAAGGAATCGCCTGTGCTTTCCGTTTGTTCCTTCAAAGATTGTTCCAGGGTTTGCAGATTTTCAATAAATGGCACGATTGCCCGGGCCGCCCGCACATCTAAGAGTTTACCCAATTCTTCCTGTTCATAGACATCCACAACCGCGCCATAGCGTTTGCGAAATTCTTCGATCACTTCATTATATTTTCTTAGCCGACCGGTCGAATCGGTTATTTCTATTCCGAGCTCCTTTAGATCAGATCGCTTTTTCGACAACTGCGTGAGTGCCTGGTTGAGCGAAGTCCCCGCCATCGAACCGCGAATACCCAGATTGCCGAGCGCCCCCAGAATCCCCAGGACATCATCCAGAGTATAGCCTACCATCTTTCCAGAAGCCGAAACGTACTTGAAGGATTCAGCCAATTCCATTCCTGTTACTTGATTTCTGGCAATCGAAATTTGAAATTTATCGGCAATTTCCGTGCCGCGCATCATTTCGTTACGCCAGACATTATAGGCAGTCGTTACGGTTTCGGCGGCTAATTCATGTTCCATCATCGAACCGGTCGCCAATTGTAGTGAACCAGCGATCTGATTAACAACCTCAACGTCTTTCAGTCCGCCAGACGCCAGGAAATACATAGATTCGGTAATCTTCCCAGCTGATATTGGCACGACGTGTGAAAGCTCTTTTGCCCGTTCGGTCATCATTCTCATTGACCTATCCATATCGCCGTAAGATGAAACTGTCACTGTCCTCAGATTGGCGGTCGAATTTTCCAGTTCAAGATTAACTTTCACTGTTTCCCGGATTGCAGTTGATACTGCTTTTTGGGCGGCCGCAACCATCATTAGAGTTCCGATCTGTCCAGCGAATAGCGATTGCATCCGTAAGCCAATGCCCTGCATGGTCATAAAAGATTCTTTTAGTCCGAGATATTCTCCGGTCTTTGGATTAAGTACCGTTCTAATACCACCCATTTTTTTACCGAGCGGATCAAGTCCAGCAGTCTTGCGCAGACTATGTTGGGCGTCCTGGAGTCTCTGTACTTCGAGCCGCAGTTTGCGCATAGCCTCTTCGGTTTGGGCAATTTCAGCCTGATTAGCATTTTCATTTTGACGCAGAGCATTTAGGGCGACATTCAATTCACCGTAAGTGCGATTGGTAATCTGGATTTGGCGGCCGAGCGTGCGAAACTTATCTTCGGCTTTATCGGAAGCCATTTCGGCTTTCAGGATATTTTGATTATAGCGATTTAGAATGGCATCGAGTTCGTTAATTGATTTTCCTGCTCCACCGGCTGATGTTTTTACTTCATCGAGTTCCGTTTTCAATTTACCAGTCTGTCCGGATTCCAAGCCTATTTTTAACTCGGAAGTTTGTCCAAAAGATGTCCGTATCTGACTCTGAATACGAGTAATATCTTCTTGCTTCAGATCAGCAAGCACAAAATCCAGTAATATCGAAGCATCAGCCAATTCTCTTCCTATTAATTAATCAAAATATTCAAAGTTATTTCCATGAATGACTTCCATCTTGCTCAGTTTGTTTAAAAAATCATTTCCAAAAATTGCTTTATTTTCGGCGTCCGGGTCTTCGCTAATTGGGTTCTTGGGATTATCGGCATTATATTGTTTAACATATTCGATCCGTTGTTGTCTCTGATTTTCAATCATCAATTCATAAGTAACCCGGTTAATATTTTCGGTTCTGCGCGGTAAATCCATCCCATAAAATATTTCCCACCATATTTTTGATTCGCCATCCGCTTTGGAGAGAATATAGGCGCGGTAAATTGGCGGATGGCGGGCTATTTTTTTGCATCAAGGCTTCCCATCTGTTCTTTAAGCAGATATTCATTGACCTTCTCAGAAATTGCCTGGCGCAGTTCAACTGGCAAATTCAGAATTTCATCGTCGTTTTTGAATAATGGTTCTCCAGCTTCATTAACCACCAGAAATCGAATCTGAATTGGCAACATATACTTATTCCAGCGGACGTTGTATTTACGATCGATCGTTGAATATTTAACCCGGCTATTAGCTTCCGTCATCAATCTCAGTTTATCCTCAGGCGTTGGATTTTCTAATTTTGCAATTTCCTTATCATAGAATTCCTTGATCTTTTCCATGCGCCGTTGGCGTTCATCTTCAAATTTCTCAAACTGTTCATCATCCATTTTCAATTCATCCTGAATACGTTCCAGAACTTCGATTCGGGCAAAATTAAAAGCATCGGATGGTGGTCGAATCCCAAAATCAAATGAATGTTCTTCATTGACTATGATCGGTTCACCTTGCTCGTTTTTTCCGGTTTCTTTCGGAATTATAACTCGAACAGTTTCTTTTTTGATGAACGGATTTAGCAAGTCGCCTAAGATTAATTTTTTTATTTCGGTCATATATACTCCGGTTTTTTGATTTTTAATTTCTGGTAAAATAGGGATGTGAGATAAATATATTTATCTCACATCCCTTTACGTCCCAGTAGCTAGGTGTTCAACTTACTGCCGCCCGTACCATTTGTTATGAACTTGATAACTCTTTCACGAGCACCAAACCGTGAATTAACTTCAATATCAAGCGTAATCGAATCTGCCGCGCCACCTTCGACATTGGCATAAGTCGGCCTGGCACTGATCTGACAATGATACATTCTTTTCTCTACTGCAAATACTTCACCGATATTGGTATCAACGGTAGTTGAAGCCCGTTTCCCCGACCAATGAATTACCGATATGGCAAAAACCTTATCGTTATAATCCACATCATTGAACATCGGTGAGTTCTGCCAGTCCGCACCATAAAGCAATTTCATCAAGTCTTCGCCCGGTGAATTCATAATATGTTCACCTGCTCCGCCGCCGGCATGATATTTTTTCTTCATATCACAAATAAAGGTAAACCTGCCGGTTGTATCCTTGCCTTCGCGTTTTTGGGTCGTTCTAACCGGGTTCTGATGGCCAATGGCTTTTGTTTTCGTTACCGTTAATGGCAATGATGTTTCTGGTCCGGCAATTGATTTCATCACGCCGTGCAATGCGCCGATCAAGTAAACTTCATAATCATCAACGTTCGCCGAATACATTCCATTGCCGCCATTGGCAGTATTGTCAATCTTAATCGTAGGACCAGTTTTGGAAGCAATATCATAATAATGCTCAAACGGAACGGCCTTTCCTTTGAATAAAACAATCGGGATGATTGTATCAACGTCATCGGCAGTTTCCCACGCCGCGCCGAGAGTCAGCGTAACGATGCTTGTTAATTCAGCCACCGAGACTATACCGCCCGTGTCAGAATTTTCGGCAATCCCGCCATTAAAATTTTTCCAGTTAGTCTCATCGAAGAGAATTTTTAAAGCCAATGCCGCATCAGCGGCAGACTTATCGAGAGTTTCGTTGTCGGAAGATGTATAGGGCGCAATCACCAAAAAGGTGTCCTGCGCTTCTAAGCCTTGCACTTCCCAGGGTTTGTCTTTCATTTTATACTCCTTTTCATTTACTGATTTTTTATTATTCCTGAGCGGGTGGAAGGTCGAATAATCGGCAACTTCCCTCGTCTATTATCATCGGTTTGGCAACTTGTTCAATGATTGGATTATCCTGATCATCTTTTTCATCGGTCGGGATATAATCATATTCTTTCATTGGCACCGGGATTTCCGCCAAAAGCCAAAGTTGAACTGGTTTATTTTCGATTGATAATTTATAATTGGTATCAATCCATATTCGCAGAATCTTTTCGCGATATTGATCAAATTCCGGCTGACTTAGATCGTATTCAGCACCTTCGACCCGGTGGCCAAACGCATAAAACGTATCAATTGTCACAATTGAACCGGAAATAGAAAGCTTTTCATTTTTACGCAAATTCATATATCCTCCTAAATACTTTGATTAACTTTTTCAAAGATTAAAAAGTGAAATGGCAAACCGGATTCACCACTATTATAAACCGTCATGGCATTAGCCGCTCGGGTAATCATCACCTGTCCAAAATCTTCTTCGTCTTCATCCGGCCAACAGGCAACGACATAGTTTGTCCCGACTAATAACGGACGATTAATTTCAACGCTGACTCCATTTTGACCACCAGATTTCTCTACATAATCACGCACAAAATCCCGCAAACCAAGCGCAACAATTTCCGATAGATATTTTTTCAGATAGTTAGTGCGTATATACGTCCATTGCTGATCCCAAAACCGCGCATAAACCTCATCCGTAACCCGATGTATTATCAAAGGCGGCGTTAATTCCCCGTCCCGCCGATCAAATCTTAATGTACTTAGCAATCCCATTTATAACTCCACTAATTATGTTTTCCAACTACATATGCAAAAGCGCCGCGATCATCACCGCCATTATAAACCGTAATCGCATTAGCCGCCAGAGTGTACCAGATTTCACCAATATCTTCATTGGATTCATAAGGCATAATCTCAATGAATGGATTGGTAAGGGTTAATGATGTTATATCAATGCTAATGCCGGTGGTCCCTGCAAAATTTTTCGTTCCGTAGTCTAAAGCATTTGCCGCTCCGCCTTGAATTTCCGGCGCAGAAATAAGCGTAAATATTAAGGCTACAAAAGGCGTCACAGCATCTCCTGAATTATAAACAATCAATGTATTGGCGGAACGGGTAAATTTAATCTGCCCGAGATCACCTCCCGGATTGGCGGTTGGCATTATTAACCAGCCATAATCTGGCCGAGTACATCCAAGCGCCGAAATATTGATTGTTTTACCGGTTTCACCGGCAAAAACTTCTGAACTTCTTATGATATTCGACATATCAAGTCACCTTTATAATTATCGTCCAGAGATTTTTATCTTTCTGGACGAGTTCGCTGACTATTTCATCGCTGACATATTCCATTCGGAACGATCCAGTTCTCGGCGGATTAACCCCGAGAAAATCATACCGGTAATATGAAATCTCATTCTCGTCCAATTGCTCCTCAATCTGATTTTTATATTGCTCCAGCATTTCTTCCGGATTCAATATCGCCGGATTAACTGGTCCAAAGACCGTAATTTTGTAAATCCTCTCTTTGGCAATCAAACCAACCGAGATATTCCCCTTTAATTTCCGCGCATTCTGATATTCAATGCAAACCGATGGGCGTTTGAATTCACCAGTCGGATAGCGCGTAAAAAATTGTTTATCTTTGCCAGTCAAGTTCCATGTCGTTAAAATAACATCGTGGAGATACTTACTGATGCTTTTGGCAATATTGCTTTCGATGCTATAATCGGCTTTGGCTGACATATTTTAACTCATAAATACTGTTTTGATTTTTTGTAAAATTGCGCCCCAAAAAATTGAATTCTTAATTCCAACTGCCGGATAATAACGATTGACCGCACCTTTTCGCAAACCGCGTGTTACTACATCAAATCCCATGATCTCCTGAATCGCCAGAGCAAGCGAACCTCTTTTCGCATTTGGATTCGCTTCATAAAAATTAGAATCGCCGGCATCCTCACCCAGAATTGATCGCGAGCATTTTTTATCAACATGCTCCGCAATTGTCGTATGAACATTTTTTCCACCAGTATGCGATGATAATCCCTCAGTAAATAATTCTTGATAATTGCCGCCTGCCTCAATTCCCAAGGCGATTGTGATACTCTCAGAATTCTCTTCTCTGCCAAAATAGCGAGTATTATCGCGCGTTTCACCAGTGGCAACCATTGAATTTCTACGACCCAATTCAACCGTACTTAACATTAAATCCTCGGCTCGCTGAATTGCCAGCGATTGGGCGGTGCGCACCTTCTCTGCGATGATGCGCCCCGCCTTTTCCAATGATGCCTCATTCACGCTAATACTGAGCATTCTATTTCCTGGCAATTACCTTCAGGGTAATTGGCGAAGACCCGGCATAATTAGTTACACTACCACGAATGTTTTTATATAACCCAGAAATCAAATTGAAAATCTCATTTGACGTTTTGCCATTTGACGAAATATCAGCATAATTCGTACCGTCAACTGAGCCCTCGACCTTTACTGTAGCAGTCGTGATTCCAGCCACCTGCGCCTGAAATTGACTGTAGCCCAGAACGTTGACAGCCGTTCCGGCGCCATTCGCCGTCACCCCGTCTAATAGGGTAATTTCTTTCGTGCGATTTTCTGCCAATTGGCTGTACAATTCTAATAGTGCATTTTTTTCATAAGCATTTAAACCCATAATATCACCTCGTTAATTTGTTCTTCGGATTGTTCCATCAGTTATAATTTCGACAATTGAATTATTGCCGAAACCACTGACAATTTCATTATTCATAGATAATGCCTTATCAGCATAAGGATTTCCTGGATGCAGATTGATGCTACCGCCAACTCCCGCAATAATCTGTTTATCATCTACTTGATTCAAAACTTGTTTCTTAAATTCCCTGGCTTTCCAGAATAGCCAATCAACCGTTTCTTTTGAATTTCCGGCATTAACCGCTTTCCCTGCGCGATCCTCAAAATCATAAGACGCCATTAATTTGGCAATATCATTAATGTCGCCATCTTTAAAATTAGCGGAAAGTCTAAATCGTTCAATCGAAAGATCAACAAGTTTGATGGTTTTCCCGGACAGAATTGTGATTTTTATTGCAAACTTTTTGGAAACAAGAGTATCAACTAAACAATATACGCCGTTCTCAATCGCAGTTAAAAGCCCATCAGCAACTAACCATGTCCCAGAATTTCCATTCATTAAATCATTTGGCTTATCCAGCGAAATATCAAAAATAACATCATCATCAACTGATCCATCCTTACAATTTGCCGTAATTTTGACCATCGCCAGACGATCAATTTCATCAACCGATTTTGTCTCGATATATCCCTGATTTGTTGGGTCTGTAAGATATAGATATTGATTGATTGTTATATTACTATAATTCTCATACATAGCTGGATTGATCTTTGTCGGATCGGATAAAATATATGGATTAAAATTATATTCAATCCTTTCCAGCGCCGGAAAGCCTAAAATCTTCTGCGCATCGAAACATGCCCGGCGAAACCATTCTTTCATACGCGTATCAGAAACGCGATAGGTAACGGTTTCATCGTCAATCAATTCCCGGCAGAGACTAATACATTCAGAAATCATTCATTTTCCTTTTTTTTATGCAATTTTTCAATCTGATTCTCGGCGGCCGATTGGATTTCCACTTCATTCGGATATTTCGCGGCCAGTTCGACTATTTCATCAACATTTTCCATTTTCAGAATATTATCAGCTATTTTTTCGATAGCCTTATGCGCGATTTCTTCCTTCCGTGCTTCGACCGCTTCTAATATTTCCGGCTCAGTGTAACCGCGGGCAATTTTATCCACTTCAATATTAGTGTTGCATTTGAATATTTTTTTGATAACTTCGCCGCGTTTTTTGATCTCTTCCTGTCTTTCCGTAACTACGACTTTGCGTTTCTCGGCAAAGTTCATGAAAGCCACGTCCAATTTATAAGGCTCGCAAATCTGATTGATTTCCTTGACTGTTCCGGCTTTGGCAATACGGTGCAGATCAGCCAGTCTTTGATATGCCGTCCGATTCATGCTCGAATCATGTAACATCTTTTCGTAATCAGCCCGTAATCTTTTTTCCTCATCTGCATCTGGCTCATACACGACACAATTAAATTTTTTGATAGCCTCCAGGTTGGCCGCAATAAATTCCTGGCTTACAAAATCACCAAAATCGGTTTGCTGATGTTTGCGATCATTATAAAAATACCGACCACCGATCAGCACCCGTTTTTGGTTTGGCCCACTGAATTTTAGTAATGGCATAATATCCTCATCCGTTTAAAATTTAAATTGGTGAAATGGGCGGCTTTGGAGGAGTTAGCCGCCCATTTTCCCTTCGTATCGCCCGTCATCCGGAAAATAATCAATTCATACCTCAAACATGAGCGGTCGCCATCAAGAATCCAAGCACCAGCGCTTCGGTATCCCACGGCGCAACTGCCTGTACCGATTTCGATGTCAAAACCTTCGTGTCATTCCGACGCAGTACATTCACTGTGTCAACTGCTACAACTTCATAGCCGTCGTCAACTACCAGACTAAAAGGCGCATACGGCGCGATAATGCCGGTTTTGCGGTATTCACCGCCAAAGATCATGCCGGTAATTGCTAATGCCGGTGAATCAGCTGTAGTCTTTGCCGCCAGAGCGCCGTCCGGAATCGCCCAAACATCCACAAAAGTTGAAGTCCCACCAATTGGGACTCGACCCATAAAGCCGGTTTCATCCTGGAAGCGAACATTGCCGGTCTTATACTGTGAGTTGATGAAACGATCGTCTTTAGAAAGCATGGTTGCGGCTACGGAAGTCAGGGCAATCCACTCCAATTTACGATTTTTGTTTTTCATCATTTCCGCCAGGTCAACGATAAAGTCAAAAATATTCGAACCGGCTGGCGATAGATAATTCGCCCTCAAGGTTGATGACTGATATTTCATTTCGTTACCCGCGCCGACCGCTGGATAATAGGTCTTGCCGGTCGTCAGATCGAAAAATAACTTATGCTTGGGTGCATTAGTTGTTAGAACACTGGCCGCGCCGAGTGGAATTTCGTCGGTTGTACCCCAGCTGGCACCTTCCCAACGGCGATATTTACCGCTAACAATACCCGAATATTGTCCTTCCCAGTAATCCATATCAATTAAAAGGGCATGGGCTTGCGCCAAATCGTCGATTACATCACCCTGTACATCAATTTTGCCCTGCATAGCAACCATTACTTCCCAGGATATTCCGGAGTGGAGCAGATATTTGTAGGCATCAATTTTATGCGTCCGGTAAGTATTATTATAATCCACCCCGGCCCGTCCTTCCGCAGTTGGTGTAAATTTTCCGGCATCAACTTTATCAGAAACCTTTGTCCATTTGATCGGCGCTTGTTCGACTAAGCCCGACATCATAAAAGTCATAGCTAAGTTTTTCGCCATCGTATAACGACTGGTTTTACGGATCATTATATCCAGCCAAACCGGCGGGATTATACCGGTCGCACCGCCGTATGATGGACTGGTCAACGGGTTCTGAATCAGCGGCGGTGTGTCGCCACTGGTAGTCTGTTCAAATTTAAACTCCGCCCCATTTTTGAAAACCGGTTTTAAATCTGTCCCGAATTGAAATTGATAACCTGCATCCTTCAAATAAATACCATAGCCGGGTTTATCCGGATTTTTACGATAACCCAGCGTCATTTCGCGCGGGGTAATGCCGTAATGTGCGGCATGTAATAATTCCTGCATCCGGACCATAATATCAGTATTGGTAACATTTGGATTTTGCAGTTTATATCTCAATAAGGCATTGTTCATTGAAATGATCAGTGACTTATCGAGATGGTCTGTTAAGTTAAAAGCATTTCCGAGTTCCATTTTTATATCTCCTTACGTTAATGTTTGATTAAAGATTGTCAATATACTTTGTGACTTTTTCGGGAGTTACCCGATTTTCGTCATTGACTTTTGATTTGTCCTCTGAGTCAGTCGTGGATGATCCCTTGCTCTGAAATTTGAATCCCAGCTTCTCAGCCTGTCCGTACCATTCCTGTAACTTCACCAGATCGTAACTCATATTTTCGCCCAGATCAGTCAGAATTTTGGTGGAATCTTCATCAGAAATTCCTTTCTGATTCAGGAAAGTCTTTCCATCTTTTTCAAAATTGGTTTTCTTGGTAGCCAATGCATTATCAGCTTCTTTCACGCCCTTAATCACTGCCTGGCAAGCAATGACTTTATTCCGAATTGTTTCATCTTTTTCGATTCTCGAAACAATCTCTTCAACCTTGACATAGCCTTCGCGGGCTTTTTCCTGGAGTTTCAACACTAACGGTTTAGTGTCCGGGCAACTTTCCAGTTCGTCTATGGTCAGAGTTTTTAATACATCAATTCTTTCCATTTCGTACTCCTTATCGTTAAATTGATTCGCTATTATACTTTCAAAACCACTGCCGGGCATAGCCGCCAGTTTCTTATAAACAAGGTCAACCGAAGTCGCCTTAATTTTCTTGATTTGTTTTGTTTCCTCCACAAACTCAGTCGCAAAAAATTGACTGCTCAAATCCCGGATCGGCGCCCGCTCAAAGCCGATTGCCCGACTATTACTAATATCTTTACGTAGTTTAGATTCACTGGCAAAGATATAATAATAACCATAAGCACCTTCCGGCCTGACTTCAGTCGCCAGAACCGATCCGAAAGGTTCCTTCCATTCATTAGGATCTTCTGGATATTTAGTGTGGCCCTTATGCATCGGAAGTCCATTGAATTCGCCGGATAATATCTGTTGCTCAAAATCTTTGCGGTAAATCCAATTTCGCGTACCATCGGTTGCAATAAATGTTAATTTCTCCGCACCTATTTCCTGATATTTCAGAAAATAACCTCCCACTACAAAGGGCTTGCCTTCGCCGAAATACTTTGGATCATCTTTTTTCAATTGCTGTTCAAAAGAAACCGCATCGTCATACTTATCACCGAATAGTTGCCTCAGTTTCGTCTCGTCCCGAATAATACCACCATCAAATGGCACCTGCATAATGTATAATTGTTGATTCTTCATAATCCACTTATCTCCCACTTTCTTATATTTATTTTTTACTGCGCCCCAGCCGGCCTGCCGCGCTTTTTCTTCGTTCTTACTTCTTCTAAATTCGATATTGAACGCCGCGATGAAAATTTTTTGAGCACCCTCCGGCAGATTCTTGAGATAATTAGGTACTTTTCCCGGATAATTATATGGCATAGTTCACCATTTTTAAACTATAAGTTTTAATTTTGTAAACTTTATAGGCAAAAAAATTTCTATTCCTCATCGGTGATTCCTTCCATGTCCGGAATATCCTGATCTTCAGGTCCTTGTTTCTCGACCCCTTTCTTGCCTTTATTTAGCGATTCGCCCGGCGCCTTATATTTATGAATTTGACCAATTTCATTGAGTTCCCTTTCGCACTGCGCAAGTTCCTCTTCGGCACGTTCTAATGACCAGTTTTCCATTTGCATTGCCGCCGTGCGCCGGGATTTTACGCCAGCCTCAACTTTCGATAATTCGCGCTTAGCAATCTTATTTTCGTCTTCAAAACTGATCGGCGGCATTTCTATCTCATATTCAACGTTGGTCATACCGTTCAGAAATAATTCCATATTGATTAGCGGTCGGACTATTTCCCATTCTTCAAAAAGATGAATCGAACCAATTGACCTTTTTAGACGCATTTCGATTTTCGCCAACCGATCGCCACTTACTGATTCACTGCCATAACCAAAAAATTCAAGCGGATAACCAAAACCGATTTTCAAAATATCTATCGCCAGCCGCAGGTCATCAATCTTCTCCATAAGCGAATTTTTGGCATCAATCGGTGTAATTTTTACGCCCTGCGTAATATATTCGGTTGCAACATTCGGCGGGTTATTTTTGCGTTCTTCTTTATATTTATCAAAATCAGCTGTCGAAACCGCCTGATCAACATCATGATGAATCCGGTTGAAAGTTGCCATCTTGCGCCCAACCGCCATATCCTGCAACATCATCATCACGATATTATACTGTTTCCGCGCCGAGTAATAAGCCGAACAGCCATATTTCGGATTTAGTTGATTATACATATTATGGCGGGCATGAATAATCTCGAAAAGGCTAAAATTAATCGGCTCGCCAAAACTGAAATTAATATCAAACACCTGGAAATCGGTCGGCGATGTTTTCTGCACAAACGCAATATTCGGATTAGTAAATTGATCCTGAAAATTACTCATTCGATACATCGTAAATTCCGGCAGTAACCGGATCGCGTCTATATTTCCAAGACGCCGACCGAAAGATGAACTTTCATAATCAAGTTTCAGAAATACATCACCCAGCAGGACGCCTCGCTTGAGAAATTGCGGGCGATAAAACCAATATTTAGTCCGATCAAGCATTTCCTTGACGATCTTCTTGGCTCGAGAAGATTCACAGATAAAATTAAATGGTTGGCCAGTCGCATCTTCAATCAGTGCTTCGCCGGATTTATCGGCCAATGGCGATTCTTTAATCATTATCCAAAGGTCTTTATAAGCCGTCATCCGATCATATTCTATCTGAAAATTCTTATAGACTTCATCTAACCAGGCTGATGAATTAATGATAAAGCCCCGCGCTATACCATTGGATTTGACAACGGACTTAACGGCATCTATGATTATCGGCTCAAGATTCTTAACACCCTGATATTGACGATAACTTTTATACCAGTCTAAAATCGCCATTAATTTTCCACCTTTTTTTTATCAACAGTAATCCAGATTTTCATTATAGTACCAATGAGGAACGAAACCCAATGTGGCTGTGCCGACTAGAGGAGGCGTAATGCAAATAGAGTGTGAATATACCCGCTTCCGAAGCGTTGCTCCAAGAGCCACCGCGGCGCGCTCCACGGATATTCGTCACATCATAATAAATACGATCATAGTTATATTCCGAACTGTTTACAGCTGATTCATGTGGAATTCCATGTTTGAGTAAAATATTTTCTTTTCTTATGGATTTTATAGTTTGTCCGGAAACAACGATTCCGCCATTTCCAATTGCTAATCCAGTATTGATATAATCCGTCGGATAAACCGCATTTGGTTTTCTGGAGACATAGATAATTCCATTATTTAAGAATAAACCGTCCACCCATTCCCAGATATTTCCATTCAAATCGAATATCCCAGAAAGTGAAAGATTATGCCCTGTGCGCGGGCCACCGGTTCCGGTGAGTGATCTATTATACGTGTTATTCTGCTGGCGGGCGATCGGATCAATCAGAAACTCAACTGAATTCACTTCATAATCGCGTGGCGGAATTGATGGCCCAAGTGAACCGTCATTATTGCCGAGCGGAACATATCCATTCAAGATACACCAGACCGCTATGTCCCACCATTCGTGATTCATTAATAGATGAAATCCGCTCCCGCGAGCGGCACAAACAGTTTTCGCATCAGCCAAATCCATATAGCACCAGGGCGAACGGAAAGCCTTCGATCGAGAAATTGTCGTACCGACTGCCGGTTGAGTCGTCACGCTGGAATCTGCCCATCCTTTGGTCGAAATTAAGATCATATCACCGACTGTAACATTAGTAAATGTCGTTGCGAATGTCAATTCGCCAGTAGTGGTATTGAATGTTGCCACTTCCTTACATTCGTTTTTACTGCCTCCGGTTAAAAAATGAACCGCCGCTTTCGGGCTTCCCCAGTTAGTATCGGAATCATAAGCCAAACGCTGACAAGTGAATTGCTTATTATCAACTTTTGAATCTACCGCACATATCATCGCGTCTGCCAATGGATGTGAATTTTGAAATAGGTCAACACAGAATCCGCCGAGTGTCTCTCGCACAAAATCGACGCCTTCAGTTCCGGTGGGTTTGGCGTCGGCTTTATGAAAATGTGTTTTTAATAATCCGCCAGATGGCGGAATATCAATATAATACATTTGTGGTGGGATAAAAAACATATTATGAAAATTACCATTTGAATCTCTTACACAAACCGGGCCGCCAATCTGTTCGATCCAGTCCCTTTCGCCTTTATAGGATAATTTTAATTGATTATGATTAATATAAGTCATAGAACACTCCTAATTAAAATGGTTTACAGATGTTAAATTATATTTCCCATCACCAACTGGATTGAAAAGATTCTGCGCATTTATTGGGCTAAAAGGCAATCTTAGGTCATGTGTCATAATCCCAGATCTAAGACGAGCTACCTGCCCCATCATTCCTTTGGCCGCGTAAGCTATTGCATATAATCCATCCACGGTTCTCATATCGCCCCAGGAAGAACGTGCCTTCTTGATCTTTAGGTGATCATTATCTTCCGCACGTTCATCCAATCCCTGCAGATATTTTGTTTCTTCAATCACCCAATCAACCCAAGGCATTTTAAAACGATCCGTTTCAATCAACGTTCGCAGATTTAAAAAGCATTGCCCAATTTCCAATCCGGAATTTTTGACATATTCCAGTTTGCCGGGATATTCATTTTCGAGCGCCGTCATAATGGACTGCCCATAACCAAAATCAATATAAATCTTGACCTTACCGGTTAGTTTCGCCATCAGCAGGCGGATTAATTCGATCAGAAATAAAGTTGTTTCCGATAATGTTCCCCGTGTGATTTGTGGAAAAATAGGTGGAATTTCGCCATACCTGAATCTTCCGATATATTTCAATAATGCGGTTTGATCTTCTATTTTATTAATAGCGATTGAAGCGTAATCGGCATGTTTAGATTTAATGCCGGAATTATTATCAACTCCGATTGACCAAACTCCCGGTTGCGGATCCATCAATTTAATTTCCTCGAGTGACCAGAGACGCATATCTTTATCTCGGTTAGTCATTTGCATAATATGAGCGCGGGTAAAGAATAATCCGACCGACGCCTCCGGAATGCCGCAATATTCCTGATTCCAAATAACGGATTTTCCGGTACTTATCAAGCGGCGTTTAATGCCGAGTAATTGCTTTTTATCGGCATAAGGATTTTGATATGATTCAAGTTGAAATATCCGCCAATCTGCGCCACTACCTTGCGCTTTGCAAATTTCGCATAGCGAGCGATCAAAACAATATTTTCGCAAGCCGGTTCTATTATCAATCGTATATTTTTGCGGGCATCGGGCATTATTTGGATCGCTTAATATTTCCCAGCCGGGACCCTCCTGACCGTAAGGTGTAGTATATCCGGCAAGTTGACTCCCCGGTCCGCCGTACATTAACATCGGCTCGATTACTGCGTCCAGAAAATCTTTCGATTCAATAAACCAGAGTTCATCAATCTTAATATGAATCGGATGTCTTATTGTCAATCCTTTTTCGTCCAATTCAATATCGGCATGACCGCCGCGGGCTGAATCCGAGGCGGTTTTTATTGAAACTTCCGAACCGTCTTTCGTCCTAAGATATTCCGCCGTGGAATGCTCCACAAAATCCCACAGAAAATCGCTATTTCTATAACCCTGTTGGATATTATTTTGACTCATCTTGGCTGTTGATTTTACATTTCCAATAATAAAAGTTTTAGAATTGAGTGGTTTATCCAATCCATACATCCAGCCGTCAAATATTGGTTTTACTGAGGATTTGAATATCGTATCATCACCAATTAATACTTTTGTCTTGCCTGTTCCACGACCCGTATTCACCAATATTTTTGGAAAAGTGCACATCATTATTACAGTCTGAGCATCGTATGGAATCCGGTTTAATAAATGTCGCCCGAAGACTTGCCGGTTATACAGCCTTTGAAAGTCTGTCTTATTTATATCATAAGTTTTTATCACTCGGCAATATCCACATTTTCAAATAATTCTTTTGATTCGGCTTCGGTAATATCATTATTTTTATCAAAAATAGATTTTTGTTCGGGATTGGCTTCTAAGTTTTTGCGTTTTTCAGCATTCAAACGCATTTCAAATGAAAATACTGAATTGTCGGTATTTTCATCATTTCTGACTTTTGCCATCAGACTTTCATAAATAGAACTAAATGGGCTCGCAAGCCCTTTATTAGCAACTTTTGACAATCCGGCTTTTTCTAATACATCGGATAAAGTCTTATGAAGTTCAACCGTTGATTTAGAGAAATCGCGTAGAATAAAACGCAATGTCTCCTTAATTTCATTATCATGTTTCGCGGCTTTTGCATTTAACAAAGCCTTCATTAATTGATTATCATATTCGTAGATTATAAAATAAAGACGAAAAGCCCGGAGCGCTTCCATATAATCCCAGGTTGTTTCAAGCCAGCCGTCTTTTTTTAGACGGTCTATATATTGATACGATACTTCTTTGGGAATAATTTTATAAAAATCCTGAGATAGCTCTTCAATCCCACCCATAAGCCATTGATTAAAATCCGAAACCTGACTAACATTTTTATCTAATTGGGCAGGCTTTTTCACCTTGTTTTTTTGCAATGAATTTTCACTCATTTACATAATATCTCTCTCTAAAAAGCCAAATATAAAAGGCCAACTATTCCATTTGTCTTTTAAAAATTGTGAGAATTTTTACAAAATAACATTAATAGTTATTTCGCTAATTGTCAACAAGTTTTTAATTGAATAAATGTTTTTTTGTTTTACGGGAGATCATTACCGACGATGGAAATTTGATTAATTGCATAATCTTTTCTCTGATCAGTCGTATGTAAGTAAACCATAGTAGTTTCAATACTGCGATGACCGAGCAAGTCTTGAACCGCCCGAAGATCAACGCCTGGTTTATTGACAAGATTCGACGCAAAGGAATGACGTGTAGTTTTAAGTGTCATTCCTTTTATATTTTATTTTTTCCTTGACAACTCCACAAAATTTAAACTATATTATCAACAGTTTTTTGAATTTAAGTCTTTATTACAATGTGAAAAATCAACTATAATATATGGAGTGATTATGTCAAATATCTTCATCTCTTCCCCCGATAAAAAAGAAATTTTGAACAAAAATGCCTACCTAAAATGGCGTAATATTCAAATCAAACAAATCTACGACAATCTTAAGAAAGAAGGCAAACATCCTTTCCCTATTTTAAAAAAACTTACCGGCCTCGGCTGGAATGCTCTCTGGCAGATAATAAACTACGACCAGGAAGATATATAATGCCAAAATATCTCAATCTTAAAGAGGCAAGTGTTTATCTCAATGGGCAAATTAAAGAGCGTACTCTATTAAAATATGTAAATTTCGGACTGCTCGCCCATTATCGAATTGGCATTAAAAGCGACAACGCTAAAAAAGACACGCGCCCGATTGTCGTCACCGAAGAACAATTTGAAGAACTAATGGAAAAATTCTTGGTCAGAAAACCAATCGTTAAAATATCTAACAATATTTTCCCAAAAACCAAAAAAAGGAGTTAATTATGTCTCTCGAAGAAAAAATCAACGCCAATGTGCAAAAAACAATTGATCGAATCGAAGAATTAGGATTCTTTAATTCGGATTTTCTTTCAACGAAAAATCGAATCATTTTAAGTGAGGAAATCCTCACCTGTATTAAAAATACTCTCAAGGCTATCGCCGAGGATTGAAATGCTCGCCCAAATTTCACCATTATATTATGAATTTCATCCAGAACCACGCGATCCCCGTTCTCTCTATTTTCTCAATGACCTCCGCCAAAACATTCCTGCTGATTTTCTTGAACATGATCCGGAAAATAATCTCTGGTATATTTCAATTTTCTTTTCTGAAATCGTTGAAAATCTTTACAAAAAGCATTTTTACAATCCTCAACAATTGGAGTTGTTAAGTGAAAATCGCTTGTCCATACTGTAATATTAATTTTAAACTAAAATTTCAAATACCAATTAATCAGGAGGGTGATATTAAATGCCCAAATTTCAAGAATTGCGGGAAAATCATTCCTGCCGCCAAAATTATGGAAATAATATCCAAAAAGACAATTCAGTCCAATGCCCCAGTTGTGGAAAAATAATCACTGAATACAGTCTTGAAGTCCTAATCAAAGATGAAATCATTTCAGTCTATCATCTGCAATGTAACTATCTTATTGGAACAATTAATATGAAAGGAAAAAAGCCATGAATAAATTGACCGGCTTGATCTTAAAAAAAGCCATCCGTGTCCGTCGTCGCAAAAGGCTTTCTCTTCTGTTTTTTATTTTAAATGTTATTCTAATTTTTCCAACCCTCAAATTCGGATTTGGCCTTATGACTAATTATTCCAACCCTCTTTTAGCCATCATCTGCCTAATCGCTTATTTTTTAACATTTATCCTTGCCAAACTATTTCAATAGGAGGAATCTATGAAAATTGAACAATTGATTGAAAGAATTCAACGTCTTGAAAATCTTGTAAAAATCCTGAATGATAATATTTATGAATTAAAAAAATTATCGGATACTAATCAAACTGATATTCTTGCACTTAGTCAATCCACTACCGAGAAATTAGACAAACATACCAATTGTATTGATGAAATCCAATATCAATTAATCAAATTCTTTTTGGAAATCCAAAATAGTGCCATTCTGCATTATTTATTTAGAAATTTTGATTCTATTTGCCATGATAAGGAGATCAAAAAATGAATAACCTAATTAAAAAAGAACTGAAATATGCTTTTCTCATTCCAATCAAAGATGTACGTTATCTTTCGCCTTTGGATTTCGATACACTCAGCGATATGATTGACCGGATTGATGAATATCGCAAATTAGATAAACGTCCACCATTATCCGCCAATAAATATATTATTTGTAATCAGGACGAACCTTATGCCGAACGCGTATGGCAAACTATTCTTCAGGGTGAACATGATAAAATGTTTCCATCCAATCGGGATTATCTTAATGATCCGGTAATCGAAGCAATCCTAAAAAAATATCCCTGCCCATGTTGTAATGGTCGCCCATTAATCGAAAAAGGTTATGTCTCTATTCCCCAGATTAATGATAAAGCCAGCGTATTCCATGTCATTTGTTCCAATTGCGGACTCCAGTCCGATTTCGTGCCATCTATTCAGAAAGCTATCGATCTCTGGTGCAATCGGATATAATCTATTATTTGATTTATCAAATTTAACCAAAATTAATTTATGGATATTGAATATCTAAAATCAATTGCAGACCTCAGCCAAATCGTCAAACACCTTTCCGGCACAGAAGGCAAATCAATCGGCACATATAAACTCCGTTATAATCCCTGCCCGCTTTGCGGACATAATGATTGCTTCACCGTTTTCACCGATAGCCAAACCTTTAAATGTTTCTCCGCCGAATGTAATGAATCCGGTGATGTAATTTCATTTGTTCAAATCCACCAGAAGATTGATTTCCCATCTGCCGTAAAATATCTCTGTGAATATTACAACCTCGATCCGTCCGAATATAAAGATATTCAAAATTCCAAACCGGAAGATAAATCCGTTCAGGACATACGCCGCATTGCCGCCGAATATTACCACGCCGCCTTATTTACCGAACCCGCTAAACCTGTTTTACAATATCTCACCGAAAAACGCGGTTATTCCATTGACACCCTTAAACACTTTCAGATTGGCTTTGCAACCGGTGATCTGCGTCAATATCTTGAAAGTCAAAAATTCTCTTTCGAGCAGATCAAAAAATCCGGTCTCATCATTTATCACGAAAAAACAGATCAAACCGGCTATTTCTCCGATCAATTCCCTTTTGGCGGAATTGTTTTTCCCCACACTTATCATGGTAAATATCTCAATTTCTCTTACAAATATAACATTAATAAAAAAGGCGCCTTCATTTATAAAGTTCCTGATGAAAAAGGCCATAAACGTGTCAGCCTGCAACTTAAACTTCAGTACCGCGACCCCGCCTGGCTTGGTTATAACCAAGACGTTTTCGATTATCCACCGGAAATTGACGGCTGGAAAACCCAGATCATTCTTACGGAAGGTGAATGGGAAGTCCTTTCATTTTATGAAAAAGCCAAATATCCCTATATCTTCGGGATTTTTGGTGAAACCGGTAATAAACTCGAACAGGCCGCCGCCCTGCCCAAAGATTATTCCTATATCCTCGCCTTTGACCACGATCCTGCCGGTGAACGCTATACTAACCAATTTGGTCTCTCCTTGTTTCAAAAAGAAATTCAGGTTCAGATTCTGCCCTATGGAAAAGATTATAAAGACCCTGATGAATGGCTTTCCAGTTCGTTGAGTCCTACAACTGAATTTGGCATCGTCTCAAAAAATCTCGAGCGCTACATTCCGATTGGCGAAGATGGCAAACCTGATCCCGAAACCCGTATATTCCGGCGCGGCAATACTTATTGGATCATCGAATTTGATAATAAAACTAAGGCTGAACGCGAAGTCAAGATCACTAACTTTGTAATTGATTTTCCAGTCCAGTACATTTCTGAAAACGAAGATGGCGAAATAAATATTGAACGCGAATTTATATTGAAAAACGAACTCGGTGAAGTTTCCAAACCCTGCCGCATAACGCCCGATCAATTGGTTGTCCTGAAAAAATTCCAAGCATTTCTCTATTCTCAGGGATTCTTTGAACTATGCCAGAACACCGATCCGGTGCTCAGTAATCTACGCCAATATCTCCATAAGCGCCAGGCCCGTAAAAATGTTTTTATCCGTAATCAAATCGGCTATCTCGAAGATGAAAAATTATTCCTTCTTGGCAATGGCATAGTTGAACCCGGCGGACGCCTTATCAATTCGGACCAGAACAATATTATCTGGCAATATGATTCCAAGGGCTTTAAATCCGCCGCAATTGATTCCAATATGAACCTTCCTTTTATCGAAAAACGCGCCGTCGGCAAAGACTATCATAATTTAATTGATGAAATCATTATGATACTTCAAAGCAATTATGGCAATGATGCCATTCCACTCGCTATTGGTTGGTTTCGAGCTTCTCTTTTTGCTGATCTGATCTTCAATGAATTCCATGAATTCCCAATTCTCTGGGTTTATGGTGTCACCAAGTCCGGTAAAAATACACTCCTCGAATTGCTTTACAATTTAATCGGTTTTGAAGCGCCCAACCCGCGCACTATGGAATCTGTCAAACTTACTTGGCTCTATCGCCAACTGGCTTTTTTCAGCAATCTTCCGGTATGGATTGATGAACATAATTTTAAAAATGAAGCCTCCCGCCGCGCTTGTGAATCTTTTTATGGTCCAATTCGTGGAATTTATAATCGCATTGGCAAGGGCATGGCTGTTGATGCCAGCATGAAGACTCGCAGTTTTCCGGTCAATGGAACCCTCATAATATCCGGTGAGTCCTTACCTTCCGACATTTCCGTCCGTAACCGTTGCATCCTTATTGCCATCAACAAAAAAAATCGCAATGACGAGCTTTATCGTAATGTTTTACGACTAAAGCCACGTTTCAAAGAGGTTTTTTATAATTGGATTTGCGAGCGACTCGATCCAAACTTTTGTAAAAATAAAATCCAGCGCATCCATCAAATCATCAGCTTTCTAAAAACAAAAAATATTACCGGACGCGAAGCCGAAAATTATGCTATTACTGCCGCTTTTACCGAAGATTTATTCATTGTAAAATCTATGCAAAAAGATTTCATTACGGATTTTCTACCAGAAGAGGCTAAAACTAAATTCCATCGCATTGAGGAGGAAAATATAATAAACCTTTTCAATGCCGATCTTGAATTGATGATTGTCAATAAAGAATATATTAATACCAGTTTTTTTAAAATTAATAGCGATAATACCAAACTCTATATTTATGGTCAGGGAGTTCATGGAAATTGGCTTTCTTACCGTAAACGCGAACTTTATAATAGCCAATTTCATATATCCTATTCCGAATTTCTTGATATTGTTCAGGAACAGGATTACTTCATTGAATATGGTAAACTTGTCAATTTCCCGAATCCCGTTGGCAAAAAACGCGCCATCGTTTTTGATATTGCCAAGATTCCCGAATCATATAATCAAGTACTCTTAAATCTTGGCTTTGTTGTTCCGGACGAAAATGACTCTGAACCACCCCCATTTTGATTAAAAGATAATTAAGGAACATTTTTAATACTATTTAACTTATTATTTATACATTATTTATCAATTTTCAATCATTTTAAGTGTTCCACAATAGATTTTAGATATATTTATAATCATTTAATAATCATATATTTATATCATCTTTTTAGATTGGAACACTTTTAATATATTCTAACTACGGCTTTTTATTATACTTACAAAGGTCATTATATTTTTATAAATTTTAGATATATTTATAATCATTTAATAATCATATATTTACATCATCTTTTTATACTGGAACACTTTACCAACCATTCTAACTACGGCTTTTTATTACATTTACAAAGATCATTATATTTTTATGAAATTTTGATATATTTATATTTATTTGATTATTATATACTTATCTGTTATTTTTAGACTGGAACACTTCACCATCCATTCTAATTACGGCTTTTTATTAAACTTATGAATATATTTGGATATTTTTATTTTACAAGTGTTCCATCTTTATTATTTATTTATATTAAACTTATCGAAATATAGATCACCAGATTTCTAAATTTCATTCCCGTGCGCGCGCACGCGCGCACGGGAATACCCTAAAAAAAAGTGTTCCACTGTTCCATATTTCCCTATATAATTAATTATCATCACTTTACGATGGAACACTTATTTTTAGCAAAGTGCCAAAAAGTGTTCCAAAATGACTTAAACTATTGTTTTTATTTAGGAAAAATTTTTTATGCTCCCTGTTCCACCCATTATAACATATTGAAATATTAAATATTTATAATGGAACACTTACTCAAAAATTCACCAAAAATTTGCTTTGGCTTCAGGAAAGTCCCTAAAATTATTTATCCTCACACAGAATAATATAATAAAATAAAACAATCACCGATTGCGCCTTACCCAAGAAGATCAACAACAAAAAATCCACACACGTACCACGATTAATTTTCTAACCCTGTAGCTTTCTTTGTGAAAAAATTCGATTTGAGAAAACTTAAAACTATCATTATTATTAAAATAATAGTCACTAAACAAGGTAGTCTAAAAAAGCCTAATTTCCGTATAGTATTATATTTTTCGCGCCGAGTGGGTTGTTGCTTACCGTTAGTCTTTCCGCCCGGTCCCTGTTACCGCTCGGCTATTGTCTGAATATTATAGAAATATTTAATATTTAATGATAAAAAATTGATAAAATATAAAAAAAATACTTGACAAAGTGAAAAATAACGCCTAAATTATTCATAGTTTCAAAGCAAGTTTTTTAAAAAATAACGGAGGTTAAAAATGAACAAGATCGAAACGCTATTTAATATCGACAAATTCGATACGCGCAAAGTCCTTAATAGATCAAATAAAGTCATTGATAAGACTATTCTTGACGAGATTGAACAGCAGGGCGTAACTTGTGAACACCTTGAAACTTTAGGCGTCCCTGTTTTTTACTACCAATCTCAAATAACATTACACGGGTTATTTCCGGAGCTATCTTATATTCAACCGACTGGATATAAATCTATATTTCAGAATCAAAACAAGTCAATCGGGGTTAAATATATCGCAGTCGATTATCTAAAAAAGAAACTAATCTATGAAACAATCAGGGATTATTTGCCTGGTTGGTATATTTTAAAAAATTCGGGTGAATATAGCCTGATTAGTTTTTCTAAAAGCTTTACCGATAAAGAAAATTATAAAGCAGAGCTTGCTAATATGAAAGCAAAGGTCGAACATATTGACAAGTCGCTTTTTTCCGGTTCGGTTGGTGTTTACCTTGCCCGTGATATGTTTTCTTATTTCTTGGTTGCTTATATCGCGATCGGGACGGTAAAACAAGAGAACGTAATAAAGCTAATTGAGTCAGTTTGTAAAAAACCTATTGCTGAGATCAATGAATCAATACGTCTAAAAAATGAACAAGAGCAAGCTAAACGTGATGAGGAAAATCGCAAATGGCAAGCTAAGCGTGATGAGCAAAAAAGACAAGCTGAAATATATATATCTAAAATGACTCCGGAACTAATTGCCGCCGGATATATAAAAAATGAACGGCTAAAAATCTTTGACGGCTTAACAGGTTTAATATTCAACGATAATGGGAAATTAATATTTCGCAAATATATTAAGCCGAAAGGTAAGCGATTAATTCATAAAGCCGAGCAAGTTATAAACGATATATCAGAAATCGAATCGGTCAAGTTTTCCGAATATGATTATAGAAAAATTCATTCCGAATATGTATCTAACTTCTGGACTATACAGGCAAAACAACCTGCAAAACAGTTTGACATAAAGCCCGGCATAAAAATAAATGAAAAATTGAACGGGATCGAAATACGTTTTCCGTCAAAGCCTGATATATCAATCTTAGAAAAACTAAAATCCGCCGGTTGGCGTTGGTCAAGTTTTAATTTATGTTGGTATAACCGGAACACGCCTGACAATCTGAAATTTGCAAACTTAATAACGCAAATATGACAAAATAATATCAGTATTGCAAAAATAACCAAATCTTCAAACCCAAAATAAAGGATAGTAAAAATGAAAAAAGAAAATTATGTCAAAAATGAAACGATCACCCGGGAAAATGTCCTTGAGCTACTCGGAAAAAAGCGCTGGTCCGTCACTTGTGACCGGTTGTATGAAATGATTCAGCGCAATAATGCACATGAAGTGTTAATCTACATTACACATGATTATCACTTCAATAGGCGGAATCATTCCATTCGTCTTTCAGAGTTCAATGAGGAATGGCAAGAGTCCATCATTATTGGCGCAACGGCGCCAAGACGGAAGTCGTCGAAAGTATCGCCGTCTTATATCTGGGCGTTCGTTAGATAGTCTTTATCCCGTCCGGTCAGCATCGAGGCAGCGCGGGCGGGGCTAAGTTCTTTGAAATAAAAGCCCGCCGGGGTATATTTTTCAATCCTTGTTTTGTTGGATTCCGGACTTTCACCGGCCACTAAGGGACCGCCCGGCGGGCGAAATAATATATATATTTATTTTTGCAAATGCAAAACAGTATTGCAAAAATAACCAAATCTTCAAACCCAAACCAAAGGAGCAAAGCCATGAACACAAAAACCACTAACAACCAAACCACCGAAATCAAAAATGCACCCGAATGCGTTTTTGACCTCGAAAAAGCCAGCGCCGACTTTCAGGCGCTGGAAGTCGCCGCCAAAGAGCATTATCGCGCCGGTGATCAGTGCCTGGTCGAAGCCGGTCAAATCCTAATCGCCGCCAAAAAAGCCCTGCCGCACGGCGAATTTACGGCTTGGCGCCGGGACCGTCTGAAAAAATCAGATCGGTATTGCAATTATTTAATGTCCTTCGCGGTCACTTTCGCCGGAATGACCGAAACCAATCTCGGATATTCCCGTCTTTCTCTCATTTCTGAAATGAATATCGAACCGGAAGTCGTCGAGAAGGTCGTTGAAGTCGTCGCGAAATCCGGTGCAACGAAAGCCGAGACCGCCGCGCTAAAAGACATGATCAATGCCGAGATCGCCGCCGGTCGTCTGGTCCCGGCGGATGCCGTTGAATCCCTTCTCGCCGAAGCAAAGGAAACGGCGCGCAAGTATCAGGAAACCAAAGATGGACAAAAAATCCCGGATGCTATCGAAAAGGTTGTTACTGAGCGAAATGACCTTGAAAAACAGGTCGCCGAGCTGACCGCCCAGATCGAAATGCTGAAGGTCCGCAATTCCGCCGGCGATCCTGCCGAATTCGAAAAACTCAAAAAAGACCTTGCAACCCGGAACTCGGAACTCGAAACCGTAAAATCCGAACTCAAGACCGTTACCGATAACCTGAAAAAATTCGAGCAGGCGGCAAAATCCGAAGCAATCAAACAAATCGAGATTGAACGCGCCAAGGTCAAGGAAACCATTGAAAAACAGTATTCCGACAAGATCGCGTCATTAGAAGCCCAGATCGAATCGGCTTTGCAAAACAATGCTGATTTACAGGTCAAACTTACCGACGCTAAAAATGCCGCCAATGAAATCGAACGTCTTAAAAAAGAAAATCTTAGCCTGCAAGCGGTTATCCGCGAAAAAACCGATCTCGCGGCAGAGAATCAAATGCTCCGTGATCGGATCAATTCATTGGAAAGCATTCTGGCGACCTTGAAAACCGCCAAATCCAAAGAGCAAATCGCCAAGATCATTGACAAAGTCACGGAAATGCTTCACGCCTCGGCTTAAACTTCCGAAATCCCGACTTCGGTCGGGATTCGCCGGTAAATCCGTAAATCCGGCGCTGATGATGGAAATCGGAAAAAAACTTTAATCAAAGGAGTTAAACCATGCAACCACAACCAAAAACTCAAGATCAACTCGACATTTTAGCGACGATTCATGCGATCATGTATTCGCAAAAGTCCGCGTCATCCAAGCCGACGGGGCCCATTCCAATCGCAACGGCAAATATCAATCATTGCCGCGCCGAAATGGAATTACTCGGCAAAATTATGCCGCGTAAATCCGCTCTGCCGATCCTTCAAAATGTAAAATTGACGATCACGCCGGGCAAAGTATTAATGCACGGGACCAACCTTGAAAGCACCCTTCTGATTGACCTGCCTGCCGAGACGACCGGCTCCGCTGAATTTCTGATCCCGTTCGGCAAGTATTTCATTGCCGACGAATTATTCATTTCAGTATTGCCGGATAACACGATTCTTTTGAATGGCGTTAAGTTTACGAATTTACGCCCGGCGGAAGAGTTCCCGGAAATGCCGGAAATGGCAGAGAACGGCGAATTTATCCTAACTGATTCCGACCTTGCCGCGCTATATTCGGCTCGTGAATTTTGTTCGCATGACGAATTAAAACCGAGTATGACTGGTTTTTACTTCGATATTGGAAATCGTTTTGTAGCCACAGATGGCTACAAATTGATCGTCCGGAGCTTTTCGCATCCGGTCAATATCAAACGTCAAACCGAAGATTCCGGCGAAATGACGGCTATCTTACCGGCTACAATCGCCCATTATTGGCCGACAATCAAGAAGATTGTCAAGAGTCCGATCGCTTGCACTATCAATCACAAGTACGTTATGCTCAGATTATCCGGTCAAGTCAGCCTGATAATGCGCCTGATTGATGAACGTTTCCCGGATTATGAAAGTGTTATCCCTGATCCCAAAGACGCTAAATATTATTGTTCGATTACAGCCAACGAACTCCGCACCATGCTGAAATCTATTGAACCGGGCTTCCAAAATCCCGATAGTAAATTGCAAACGATAATCTTTGCCGGTGAGTCAATCACGGCTCATTGCCATGATCGAGATGAAGCCAATCAGGTATTTGCCAATCCGTCCGTCCTTCAGCCGCCTTTTACTATTGCACTGGATTACTCTTATTTTAGCCGGATCGTCAATCGCTATGCGGATAACGACGAAATTCGGATTTATATGTATTCGCCAGTCAGTTCCGTCTTATTCATTCGCGCCGATGAAAATCTGAACGACGAAACTGTTTTGCTGATGCCAGTTCGTATTAATTGATTTATGGTAATTATTTACTTGACAATATGCCAATTAAAATATTAAATTTGTATTAATGGAAAATATTATGCAAACCGTCAATTCTAAACCCGCACCCGGGTGCGTTTTTTCAGAATTATTGACCGGCTATCTGGACCGCCTGCCGGTCATTATTCAGAACGTATCGCCCCGCACGATCGCCTTCCATCGCTGGGCGATCAACAACTTCTCCAAGTCATTCGACAAACCCGTATCGGAAATTAGTTACGGCGAAATCGAGGACTTCATTCTGAAGAAAACCGGCGGTGCCAGCATGCGCAATATGATGCTGTCAGTCCTGGACGCCTGGCTAAATTTCCTGGCGGATCGCAATCTGATTGACGACAGTATTGCAAAAAGGTTCACGGCTTTCAAAAAGAAAGCCTATATTTTCAATGTCGCCCAAATCACTCAGCGCCCTCCGATCGAGTCTGAACATGTCAAGCGGATCTTTCAGACCCTATCTATCCGTCGTTGCAATCCGGAGCGCCGGGAACGCGATCTAACGGTATTCGGCGCCGGTATGTTGTTTTTAGGCTTACGTATTAATGAAGTCTGCAATATCGAAATCTCAGAAATCGAATTTCACGAAGATTATCGCGTCTTCTACGTGGATGATGACGAAAGCAAAGGACGCGATTATTCCCGCGAGTCACGCGAGAATATGTTCTATGCCGTCATCAAATTGCCATGGTCGAAAATCAAATGGCATAAACCGGACGAATCCGGATATTATCGAAAAGTTCTCTGGGACGTTGCCGAATTTGGTGGTGTAAATTTCTACCGCCTGCTAAAAGTTTGTTATGAACGAGCAGTGTCGGCTAATAAGCGTTTCCTTTTTTACAATTTACGAAAAGATGGGGGCGAAGGCGAACAGATCACGCCTCGCTATTTCGAGCGCCTAATGGCTCGCACTCTGCAACGTGCCGGGATTGATATTCATTACACGCCTCATCAACTCCGGCATTCATTCGCCGCCTGGAACTATGGCAATCCGGACGTGCCACTTCACATCATGCAGGACCTTCTCGGGCATAAACGCATCATCAATCCCTTTGGCCCAATCAATGGTGCCACCCTACTCTATGCCAATCACGATGGCCATCCGGAAGCGATCGATCCGTATTACCTCGCCGCCCAAACCTGTATTCGTAAACGACTCAATGATCAAAACTAATCCAAAAGGAGTAATTATGGAATTCAAAATTGACAAAATCAAACTCAAGATCGCTATGCTTCAGCATGGCATCCTAACTATTGACGAACTGGCCGCCAAACTCGGTTGCAGTCGTCAGAACTTCTACCAGACCTATATCAAAGATAGTGCCTTGCAGAAGAACATCCCAAAACTCTGTGAAGTCCTCGGCGTCACGCCCGAAGACATTCTAAAATAAAAGGATGATGTATATCAAATTCTACATTCAAAATTCTACATTAGTAAAAATCCAGATCGATCTGTCGATCTATCCGGATGGTATTTCCTTAACTTATAATTTTTGAGGTGAACTATGTTAAGAACATTTTTCTTTTTAATTGGATTGATTTTTTCGATCTTATTTTCTCATTGTTCTAAATATGAAAATTCGTCTAATTATGGTATGAAAACTAAAACTACTTACAGTTCCGAATCTTCCATTTCTCCAGCCAATACGTTGGCAACTCTCGATGGCAATATTTATTCACCTTCTTCTTATGAATATTATATAAAAAATATCGCCAGGTATTGCATCAATTCAGAAGCATCCATTTCAGATATTGTTTATACGGCACAAAAATCGATTGAAAATATTCACGGCGTTAAACCTTCATTAATGATTATTCTTCAAGGATTGAATACTGCGGTCACAAATGATGAGTGTCGTACTTACGATTTAAAAGAAGTTGCCGCAATGTTTGTAACCATTTATTAGATAATTCTTTTTTCTAATCTCTTAATCCGATCTTATATTCGATCTTTTCCCTATCCCTGCAATAAAAAAGCCCTCAAAACGTAAACCCAGGTTTACATAATACAAACTTAGCCCTATTTTTCTGCAACTATTCCTATCCGGCGCCAATTATGCGCATTACTTAGAAATTTTATTCAGATTCCAGCGATGATACTTCCACCGGTTCCAGATCAGCACGCCGATTCGGTGTGTTACAATTCCCGTCAGATTCATTTGTATATCGCCCCAGGAGAAACCTTCGCCGCCTAAGATTCCGGCGCGTTCGTAAGGTATTAGTCCGTCTTTGACTTCCCAAGCCACGCCGATAGCGAGCGCTGTCAGGTCTGATTTCCACCATTTTCCGGTATTGTCAAAACTGCCCGCCATATAGCCGGAACCGATTAGGTGCAACCCAGAGGCGTCCGGCATATCCAGAACTTTCTGATCTGACCAGCGCCATTGAAAGTATTCCTGCGCCGGGCATTTATCCACAAAGAAACCCATGAATATCATCATTATTACGATGATCACGAAACAAATATAAGCAGTTCTATCTTTCATCTTTATACCTCATTTTATATTGTCCCCATTCTTATAAAACTTTATTACTATAATCATTATCATTAATTACAAAACTAATCACAACCGCCAATCCTCATATTGAATTGTATCAGAAAAGATTTTCTTGTGGTTTATGGTTTTCGATTCTTCGCTTGGCAATCTCAAAATACTTTTCGTCTTTTTCTATGCCAATAAATCGGCGTTTCAAATTCTTACAAGCAACGCCGGTTGTCCCACTACCCATAAACGGATCAAGAACTATATCATCAATATTAGAACTTATCATAGCAAATCTTGTAATCAAACCAATCTGTTTCTCTGTAGGATGTTTTGTATCCTTACTACCTCCACCAGCTGGATGAAAATAATATGTAAAATAATTATTATAGTTAAGATTTGTATTGAAGGTAGCACCAGTTTCTCTAATATAAACAATGTATTCTTTATCAATCAAGTAATGACCATTGAAAATAGGGACAGGATTAGGCTTTAGCCAGACCAATATATCCCATTTATAATCATTACTCTCGGCAAAATCAATATATTTACATAATAGATTTTTATTAGTAAATACATATAGGTTATATTTCTTCATTATCCGCTTGATACTGTTTAGGAAATTCTCAGGATTAAAAGACATTCCAAAAGATTCTTTTATATTAACAAGATGTTTTTTATTTTCATTTTTCATAAATCCACCACCAATCGGATCCTTAGATATAAATTCATAGGGCGGATCGGTCAATATCATATCTATACTCTTATCTGGAATCAGCGGTATAATTTCAAAGCAATCGCCAAGATGCAATCCAACCATTGCATCGAGATAATTGCATTCGTTATCATTTTCTGACATTATTATTTGCTCAGAAACATATCAAGCTTCTGCGTCCTACGTTGAGCTATTTCAATATACTTTTCGTTCAATTCAATCCCGCAAAAATACCGTCCTAAGCGATTGGCAACTTCGCCGGTTGTTCCGCTACCAAAAAATGGATCAAGTACTATTCCGCTTATTGGCTTGTTTCTGTAATAATCATTAATTTTCACCATTCCCCTTTTTGCTTTTCTATCAACCCAACTTCCCATTCCACCACTTCCGGCATAAGAATCACCAAGATTCAGCCACAGCGTTCCATCATCTCTCAGTGTCCGTCTGACTTCACGAAAAATTGCTACCAGTTTTTCAATATATTCTTCTGGCGATTTTTCCAGTCCAATTTGACCATCTTTACCGTAATCCCTCAGTCCCCAATAGGGCGGACTTGTTACACACATATTGAAAATGCCGTCCGGAATTTTGGCTAATTCTTCGAGAGCATCACCGTTTATGATTCGGTCTTTGAACTGTTGTTCATTTATATTTTTATCGTTAATCACCGCCGTATCTTATCGCTTTTCATTATCCAACCAAACATCAATCGCAACCACCATAAAGAACAATATAATACAGGCAAACATTAGTCTCAGATCGAATATTGAGAATATAAGAGTTGCTACCATGACAAGTCCTTCGGCTATCCAGATATATTTCTTCAATATTTTATTCATATTTACTCCCATCCGAGAAAGTATATCATTCAATTAATCCCATCGCTTTTTCCGGATTACCAATGGCATGATAAGCACCCATCAGAGCCGATCTAACCGAATGCTGATATTTACCGCCGGTTGTCAGCAGGTATCGCCAGCCTTCTACTTCTTTATTAACATTTGCCAGATATTGTTCGCCGTAGATCACGGTTAAATGCGCCGCGATTAGAGTCATGGCGAAGTTCAGGTCCGGATCGTCCTTACATATAGAAAGCCCGGTCTGCGCGTACTTAATCGCTTCCTGGATATAATACAATTTCACAGATTTATCAGATTCTTTGATGGCAGAATCTATGTAAACCATTGCCATCGAATAATACAGCGTGAAATAAGTTACATCCGAATGGCGTCGCATTCCTGGCGGCAGATGATTAAAACACTCCTTGGCGCATTTCATGCCTTCTTTAATCGAGCCCTTTTCAAAGTATAGATTGGCGAGATAATACCAGGCGTCCCAGTCAAATGGTTTATCCTTAATTCTTTTCTGCAGTAGTTTTTCGCTCCGGATGTATTTCTTTTCCAATGAATCATCATTATACCCGGTATGGATTATTTTCAGATCAATCGGCACAACCAATCCGCTAATCACAATTTCATTATGCACAATACCTTGATAATGGGCTGATCCGGCGCGAAATATTCTCACTCCGTTTTGTTTTAGGCGCAGATTGCCTTCCGGATCAACATCGTTGATTTCCACGCTCAGCCCGGTAATTTCGGTTGGCATTTTATTAATGGCGATCTTGATATTCCGGATTTGATCCGGTTTCATCGCCGGCAGATATTCATCGGCATCCATTACCATTATCCACGGATGTGTAGCTTGGGCGATCACCCGATTTCTATGGTAAGAGAAATTTCCCTGCCATTCCTCGCTATGTAGTATCGCCCCCATATTCCGGGCAATCTCGCGCGTATTATCGCTGGAACCAGTATCCAGCACGATTTTTTCATCCACGAAATTCTTCACGCTTTCTAAGCATTTCGGCAGATTCTTTTCCTCGTCGCGCACAATCATACACAATGAGATTTTCGCCGGAATTCGGCGCTCATTAGGTTTTTCCAGCACTAATCGGTAGATCGTGACTAATTCATCCAGATGCCGATCAATCGTAAATCTCTTCTGCCATGCCGAGTAATCAATCTTCAGTGATTTCGCCATATAAAAGGCTTCCGGTAAGTCCGCTGTGTTGTTCACGCTAACGCCCCATTGACGTACGTATTTTTCCGCTTCCCCCAGATTATAAGATAGCGTTGGAATCCCAGCCATCATATAATCAAAAGCCTTATTTGGCACGGCGATCTTGCAGTAATCCAATATTTTACGGTCAGCATTTCCTATGTCGTTATATCCCACAAAGCCAACCTGATATTGCGAAAGTTCGGTATATATATCCGGGTAGCCGTTGATCGTCTCGTGCCAGATACAGCCCGGCCAATCCAACTTTACGCCATTCTGAGCTGGATATATATGAACATTTATGCCGTTTTCGATAAAATGTCTAAAAATCTCCTTGTAATACCGGTAGCCGAATTTGCCTTCCAGCTTTGAGATCCCGCCAAAGTAAACAATATTATTGCCTTCCAACTTCGGTTTTCTTTCATAATCAAGCCATTTTTCCGGCGGCAGATTCAGGATAATGCTATATGGCCGTTCGCCATATTTTTGACAGATGAAATCAGCCATACCCTGAGCCGAGAAAATTTCCGGGGCGTCACTGCCATAGACATATTTGGCAGAAATGTCTTCCTGACCGCGCAATTCGGCACAATCATGCGTATCAATTACGGTCGGGAATTTCATCTTCAGGCTGATTGCCGCGAGTACCGTATTGTCCACATAAGCATGGACAATATCCGGATCGAATTCATCCAGCGCTTTTGCGACATGTTCATACGACGTCCATTCTTTTATCACAAAGTCGGGATATTTATTTTTATCGGGACCCCAATTTTCCTTTGTGACAACTAAAATATTTTTTTGTTTAAACATTTTAAGTTGGAGTTCAATCATTTTTTCGCGTCGCCCGCGCCATGAAAAGCACACAATCGCCAGTTTCTTATCCGGAAATAATACCTTCATCATTTCTCCTTGTTTGGAATTAAATCATATAAATCTTGTTAATCTTGTCAAAAATATTCTTCTTAACTGATTGGCATTTGGAATTAAATCATATTTTGCGTCTTAGCGTCTTAGCGAGAGATCTCATTTCTATTTTTGGAATTAAATCATATAAATCTTGTTAATCTTGTCAAAAATATTCTTCCTAACTGATTGGCATTTGGAATTAAATCATATTATGCGTCTTAGCGTCTTAGCGAGAGAACTCATTTCTTACGGCAGACACAGCAATGGAACAGCGGATTTTCAACCGGTATATAAGCCGTATCAATGACCTCGAAGTCTTTTACCAGGTCCAACATCGTCTTCTCACTATAAGTCCGCAGATGGCCACCAGATTTAATTAGGAAATTTGGCACGGTCAGGATTAAGTAGCCATCCTTTTTAAGCCATTTCAAGATTAGCTTCATCAATTCTTCTGGTTTGCCAAACGGTAAATGTTCGCACAATTCACCGCAGAAAATCAGGTCATAGCGCCGGTTATTTTTCGGTTTGTATTTGAAGATATCAGACTGGATGTAGTTGATATTTTTCTGTTGGCATTCATCCCGGATTATTAGATTGATGTCAACCGCATCCACTTCGCCGACATAGCGTGCCAGAATCTGGGCAAAAACGCCATCCGCGCAGGCAATGTCGAGCGCCCGTTTTTTCTCAGCCCATCCCAGAGTCGAGATATAGAATTTTTCTTCCAGCCAGATCGCCCGTATATTATTAGGCGATCCCGGTTTTTTAACTAAATCATACAATCCCATCTTAAACCTCTCTATTTTAAGTTATCTGATCATCATTCATTCTCATTTGTTCTTTATGTGGTGTTTCTGCATAAACATCATATAACATAAAAACCTCCCGGTTATTAAGTTCTTGATTTATTTCAATTCTTTCGGTAATTAATATAGTTTACAAAATGTGAACTTGTCAAGCATTATTTTCCTTATTTCTTGATTTCATTCTGTAAACTATAATCTCTCAATTTGCTCAACTGAGATTCTTGCCCGAGAAACCCGCACCCGCCTGCCTGCCTGACTGCATTACGCAGGCCGGCGCTTTTATGAAAAACTGACCTTCCAGTTTACTTTCAGTATATCGCCGAGATTCATATCCCAGGCGGATAGGCTCTTATTATCCCAATTTTTTTCGAAAACATCAGTGACTATCCCAATTTTTTTCGAAAACATCAGTGACTTCATCATAATCAACTCCCAGATAAACTCCACCTGTAAAACTAACTAAACTTGGCGCAGTAAATATTCCTTGCCACCGGCTGTAATAAATGCCTGCTGGATCAGTAGGATGCGCTCTAGTTATCATACTATATACACCTGCTCCCGTTTCAATATAGATACCATCCTTTTCATTGATTCCTCCAAGGGTATTGGCATTGAAAAGACCACGTGCGCCCATATGATTATTATTTGGCGCTGCTGTTAAACGGTCTCTTAAATAAGTAGGTAAATAATCCCCGCCACTAAGACTGACTTTCCAATGAATTTTGAGGACATCATTAGTAGCCATTTCCAATTCGCCAATATCCGCAGTTGCATATTTATAAGTAAAATGGTCTCCATCTGAACTGGACTTAACTCCCAATTCGATATATCCATCAACTGTTACTGCTCCCGGCGCGGTAAATACTCCTGTCCATCTCTTATAGTAATTTCCCGATGGGTCCGATCCGTGAGGTCCCGAAATAAATCCGTAATAATCGTCGCCGTCATTGGCATGTAAAAGCATCCCATCTTTATATTTATAAGTACCACTATATTGTGAATTTATATATCCACCTACTCCCATATATTTAGTTATATCATCGCTGTTCATGGTGCAATTTCTTAAGTAAGCCTTAAGATTGGGATGCGTAGTATTATGAACCTCTTTTACCATTTTAAAATCGGCTTCATTGGCTCGTTTCAACCAGACTTCTACATTGTGCATTGTTTTGACATTAATATTGATTTCTTTCATTTCGTCATCTCCTTTATGTTGCTATTGTAAAAACATCATCGCTTATATCGAATATCGCAGAGTCATCCGCATCTGAAATTTTAATCAGACATTGATTGCTGTTTTTATTTGGGATCAGCCAGTTGTAGGTCCCATCACAGGGCGTGGAATTTATCACCGGCGACCAGTTAGCGCCGTTATCCACTGAATATTCAATTTTGACATTGGCTATTCCAGACATATAATTCCAGGTAATATCATGATAATAACCATCTAACCAAAGCTCCCCGCCATTCGGCGCAGTCACATCCAATATCTTAGCCGCGATTTCATCGCTGATTGTGATCGGCGTCTCGATATTAGCCTCGCGCTCCTCAGCAATTGAATCGCTGACTGTGATTTCAGTCTCAACGTCTAATTCATGTTCTTCTACAACCCCATCGCTGACTGTGATTTCGGTCTCAACATCTAATTCATGCTCTTCTATTACTTCATCGCTGACTGTGATTGGCGTCTCGAT
>Ga0208198_1000594_pt1 | contig 38678 bp, 30 predicted proteins | sample AD_JPNTR2_MetaG_FD_184446 | JGI IMG/M metagenome (GOLD analysis project Ga0208198, IMG submission 184446) | Active sludge microbial communities of municipal wastewater-treating anaerobic digesters from Japan - AD_JPNTR2_MetaG (SPAdes) (version 2) | ecosystem: Engineered > Bioreactor > Anaerobic...
TTTTTAAATAATTCTTTAACATTTGTAATTTCTGTTAAATCATCATTGAAATCAAAATAAAAACTGTTTAATACTAAATATTTACTTTTTTTCATATCTTATTTTATTATAACGGATACCACTTCCATTCATTATTTTCTAATTTATAATTCCCAGCTTTTTTGTTATTATCATTATAATATTTAGCAAATTTATCCCACGCATCATATGATAAATTTTGTGAGTATGAACATGATACAATTATTTTATTTAATATTTTTATTTCTTGCAATGGATTTTTAGAAAACGCATATAAATCAATTTCATTCAAATTATTACAATTAGATAAATCTAAATATTTTATATTGTTTTTATAAAATGAATATGAATCGATTTTCTTAATATTATCAGAAAATTTTATTTTTTTAATTTTATTTTTATTTAAAGTATTATATCCTATTGCAATTAAAGATGCGCAATTTGACAAATCTAAATATTCAATATTATTTTCTTCAAATGAACGATCCTCAATATCTAATAATTTTTTGCAATTAAATAAATTTATATATTTTATATAATTTAATCCAAATGAAGACATCTTAATTGAAATGATATTTGATGATAAATAAATAAAATAAAGTGAATATCCATAAAAAATATTGCCGCGAATATATTCTATTTTATCAAATCTTTCTAAATCCAATATATTTTGTTTTTTAAATAATTCTTTAACTTTTGTGATATTTGTTAAATCATCATTGAAATCAAAATAAAATGGACTTAATATTATATATTTACTTTTTTTCATATCTTATTTTTTTTCTATAATGGATGCCACTTCCACAAAGGCTTGTTATATGTATATATGCCTTCTCTTCCTTTATTAATGTGATAAAATTTAATAAACGTGTGCCATCTATCTCCTAGGTCTGAATCATCAAATGTTATTAATACATGATCTAAAATTCTAATTTCCTGTAAATCATTATATGAAAATGCTCGTTTTTCAATTTCGATAATTTCTCTAGATTTTGTTAAATCTAATAATTTTATTTTATTATATGCAAATGCATCACGTGATATTTCTTTAATATTTTTATGTAATTCTAATTCTTTTATTTTATTTTGTTCAAATGAACTAAAGTTTATTGTACTTAAAGAATCACATTGAGATAAATCTAATTTTATTATTTCATTTTCCACAAAAGCTCTTTGTTCAATTATTGAGATATTTTTGTTTAATTTTAATCGTTTTATTTTATTTCTGAAAAATGAACAATCACCAAACGCCTTAAAATTTATACAATTAGATACATCTACTATTTTAATATTATTTATGCCAAACGCATAATATTTTATTTCTTGCAGATTGATGCAATTTGAAAAATTAACATATATAATATTTGAATTTGAAAACGAACCTGAATCTATTAGTTTTATATTTTCATTAAAAAAAACAAAATTACATATAGAATTAATACTTTTTCCATCAAATTGTTGTTTTTTTATAATAGTTATTTTATCAAATCTTAATAAATCTAAAATATTTTGCTTTTCAAATGATTTTTTGACATTTGTAATTTCTGTTAAATCATCATTGAAATCAAAATAAAGACTATTTAATACTAAATATTTACTCTTTCTCATAATTTATTCATTTTTTTACAATAGAATTTATTGCAATTTGTATATTGTTATATTCTAGCATATTTAATTCTATTTTAACACTCATATTATCTATATAATCTTTTTGAAAATCTTTTTTCAGCACATATTTTTTATTATGAATATTTTGTTCGGGCAATGTTTTTCCATTTTCAATATCAAAAATTTCACTATTATTTTGTATATTTTTTGTATAAAGTTCTATTTTATCTAGTTTATACAAGTCTATTATATTTTCAATGATATATGATTTTGTCATATTATCAATATCATTTATACTTATTATGCCCTTGTCGGCAAAATTCTTAAATACCTTTTTTACCTTATCATCATGTCCATCTCCCATAAGGTTTCTAATTAGTCTATTTTTAAAATTTATAATAATTATAATTTTATCATTATCAAAAGCATATACAATCTCATCATTTAATGCATCATATTCATTTATATTATTATATTTTCTTACTATAAATTCTGATAAATTTATTTCATTTTCTATATTCATTCCTTTACTTCCCATAAATGATTTTATTTCCTTTAAATTATTAAATCCATTTTTATCATTATATTTAGATTTTGTATAATACAAATTATAATAATTATTATCAAAAGATGATTTCCAAATATTTATATTTTTTTTATCTATTGCAATTTCATCTATTAATGGATATATAGGATCTAGTCCAAATGTTACAGATGATATCAAATCATCTTCATTAGATACCTTATTATAAAATTGATTTTTTAATAATATAGAATTATCATTTGAAATATTTAAATGAGTATTTAGCATAAGATAATCCCTTTTTGTTAATATAGTAAAATCATCATCTTCTCTCAAATCAAATATCAATACATCTTTAAATTTGGGAATATAATTTCCGCCATATCTGTATATGATATTTTTATTAGATATATTTTTCATTTCATATCCTATAATATCATATTCATAATATTGCGATGGTTTATTCAAAATATTTTGCGGTACTAATTCATTTAATTTTGTTAATTCATCAGGATGAATACACCTAATATTAAAATCTTTTGTATTTGTTATATCTCCATTAGAATTAGATATTATATATTTCATTTCATTATTATCATTAGATATAATATCTATCAAATATGCAAATGAAAGTTTATATTTCAAATAATTTCCATATCCATATCCTCCATTTTCATAAAACATAATGCTATTGCCCCAAAAGTCAAAATTTGGTAAATAAAATGGTAATGATGCGTTTAAATATTCAGGTTTTATATATGAAAGATTATTTTCAAATTTTACAATCTGATTTGTTTTCTCGACGTACTCTACAGTAGGTAATGTTATATATGATAAATCTGCTATAGCAGTTAGTCTATTATACATTCCATCCTCATTTTGATTAATTTCAAATTCTAAATTTGAAATATTATTGCTAAATAATCCAAATGTATTTATATTATTAAGAAAATGACTATAATGTTCTAAATTCAGTGGCTGTGATATTTTTATATCCATTGGAGATTCTAAAAATGTACTACCATATCCAAAATTTATTACAGACTTTTGCGAAATATTATTGAATGTATATAAATCCAAATATGAAATATTTCCATTTTCATATTTATATGATGATATAGACAGTTTTATTTTGATTAAAATAAATTTCCATTTTTCATTAACAATTGTCTCATATGATACAGGAGGATCATTAGTATCTATATTAGCAGGAGATGTACTTATGACAACAGAAAATTTATAATTATTATATTTATAATTATCAATAGTCAAATATCTTCCCCTAAAAAATGTATATACTTTATCTATACTCGAATCGTATCTAAATGTTGAATATTTCTTTTTTGAAAATAGTTCTAATTTATTATTATTATAATATTCTGTTGGATATCCCGATGAAAAATATAATGTGAAAAAATCTATATCTGTGGATTTAAAATCTATAATATCTAAAAGTTCTCCAATACAATAATTATCAATAGATGTTTTATCAACAATACATTGTGGAACTTTATCTATGTAATACCATTCGTGCGTATGATAATTTGGATCATCATCATTAAAAAGTTCACTTGGAGAAAAATTCATTGCTCCAAATGATATACTATTATTTAGTCTATAATCTACATCTCTTATATTGCTTCCATTTTTCACCCATTTTAAAATATATGGTTCAACCTTTGATTTTAAACATAATGAAGATTGATATTTTTCTAATAATAAATCATACTCGCTTTTTATTTTTGATAAATTAAATCTTTCAAGGTTCCATTCTTTTTTTAGATTTTCATACTCGCTTTCTATATCTTCTGTTACAAAATTTGTTAAATCAAAAAATCCATTAAAATTAAATAAACTTGAATCATTATAATATAAAACACTTTCTTCTGGAAGTAATATTATATTTTTATTCATTAATTCAGATGGCAAGAATCCATGACAATAAAATACATTATTATTTATGGTTTTTTCTATCATCCATTCTTTATGATATATAGGCATATCATCATCTAATATAGCAAATGATATTGTTTCTCCCTGTAATAAATCTATATTGTTTAAATCTATTGTAATAGTATTATTTAAATCATCAATTTCTATTACATTTGCAACGCCATATTTATTGCTATAATATTTTATTAATTCATTATTATATGATTTATTATAATCTGATAAAAATATGTCTGTATCAAAATCCTTCAATCCCGAAAAAGATAATAATGAAATCTTTGGATAAAAGCTTTCATATATAGATATTCTATCGTCATTAGATATATAAAATTGTGATTTTTTATCTTCTAATGTTAATGTATAATATTCATCTATATTTTTTATATCACTTATTTCATTTTCTAAAAATTCTATCTCATCTATATACAATGAATATATTATATTTGAATTAGATATTTTATATTTTTTTATCTTTGAAAAACCATCGTTTGTCATAGCAAAATCATCATCAGATATCTTACCTAAATCAGATATTGATATAATAGATTTATTATTATTATAATCAGAGGCACCTATAAAATTTATTTTTCCTATTCTTTCAACGCTTTGATTCATAACAGATATTGTATCGGCATCATAAATTTCATATTTTAAATAATATGATTCGGAATCTATGCCTTTTACATTTGAAATAAAATAAATATTTTCATTTTTATTAAATATATAAAAGGTTTTAAATTCAAATAATTTAAATCCATCTGAAATATTTTTTGCTAATTCTGATAATGAAATATCTGAGGGATAAAAATATGTATAATAATATAGTCCATCTAAATCATTTCCTATTCCATATGATAAAAAAATAGAATTATCTGATGTTAAATAAGATTCATTAGCAATCAATCTCCATCTATGCGGAATATCCGAAGAGCTGATACCATCAGAAATTTCTATATAATCACCATTTTTAAAATTTTTTAATATTTTAATTCCTAATGAAGAGTATGATTTTGAGATTAGTTTAGATCGTATTTGATATTTTAATTTACCAACGCCAGATATAGAGCTCAAATCAAAACTCTTATCCTTAAATGATAATTCTATTGTTTTTCTTTTCTCAAAATTTGTTATATTTACTTCTTTTATACACGAATTCTTAATTGTAAATAAATTGCCATATTTATCTTTTAAACAAAAATGCCTTCTATAATCATCACCTATATAGTTATTATTAAAAAATTTTATCTTATAATTTTCATATTTCTCATCAGAATAAAAATAAAAAATTTTATTTGAAATATTAGGATCCTCATTAAATTTGCAATTAATTATAGTATATATCTTATCATATGATATGTTTTTTATAACGCATTCGTCCCCCATTGAAAGATCTTCTCCATCATATAAAATGCATACATCGTCTATATTTATTTTATCCTGCCAGTATCCTAATAGCTTTATTTCATATAAATAATTTAATTGATCAATTGGTGCTATTGATGATATTTGAGATGTAAAATCTAATATAGAATATTTTTCATTTAATGTTGATGTATCAAAATAAAGTTTAATATCATTTTCATTATTTATGATATATTTTTTAAATATATTATTTTTTTCAATTATTTTATTAGATGGAATAGGATATTGATTTATATCTTGTGACATTTTATTTAATGCAATCAAATCCGTTTTCATTTTAAATAAATCTATGGTATTTACATATAATCCAAAGTATCTATTCAGCTCATAATTTTTTGATGTTTTATCGGTAAATAAAAATTCTAGATTTATAATATTATCTAATATAATACCATTTCTTTCAAATCCTTGCGTTATAAATTCATCAAAATCTGTTATAGAATGGCTATTTGTAAAAAAATCATAAAGAAACTCTTTCTTTGAAACATAACATCCGTCCTTATATGAAATACCATTATAGCTTGTATATCCATTTTTTTCAAATGAAACATTCACACCATTTTCATCAAAATATTTTCTAGAAATTATATTTCTTAAATATATTCCTATTTTAGATTTTTCGCTCAAATCAAATATCTCAACAATATATGATTTTTTCAATATATCATCTATAATTGAATTATTATCACAATAGTCTGTATATGTTATTTCATTTAATGCGCCTTCTGTTTTAAATATAACAAAATATTCGGGAATTTTCTTTTTTAAAAATAACGGGGCAAATATTGATAAGTCTTCACCTGTTATATTATTTTTTGAATATTCACATCCATATGTATACAATCTTTCATATTGCTGTGATAAATTTTTTTTTACATATTTATAATCATCATCAGATTTATCTAATTTAAATACTATATCATTTGATGTATTACCATTTTGAAAAAAATGCTTTAGATCTATTGCATATGAAGAAAGATGAGATATTTGTACATTCTTGAACATTTTATCTGATAAATATATATCAGAATCTATGCTATTCATCCACAATCCACCTGATGAATCAACAGTTAACTTTACATTTCCTGTAATTTTTGGATTTGTTCTAATAATACCAAATGAATCATCATCAGAAATTTCATTGTTTAATTGTATATTATAATTTCCATTTTTATTTTTAGACATCAAATAATAAATATTATGAAAATAATTGTATTTATTATCATTGCTAACTTTTAATTTTAATCCTATTGTACTTGATATTATATCAACATCATTTTTATTTTTAATTACTATTTCTTCTAATTGATTATTTATAAGTTCATTGGGAATAGTTACTAAATATCCAGATGCTTCCATAGAAACATTATCAGATATAATAAAAATAGTTACCATTCCCTGTGATAATATATCACATTCATATAGCCAATAATATAATCCGGTATTATTATCATAATTTAATATAGAATTTAAAATTTTTAAATTATTATAATCTCCATAATCTATATTTAAAGCTAATTTTAAATGTACATTATAACTATTACTATTATATATTGTTATTGATTTAGAATATCCATTTGGTGTACACAAATATACAGTAGAATTTGTAATTATACTATCAGTACTTAAATATATAGAATTCATTCTTTTATTATTTTATTTATTTTTAATGAGTATTATAAGAAGATGAAATGCCTGGAGTTGTTATTTTTACTGGTGTAGATGATTTATATTTTGATGATATTCTAATATCAAATGAAAATACGCTTGTATCTTTTACATATAAATCAATGCCTATTTTTTTAGCATATGATACATTTTTAACAACTTGCATATTAGAAATACCAGCTATATGTCCAATTCCATCATATCCATCTCCGAAAAAGTCTGTCATCCTAAATTGATAGATAATTGGAATTTCTATTCTATGAGAGCTTCCACTTTCTAATGTTCTTTTTGCTAAATAATCTGTACCATCCACAATAATATCATCATATATAGATGGAGCTATGTATAGATAGTTTCCGCACGTGTTTTTTCCTATTAGGTATCTATCATTTTCATAAAATCCCATTTTTAATGGATAATGATCTTTTACTTCTGATGATTGCAAATTTGCTCTACAATATCCAACTTGTTTTTCTCCATCTGGTTGAAATGATTCTATGTTAAATAACTTTGAGTGTGTAAACAATGGATACGTTGCCGGGCCAATTGAAGAAACAGCTGGAAAATTGATATTATCATATAAATCAGTAACTCCTTGAATATCTGGATGTAACATATGCACGCAAAAATCACTTAAATATCCTCCACCAGAATTTTGTCCTCCTATATTAAAATTCCATATAAATGGATATGATTGACCATATGATAATATTTCTGGATATAAACTATTATTAGAAACATTGTATGAATTATTATCATATTTATATAATTCGTTTATTAGTCCAATATCATTTTTTCGCAAATAAATATATTGAGATTTTCTTTGAGCTGACTGAAATGGCATTTGTTGAAAATATTTATCATTAGCTATTTTATTAGCATTGACAGATGATAGCATTAATGGAACCTTATCATATTTTCTTTTCTTTGCATAATCTTCATCCTGCAATGATAAAATATCACTATCCATTAAATCTTCATCTATTCCGCCTGGGAATCTAGAAACCAAATTTAATGGAAGTAATCCGTCATTTTCTATTATCAATTTATATTTATTTGTTATTATTGCTCCTTTTCTTTCATTTGGAGGATATCCCGAAATAATATCATAATAATATCCTGCAAAAATATCAACACATGAATTATTAGAAATATTATATTTTTCTCCATTTGGGCCTAATATATACACCAATAGTTTTCCAGGAGCTTGAGATATTGTATCCTGTATTTGCTTTATACTTGTATCTATTGTTTTTATTTTTTCATATAAATTTATTATATTACCTGCATTATCAAAAAATCCTGATGATATGCTATCAGAAGAATGCACAAAATATTTATCATTTATATTAAAAGAATTAGATAAGTGTGAATTTAATCCCATATTTTCTAAATCTTGTAAAATAGACGATCTAATATTTTCTGTATATACAGATTTTAATTCTGTAATAAGATCTGTCATATATTCATATTCTTCTGGAAATGTTATCACGACAGATTTTGACCAATCTGATATAACTGGATTTGTTGGATATCCGGCTTCAGATATTGATTTTACTCTAATTTCAACGCTTTCACCAGCTGATATTGGTATATCTATTTGATTTATATTTATAACATCTCCATTTTCTATGTTTTCATTTTTCCATACATATTTTCCAATACTTTCATCATATACCTTTCGCAATGACACTGTTAGATATTCATTCCAATTAGAATAATATCCTTGTAATACATTTCCATTCTCATCTAAAAAATTATATTGCTCTGTATTGTTAGATGTTCCATCCTTTGACAAATATCTATATGATATAATAAATTGAACAATTTGCTGCGGTATATTGCTTTCTGATATTTTTGGAGCCGGTATTGGAAAAAATCCTCGAACCCTAAACTTGGGCTTTGATATTTCTGCGGGAGGTGCTTGTAATATTGTATTTAATTCAGATAATAAAGAAATATATAATTTTTTTGTAGCGGCTTCATTTTTTATTAGTAGATTTAATTGATCTGACAATGATTTTTTTTCTTGTTCGTTTTCAAATTGAGATGAATATAATTTATTACGTATTAATTGTATTGAATTTTGCAATTGATTTAGCTCGGAATATAATGAATTTTTTTGAGACAGTTTGCTTTTTATATCTTCAACGCTAGATGTATTTTGCTTATGATTATTTATTATTACAACTTTAAATGAAGATTTTGTGAGATCTGGTGCATCTGGTTTTATTCCATATATTGCTGGTATAATATTATCCTTTGCCATCATTATAAGTAGTTTACCAAAGTCAATAACCTTTTCGTTGTAATATGATTTTAGATTTACATTGTCGTTATTTAGTAATTCATTTGTATAAAATCCAACTCCCTTCGAAAAATTTATTGTTGTTAAATTAGTATTAGAATCTATAGGTTTCAAAAATATTGTCTCTCTCTCATCATATCCTACATTTATTTGTATAGTCTTAGCAGAAAACGCCTCTGTTAATATTTTTAATTTTTTTGTTCCAGCAGATATTGATTCATTGCCTGAAAGCATTTTAACTATAATAGAGTTTTCTGATGTGTTAACTTCTTCTATTTCATACGTTGTAATTTGGCCAAATTCTAATTTATCTCCCGGCTGTAATATTTCTGTGTTATTATATGTTTGTAAATTATCTGTGTAGTATAATGTATTCAAAAAATATTTTCTTACGGTTTCTTGTGCTGGTGACCCTGCTATAATTGTTTCTCGTATAATATCCTTATATGATATAACATCAAAATATCCCGAATATCTTGATATAAAAATTGGAAATTTGACAATTCCTTCATCTGAAAAATATGAAATATTTCTAGATTTCAAATCTTCTATAAATAAATTATAATCTATATCATTTCTATTTTTATATGTATTGTCATAATATGTCTTTGTTTCATCTGAATCCGCATTTATTATTATTCTTTTATAAAATATTTCTTTTACATCATAATCTACATAGTCCGATAAATCAAATGAAACATATAACAGTGGAGTTAAAAAACTTTCGAAAAACCAATTGCTTTTAATATTAAATGTTGTTGGAGTTTTTAATGTATCAATTTCGCTTGGCTCTTTAAATAAATTACTTTCTACTAATTTTTTATATACTCCATCAGATGTTTCAATAATGGAGTTCCCTGTGCCAGACCCTATAATTATATTTAAATTATTTTCTAATCTTGTTATTTCATTTTTTAAATATTTTAATGTAGGCAAGCTATAATTATATTCTACATTATCATTAGATACTAAATTTAATATTATAGATTCTGAATTACTTGTTATAACATCTGTAAGAGCTGATAATATTGTTAACGAATTGTTTTGAACATTTAATGTATGCTCAAAAAAATTAGACATCGAATTATATGAAGACATATATTTTTTATATATATATATAAATTTTAAATTTTATAATAGATATATTATTTAAAATTTAAATCTTTTTTATATATCTCATATTGTCCCATAGTAAAATCATAATAATCAGATGAGTTAACGGTTTCTAATGTTTTACTTGTAAGATGATGTAAATAACTTGATGTTATTAATGCATGTATAAATTTATGTTTTTGAAGCATATATCCATAATAATCATCTGAATACCAAAAACGATATCTATCGGGGAATAGCTGATCAAATGGAATTTTATCTAATATATATTTATTAAAAACTATACACCATCCGCATAATGTAACTCCTGTTTTATATCCCAAAATGTCATTACTAAGATCTATATTAGGATATGCTATATTATTTAATAAGTATGGATCAATAGGAGATACGCTATCATAAGTTTTCAATTTACTTAATAAAACATTCAAAAAATTATCATAGCATATAACATCATTATTTAAAATCATCACATGTTTGGCATCACTTTTAATATTCTCATATCCCACTTGTAAAAATTTATTATATCCAAATTGTTCGTTTGTCAATAATAATTTTACATCATAATTAAATTCTTCATAAAATGGCTCATTCTTTAAATTACAATTATTTTCTACAATTATAACATTTAAATTAATATTATGTATCGAATTAAATAATGACTTGATAGTATTATTAGTCATATTAAACAAATTCTCATTTTTAGCATTACTTAAAATAATAACATCAACATCAAAGTTATTCATATTTATTTTTATATTATCAAAATATCAATTCATCATTTAAAATATCGTCTACTATATTATACATTTTATCAAAATATTTTACAATATATTTTTTATATTCTATTGGCAGTTCATCATATAAATTTTTATATGAAATTTGAAAATATTCGCAAAATGATATTATTATGTCAATTGTATTATATTTAGATACATCTATCTTATTTAAAATTTCTAAAAATAATGGCTTAATATATCGTTTTTGTATTTTATTTTTTTTACATAATTTTTTATATAAGGTTGTTTCTGTAAAATAACATTCTATTAATTTTTGAATTTTAATTATATTATTTATCTCATGCTGATCATAAACATCATATATTTTTTCTAAATTTATATCTATAAAATCGCTATTATAACAATCACCTATATTATATCTATTATAAAATATTTTATCATTATTAGCGTCCATATATAATATTTATTTTAAAATCCATATTTACCTGTTGAAGGTTCTTCGTTTTCTTCGTTATTTTTATTTTTTTCTTTTTTTTCTTCTTTATTTTTTTTCTTTTCGTTCTTAATTTTTTTATTCATCTCTATATCTGATTCATCCAAATTCATATATTTTTTAATTAGAAAATCAATGTCAAAATATGGTTTATCTTCATCATCTTTTAAATCACTCATATTTTTAATAAATTGTATTCTTTTTTCATATATATCTTGATTTTTCAATTCTTCAAATATATTATTAGAATTATATCTAAGTCCAATTGATGATTTGAAATTTTCATCATTGTCCAAGTCTGGATATTTTAGTACTATTTGAATATACAATGGCTTCAAAATAATTTCTTGAAATATAGATCTATATCTATTAATAAGATTAAAAAAACGAATTTCTTCTCTATCTATTGTTGCAGATGTTGCCCCTCCATAAGATCCTCCATTATTTTCTTTACTAAAACGTGTTGGAGGTATTTTAGAATTATCTTGAAGTTTTTGTTTAAGATATGAAACCAAATCTGAATTACTTATATCTGGCCCTTGATTTTGTATTGATTCTATTGATACAGTATCTCCATCCTTTGATGGAAATAAATAATTTTTATAATACTGCATTGAGGATGTACCATTTACAGATAATTCACCTGACGTTGGATCTAATGTTATATCCTCTTTATAATATGACATCATCTCTCCAAGTGATTCCTTTGCCTTTTGAGGGGAATTTGTTCGTATTGGCACAACCATTTTCATTCTCCATGCTGAATTCATCAAAAGCCACATCACCTGAGAATTCTCTACAATTCGTAATAAATTAAAACTTCTAACTAAATTTTCAACATATGAAATTTTAGAAGGCATATTCCCTTTTGCAAGAGAAATATATATAACTTGATTATCATATAAAATTCTTTTTTTAGAATTATCGTCTGGATATTGTATCCATATTTTTTTATATGAATTGCCATCTTTTTCAATATCTAATTTTAAGTATGCAGTATCAATTTCTTTAAATCCTATTATCTCCGTAAAATCCTCATCATAAATGATTTCGAATGCTAATGTTCCATCTATTAATAATTGTTTAAAATATTCCCATGCAGTTATATCATTATTAAATCCAAACCGATAATATATCATTTTATAATAATCATTTATGGTTTCAATAACATCTTCCTTTAAATCTATATTATTAAATTTTAAATATGCAAAATAATTATTTTCATCGTAAACAATTGCCTCATCTGTAATTGTCGTTACCATCCAATCTATCTCGGGATTTAATGCAAACGATCTCAAAAATTCCCGTCGTTTGTCATATTGTTGCTGATAATAAGGAATAAATTTCTTTTGAGACAAATCCACCATCGATAATAATTTAATCAAGTCTGGATCTGTTACTGATGACGTGGCTTCTGTAACACCAATTGATAAAGAATTTTTTATTAACTGATCATTATAATCTATTCCTATATTTGAAATTCTATTAATTAAATTTGATAATGGCCTAACAATATTATCGCCTGTCTTATTATAAAAGCCGCTTTCAAATAATTTTATAGATTTCATTTTTAATATTATTTTTTATATATATATTTATTAATTTTTATAATTCCATTTATTTTCGTCAAAATAATAAATACCAGATTTTTTGTTATTCTTTTTATAATATTGTTTGAATGAATTTGTATTTATTCCAATACAATTTTCTCCTAATACAACATTATCTCCTATATTTATCTTTTTAAAATTACTATTTGCAAATGAAAATTTATTAATTTTTTTTAAATTTGGTATATTTAAATATCCAGTAAAATTTGAATCTCTAAATGCATATTTTCCAACATGTTCTAATTTTGGACAATCAAAATCTCCTTCAAATCTTGCAAATTTAAATCCTTTTTCTTTTACAATTTTTAATTCTGGGCAATTAAAAACTCCAATAAAATTACTTTGCTGAAATGCTCTATCTCCAACATATTCTAATTTAGGAGCAAAAAATTTTTTATTATTTATAAAATAACTACAATAAAATGCAGAGTCGTCCACCTTTATTAAATTTGAACATATAAAATCACCATCAAAATTACTATTAAAAAATGCATTTTTACATATTATCTTTATACTATTTGATATAAAATTCCCAGAAAAATTAAAATTTATATATTTACTAGATTTTATTTTTTCAACTGTTTCTAAATTTTCCATATTTAAAATTTTTTGCTTATTATTTTTTAATTACATTTTTATATTTGCTAATATGATCATTTATTTTGATTCTTTAAAAATTGAATTTCAATAATGTTTATTTTCATTTTTTTTTGCGGCGCAATATCACTAAATTTCATATTAAAATCATTTGTGTAATCCTTAAATTTATATTTAACATCAAATTTATTTTTTGGACTTTTTTTATAATCTCCAAATAATTTTAAATATCCTCTATATATCATGATGCTTAGAATTATATTCTTCAACGGTTTTGTCTATCTGATCTTTTGTTAAATTAATTTTTCTGCCCCAGGGTACAACCTGAAGATTATAATCATCTCTTGCAATCAACCATATAAATTTATTTTGATCTGATATAGAAAATTTTAAGCCAGAATTAATTAAATCTTCCATAGCTACTGTATCAGTATCTGTAAAAAATATTATTACATTATACTTATTCAACTTAATATTGCTATTATCTAACAAATATTTGCAAGGTACTATATAATCTGTACCTCCAGATGATCTTTCAACATTTTTAGTTTTTAAAAAATCTTTTGCTTTTCTTGCACCTTTAAATTCCAAGTCTTTTTTAATTTCTGTATCAAAAAATATCAATCTTAATGTTTTTAAATTAAATTTACTTACAATATCAAACAATTCAGATAATAAAACATTAAAAGCATCATCATCAATACTTCCACTTGTATCTATAGCAAGTATTATATTATTTGTTTCTTCTCCCGTAAACATCTCTTCCCATGGAACAATTCCATCACTTCCGATATTATCTCTAGATGTTTTAAATTTAACATTATTGCCATACAGAACTTGATTTACTGATTTTTGAAGTTCGTGTCTCCAGTTAACTATAGCTTTATATTCCTTACGCTGTATGCGCCCAAAATCAGATGTACCAAATCCATGAGGTGAAATTCCATAATAAGTTGGACGATTAACTATATCGTTAATTAATTTATCATTTTCATTTTTTTGTTTATTTTCATTAGGTAATTTTGGATCTATTCCAGCTTTTTCTTGATATTCTTTAGATATTTCTGGGCTTAAAACTTCTCCAACATTTCCTGTTGGATTGTATCCTTTGTTAGAATTTTTTCCATTTTTTGCGTCTTCTATTGCTTTTTCTAGTTCTCCTCTTATCCTATCAATTTCTTCTTTTGACAATGGTTTTGTAGTTGTCTCTGACCATTGACTTATTTTTCCCGAAGAACCAGACTGAGATCCTTGACCCTGTTTGGATCCTTGACCTTGTTTGGATTCTTGACCCTGTTGAGATTCTTTGTCTTCTTCTTGAGATATTTCTCCAACAATTTCTATATCAACATCTGAAGTAGTAATTTTATTTTCATCATTAGTCCATGAAAATGATTTTCCTGGCATTATAACTACTATTTCGTCTTTACTTAATTTTTTTATCATAATTATTTTTTTACTGATTTTGATATGATTTAATTATATCATTTGCTTGTTGTTCACTTATTATTTCACAATCAATATGTCCATCATCATATACTTTTTTTATTAGTCCATATTCTCCAGTTTTTTTATTTCTTACTAGCATTCCTTCTTTTATTACAAAATCTGGTTTTCCCGAATCTTTGTTTTTCATTCTATTTTTAATATCATCATTATCCAAAATATTATATATTTCTTCTGCTGTTTTTCCACGATAATCATAATTTAAACAAGCATTTAAATTTGTTTGAATATCAGTTTTCACAAGTTTTAAATCGTCTATAAAAAGATTTCCCTCATAATCAGCAGCATAATTCCATTTGTCATGCTCAAATTTTGTTGGTTTAGGTTTTTCTCTAAAATTATGATTTAACAATATATGAAAATATTCATGACATAAAATAAACTCGATTTCTCTAAGACTAAGTTGTTTATCTCTTCCCCAAGGATGTAATACAAAATTTGATGATATATATAAATTTACTCCATCTGTGGCAAAAGATTTTATTTCTGGATAATCTATAATAATTCTATATTTATAAAAATGATTTCCTATTTGCTCTTTTAATCTAGGGCATACATATTCGTGAGTGTCTTCTGACTTAAATCCTCCTTGAGATAAATATCCAATAACTTCTAGTACCTCATATGCGACACTTTCTTGTATTCTTTTTATTTTTTCATCATCAAAATCATTATAATATATTTGTCCATCTTTTCTAAATTCTTCATTAATAGAAGAATTTAAATATGCTATATTATCTTTTAATAGCATCATTTTTTGAAATATTGAAAAATCTTTTATCATTTTATTTTTTCTTTTTCTTTTTATCTACTGATATCGTTTTATCTATTGCTATTTATCTATTGCTATTTTAACATCTAAAAATTTACATTCGTTTTCAAGATTTTTTAAATAAGTATATAATTCTTTATCCACCTTATTCGTATTTTCTACATATTTAGTAAGCAAATATGGATGAGCTAATGCAAATATTTTTTGAAATTCTCCTTTAAATGGAGTAAATTCTGTAGTACATCCACTAATCCATGCATTTATATTTTTACATTCATCTACTGTTAATATATTTTTATAATTTTTGTTACGTATATCATCTAAAATTTTATCCGTATTCACAATTGACTCATTTCCGGAAACTATATAATAATCTTCCGGTAATGTTTTATAAGGAGCTGTCATTCTTACTAATCGTTGTATCATGAAAAGAGTCGTTGACTTAACATCAATTTCTAATTTAGCGGATTTATAAAAATTTTCTATTTTTGCAACCAAATTACTTATTGATAATTCGCTTTGTTTATCCGTATAAAATAAATCCGTAGAAAATTTTTTATCAAGAATCTTAGTCATAGCATATGTAGTTTCTATGTAATCTTTAAATACCTTTGAAAATCCGCTATCATTAAATGCTGGTATTGATAAAGCAGTGGCATCAACAGAATCTAAAAATATTAAAAACTGCTCTAAATCTAAATCAAATATAGATCCTTCATAAGTATTATCTAATTTATCCTTCACAGCCCCTTTTGAATATTCAAGTTCCATTGCTATACGTTCATATCCACGTGTTGTTGCTATAAAGCCGGTTTCTGGATTATATGACATAAATTCGATTTTAAATGGATCTGATGAAGAACCTTCAACAACTTTATTTTCATCTTTTATAAAATGATCCATAAATTCTATTAGTATTGTAGTACCTTCTAATCCAGCAAATTCACTTTCTGTAGTTAAATAATTTTTCCACACTTCATAAAATGATTGAACAAAATAAGGTCTCCATCTATCAATATTACCCTTATCTATCATATCTTTAAATGATGCATAATCTTTACTAACCTCAGATGGTGTATTTGTTGCGGCAACTATTATCCATCGATCTCCTAATCTATAATTACCTTGATATACATTTCCACCTGCAATTAATTCCATGAGAGACGCTTTAACATCATCAGATGCCCTTAAATATTCATCAAAAAACACAATGCCGCCTCCTATCATGGTTGCATATTGTAAACAGTCTGGCTTTCTTCTTGGTGGGTTCAAACCTTTTTTGGTATCATGTGGATTTTTAAATTCAAAATCATATAATTTATCCAAACTAACACTTTCATCATATATTATACAACTTGAAGAATCATTTCCCATATCGCCAAGGCTTTCATGATAAAGCGGCAAAATAAAATTTGGAACTTGCTGAACAACATTACTTTCTGATGCTTTTTTTGTCATATCTATTACAAATTTTAGAATTTTCATTTGATCTTCATCTTTAACGTCTTTTATTTCTTTTTCTGCCTTTTTTTCCAAACTATTATATATAGCATTCATATTTTCAAAATATTCTCCGGATAAATTCATAAATTCTTCACGAACTGCGGCACCCATGTCAACCTTAGTCATAGATACTAATGGAACTGTCCATATAGTAAATGCTATTTCAGGGGCTATTTGATCACTTTGATCATAAATATCTTTCATTGAACGGACAATAGATGTTTTTCCACATCCTGGTGCACCTACAAAAAGTATTGGGGTTTTTGTTCTTTTTTGATATTCTAACGATTTTTTTGAAAGATTTGTTAAATCTTCTTTACTATATTTATCTTTATTTCTATATTTTGCATCAAATATTTTTGTATGAAAACTTGTCACCAAAAATCTTTCTACATCTCTTTGTAAATATTTTGTAGCTGTATCTGTATCTATTAATTTAAAACTTTTAAGAGCTTCTTCATCTCGATATGGATTATATCTTGTAATTTTTGATTCATCAGATTCATTAATTTCTATTAATTTTCCTTCTGATATTGATTTTTTGCCAGATGAATCAAAATCATCTCCAAATGCTTTTTTAAAAGCTTTATAATTTTTATCACCCTTTTCATCATGTATTACAGCATCATCAAAATCTATATTATTATATGATTTGCCCGATGTTTTACTTATATAATTTTTTAATTTATCAGAAATAATAATTTTTGTTCGTTTTTCCGGATTAATTCTTTTATCAAGTTCTTCTTTATATATTAAAAAATTTAAATAATCAGATGCCACTCCAACATATTTCTTTTTTTTCTTATTAAATCTTATTGCTGCACATGTCTTTAATTTTTCATATAATTTTTTTACTAATTCGCCACTTTTTTGCATTATATCTTTTAGACTTTCTTCTATTAATTCATATTCATATAAATTTTCAGATTCTAGCAATTTAGATTCAGATAGTTCAGCATCTTTTGATATTTGAGTGATAACATTTATTCCTAGCATTATATCTTCCATATCAAGATCATCCTCATCAACATTTTCTGATTCTAGAATTAAATCCATATCATTTATTGAATTATCTAACATTTCATTTAAAAATATTAAATTTTTTCTATTAGAAAAAAATTTATAAATTTGATTTAAATCTCTTCTTTTTTCATTTTCATTTTGTTCAACAACTTTACTTGTTGAATTTAAATATTTTTCTCTAAATTCTTTATATCCATCAAGATAATTTTTCATATTATTATTTTTTTTATATATATATATTTTTTTAAAAATATTTTTTAGCTACATTTTCCATATCCACAATTTTTGCATATATAACATCCTTCTTGAAAAATCACGCTTCCTTTACTGCCACAATTTTCGCAATCCATATTTTTCAATGAATCTTTATTAATATATTTTTTTAATATTCTATTTATAGATTTTGAAAATTCTAAAATATTTCCTGATGATTTAGATAATTGATCTACAATAAATTTGATATCTACTCCATGTCTTAATGATAATGATATTAATCTAGTCATAGAATCCTGTTCATCATTTTTTGAAAATGATGTTATATTTTCTAATATTAAATTTCCATTGTTATCTTCTAAATTATAATATTTACTTTTTACCTTTACAATTTTTCCAGATTTATATTGTTTAATATCTATATTTGTGGATATATTTTTTGCAGGAAATGCAAAAACTTCGTATGGGTCATCGTTTAACAATCCTAAAATTATTACCCAATCTTCTGAATTTTTTATTTTTATAACATCTATTGTACAATTTAAATATTTTGGTCGTTTAGGAGCATTTGTTTTTAATATTTTATTTGCAACATTATTTTCATTTGAAATAGATTTTAAAACAGCACTTGTTGTTCCTTGTCTATATGTTGTTACTCCTTTTATACTTTTGCTATTATATGCTTTCAAATATATATTTTTATAAACATCAAAAGAAATTTCATTAGGTACATTTATGGTATTATGAACCATAATACCATTTGCCATATATGTATGATCATCATCATCTAATGAAATATCATATGTCTGAACATTTAGTAAATATTCCATTTTTTTTATTTTTTTATGTGTTGGAAATAGTAATGAATATAAGTTTATTATATGAGGATTTTTAACTTTTTTTATATTTAATTCTAGCAGATCATTTTTTATTTCTTCTATTGTTTTTTCTTTTCTATATTCAGATGGAATTCTTTCATCTGAATTTTGTATTTCTTTTAATATGTTCATATAATTTGATTTTTATTTAAATTTATTAATTCAACATAATGTCCATTTGATAATATTTTATGATTTGGTGTACCTATTATAAACGAATTATCATCAAATGTAATTTTTATACAATTAGATATGCCATTATTATATGTAGATTTTATTTTTTTCTTTTTATTTGATTCGCATGTTACATATAAATTATCAACATCTTTGAAAGAATTTGGTTCATCATAATCAAGTTCATCTAAATATAATATTTTATCATTTACAATTATCATTGTTGTTTGTCCATCTAGGCATTTGCTTGCGGATGAATCTATATAATTTGTTATTATTTCTAATGTATTTAAATGATCATCGATAGATAAATCTATTGATGATTTTGTCCATTCGGAGTTTTCTTCCCATTCATTTATTTTTTCTAGATAATCTTTTGCATAATCTTTAATTTTCACTTCTTTTAATAGTCCTCGTGTTTTATCAATTTTATATACAATATTATCATATGTTGTTTTTAATAAAAATTCATCACCTTCTTGTATCCATTCCCATTTTATATCATTTTCTTTATCACTATCATTTTTTTCAAAATATTTATTTTTAAAATCAATAACTGTTGGAACGCATAGTTTTTCTTTTATTTCATTATCATTACAAATAGTTGTTCTTATATATTCTGATAAATATACGGGTTCAAGACCGCCTGATACATTATTTGCCAATATAGATGTATTTCCTGTTGGCTGAATACTTATCAAATGAGAATTTCTAAGTCCATATTTTTTAATATAATGTCTTGTTTTCTTATTTAATCGATTTATATATTCTCCATTTAAATATTTATCTTTGTCAAACAATGGAAATGCTCCTTTTTCTTTTGCTAAAAGAGATGATTCTCTATATATTTTATTTGATATAAAATTCATTAGTTCATTTGTTATTTTTAATGCCTCATCAGATCCATATTTATACTTCATTATCATCAATGCTGATCCATATCCCATGATTCCAATTCCCAATCTTCTTTTTGATAAAACTTCATCATATTGGTATTCTAATGGTAGGTTTGTTATTTCATATACATTATCTAGCATTCTTACAATGCTTGGAATATATTTAGATAATTTTTTATAATCCCAATTTCTTTTTTTATAATTAATAAATTGAGTAAGATTTATTGATCCCAAAAGACATGCAGATCCAACAGGTAATATTTGTTCTCCGCAAGGATTTGTTGCATTTATATATTCACAATAATTTAAATTATTTAATCTATTTATTTTATCAATAAATAAAACGCCGGGTTCATTTCTATCATATGATGATTTAATAATATATTCAAATAATTTTTTAGCTTTTATTGTTTTATATATTTTTACAGGTAATCCTAATCCTATCCATTTTTTTATGTTACCATCCCATTTTGATTTATAATCATCTTTACATATTTCATAATCGGGGAATATTAAATCCCAATCTAAATCATTTTCAACGGCATTCATAAAATCATCTGTTATTAAAACAGATAAATTGAAATGAGCAAGTTTATTAGGAGTAAGTTTTGCAGATACAAATTTTTCTATATCGGGATGCCATATGCTCATAGTTGCCATCATTGCTCCTTTTCTTATTTTCTTTTTTCCATTAGCATTTTTATTAACATACGATCCGCTTGTTATTACCTCAGATGTTGCGTCCCACATATTTAATATTTCAACGGGGCCGGGAGAATATCCTCCGATTCCAGATATAAATGATCCAGATGGTCTTAATATATCTATGCAAAATCCATATCCGCCTTCTGATTTCAATATCAATGCCTGACGTTTTAATGCATCCATAATAGATTCCATTGAATCTTGGTCATATCCTTGAAACCCATCTACAAAACAATTTATTAATGTTGTATTTTTATAATTTGTATTTATATTTGAAAGAATTCGTCCACCTGGGACAAACTTAAAATCTTTTAATGTATCATAAAAAACTCGTCTCCAATATTCATTATCTTTTTCAACATTAGATAATGCTGTAGATACTCTCATCATCATGTCTTCTACGGTTTCATTTTCATACATGTATGTATTATAAAACACCTCTTCTGAAAACTCATTTGTAAAAATTTTGTTATCCATAGTTTAAAATTTTATATTATATATTTTTTTTTAATTTTTTAATTTATATAAAATCAAAATAATTTGCATATCTTGTATCTACACTTTTTCTTAATAAATCATCATCAAATCGTTTTGTATTATCAGAATATTCATTATCTAAGCAAAACAATTGCGGTATTATACCATATGAATTTTGCTGTGGTTGTATTATATTAACAAAATATCTATCTAATTCCATAAAAATTTCATTTTTATAATATTTATATAAAACTGTTTCCATAAAAATATTACTAACGCTATAAGCATACAATCCCCATAAATTTTTTGCTTTAAATATATTATTACTTATGTACATATTTTTATCTATCAAATTATAATTCCACATTGACAAATCATCAGAAAGAGGAATATATCCTAAATACAAAATATCATAATTTTCTGGTATTTGTTCCTTGATATTTTCAAAAATTTCCTTTATATTAACATTAATTTTTACATCATCCTCAAGAATTAATATTTTTTTATATTTATTCATCAATGCATCATAATATATCGATAAATGAGATAATGTCGTTGCAAGATAATTAGAATTTTGAAAAAATATATTTTTGTCAGAAATCATATTAAAAATAGAAACCATAATTTCTCCATCTACAGCTTGAAAAAATTCATAATTATTAATTTCAACAAACGCAAGTCTTTTTTTCATTTTTAAAAATCTATCTTTTCTTTTTTTTAAATTAAGAATATAAATTTTATCAAAGAATTGCATAAAAAATACTTTAAAATCTTATTATATAATTAGCATAATTTTCATTATCTCCAAATTGAGATCTTGAATATGCGAGAGTTTCATATTTTTTAAAATTGTCATAAACCCAATCTATTTTTCCCAATTCTGTAAATCTTTCTTTTATTTTTTCATTATAATACAATGATATATGTCTAGTTTTTCGTTGAATTTCTTTTCTTGCTAAATTCTGTAAATTATTTTTACCTATAAATTGCAAATAGCATTCATTGTCAATTTTTATCATTTTTGTTTTCAGAAATGTTCGAACAATTAATTCGTAATCATCAGCTATAGATAGCATTCTATTATGACCTTTTATTGCAAAATATAAATCTTTTTTCCACACTCTGAAATGATTTGGGCATCCTACAATATGCCTAATTGTTTTTGGATTTATATTTGGAGAAACAGCAAATTTAGCATTAATAATTTTATTGTCAATTTCGCAATCACAATTTCTATAATATCCATAATCCAAAGCAAATCCAGGCGGATATGTTAATGAATTATATAATTCATCAATTTCTGCTGCATTTGAATATGCAAATCCGGCGTCAGGATATTGTTTAAATGCTTCGATAATATATGATAAAGAATCTTTTAACAAATAATCATCATGATCAAGTTCAAGCAAATAATCCCCCGTGCATAGTGTACAAGCTCTATATTTAGCTTCTCCAACTGTATTATTTGTTCTTGGATATATGTCATAATATTTTATTCTAAAATCAAATGAAGAAAGATCCTGCATAATTTTTTTTGTATTTTCATCATCACCGTCATCTAACACAACCCATTCCCAATTATCATATGTTTGATTTTTTAATGATTCATATGTTCTATATAATATTGATCCAGTATTATATATTGGAGTAAACACACTTATCAGCTTTGATGTATCATTAGATAATATATTTTTCATTACAATATTATATACTACATTGGGTAAATTGTAGTCATCTTCGCAATGAATCCATTTTTTTTTGATTTCAAAAGGCATATCACATAATACTTTATATCGTTTATAATCTTTTCCAAACGTCAATATGACATCTATTTTATTATTGTATATTGCATTTAAAATTTCGTCAGAAGAATTATCTACATTTATAACATTAATATCTGTACATTCATAATCAGAATATTTAATAGTATTTAGTTTATCTATTTTTCTGCCTACAATTAATGCAGTTGGCACAAATTTATTCATATTTATTTACTATAAAAATTATAATAACACAATATTTCATCTATTATATAAAAATCATTTGGATTTTCATAATATATTTTTGTTATAAATATTCCATCTGATACATATTCATTTTCAAATCTATTATTTTTTATTAGTACGCTATTTATTAAAAATTGTGCCATATCGATTTTTCTTACATTTATATTTTTTTCAGACGCTGTTCTAAATAATGAATTGCCAAATCTTGTATCAAATGACATTTGAGAAAAAATAATACATTTACATATATTAGTTTTTAATATTTCAGATGTTCTATTTAAAAATCGTTCGTGTAATTTATTATCATCATCAAGAATATAAATCCAATTATTTTCTTTTTGATCTATTATATTTAATAGTTCATTCAATAAATTATTACCATATATTCCGTCAGAATTTAAATCAAAAAATAATTTTATATTTTCTGATTGTAAATTATTCAATATATGACTTGGAATATTTTTTATTTTTTTATTGTCAACGGCAATATACCAGTTTATATTCCAGAAATCATTTTTATTATCAAAAATTGATTTTTTAATATTTAAAAGATTTTCTAATCTAGAGCATCTTGTTAAAATATATAAATTATTTTTATGCACGTTTAATACATATAATTTAATTGCAAGGTTTCATTCTGCTCGGCATCTAATATTTTTTGTATTAATTTTTTTCCGTATGCACAGCTTTTATAAATAATATCTTCTTTTATATCATATTTATTAGATATATCTTTTATTTTCATATTATTTATATATCTTTCTTTCATAAAAATACTGTATCGATCAGGTAATGAATTTATCATAGTTTCAAGTTTATTGTATAGAGTTTCTTTTTTTATTTTTTCTTTTATGACCTCAACTGAAAACGAATCATCATTTATATCTATTTCACAATCATAAATATCGTCATTGATTTTTTTAGAACGATTTTTATATTGATAAAAAATATTTCTACATATAGTATAAACCCATGTTGAAAAATTCCATCTAGAATCATATTTATCAATATTTTCTATTATTTTTACAATTGAATCATGCAATATATCTTCTATTTCATTCTCATTTTTGGACAATGTCCATAAATATTTTTTTAATATAATATATGTTTCAGATATAAGTTTATCAAAAGAAGCATTATTTTTGTTTTTAAAATAATCATCGCAAATATTTTGTAATGATTGCTTTTTAATATTTAATATATCATCAGTTTTATTTTCAATTTTATCTATTTCTATGTTATCATTAATATTAATAGTTTGTACACTTAATTTATTATTTATTATTATTTCTGAAAAATATTCATCATTTTCTTTATAAATTTTTACGCTTTTAATATCACAAAATTTATTTTTAATATCTATAAACGATATTCCATTTTTATTTTTTGCAAAATAAAGTTTTTTATTTTTAATATAAAATCTATATTTTAAAACAAAAAAATTTATATTTAGCAATTTATTTTTTTCATCTTCTGTTATTTTATTTTTTAAATATTCTTTAAATATTTTTACAGTATAAAATATTATATTATCTATTTCCTGTGCGCTAATGTTAGATAAAAAATCAAAAGTTTTTAGTTTTTTCATTTGTCTAAAATCTTTAACAATTTCTTGTGCAGATTTAATTGAATTACCATTTTTTTGAAAATTTAAAATATTTTCAATAATTTTTGAAACAAATGCACAATATTCTATATGCATGTCAATAATTTGTTTTTCCTCTGATGTTAATGCTAACTTAACATTCAAGGTTTGATTTTGTGTTTTCATAAAATTTTTGTTTAAAATTTGATACAAAATTACATATATTTTTTAAAAAAACAAATTTTTTTTAAAAAATTTTTAAAATATTTTTTTTATCAAATATTTTTATATTAGAAAATATTATTTCCATTCATCAGGTATAAGATCATATGCATTTAATTCTTTTGCTCTTTTTATAATATGTCTTTTAGCTCTTGATTTATTTTTTGCTAATCCATATGTTTTAATTGCGTTTTTTAAATCTTGTATAGTTACAATTGGAAAAGATCCATCTGGTAATGCTTTACCTTCTTTTGCAAGTTTATCTCTTTCTTTTGCATTAAATTCTCTTTCATATACCTGCCCGTCATTATAATAATTTATATATGATTTATTATCATCAGAATATTCATCATCATCATCGTGGTCATCATATTCATCATCATTTTTATAATATGATTTATCTTTTTCAATATAATCATCAAATGACTTTACATTATTTTTATCTGCATATTTAGATATAATATCATCATTTTTAATTCTAATACTCAATATTATATCTTCATTCAATTCATCAAAATAACCAGAATATATGCAATACCATTTACCAGCATTTTCTTTCGCATATTCTATTAAATGCTCTTTTGATACAGGATCACCATTTTTAATACCAAATGAATTTTTTTCATTTTTAGTACGATACACGCAACTAATATAAGTAGTCTTATCATAATAAAAACATCTTTCTATCAAATAAATACCCGTTTTTTTATCTTTATTCAAAAAACATATACCTATTTCATCTCTTAAATTAAAATCAGATATATATTCATATATACCTTCTTCTTTTTCTTCTTCATCAATATCATCTAAATCTATATTTGTAAATCTACGTATTAAATCACATATATTATAATATAAAAAATCATCTATAGAATCATCAAACATTTTCTTAAGTTGAGATGAATCTTTAACTAAATCACGTACATTAAAATCATCATATTCATTTTCTTCAATGTATATACGTTCCTTTTCTAAATCATAAAGTTCTTGTGATTTATAAGATATTACAAATGGCTTTAATTTATGATAGTGCTTATTAACATATTCTGCATAAGCATAAAGATTCGTAACTTCATAATATAACTTATATTTATCTATAATATCATATACAACACTTCCTTTAAACGGATAAATATTAATATCTTCATTTAAAATATCATCTGCTGTAAATTCTTCAATTTCAAAATCATCTTCTTTCATATTTAATAGATTATCTAGAACTTGATTTATAAGATATAAATCATTTATAAATGTATTTATTTTTGTTAATGATTCAGATATAGATTGATATTGTTTTTTATATTTAGTATACGATGAACTTTGTTGTGCTTCTGTATCAATATTTGGTATCATAGTATCAACATCAACAAGAGATTCATTTGCTAATTTATTTTTTGTTACATTTAATTTTTCTAATTTATCAGGATCAGTTTTAATATCGCAATTAGATTTTATATTTAATAATTCGTTAGTCATATCCGGATATTTTGTTATTAGTTCATTTAAAATAATATTGTATATTTCCGGCCACTTAGGATATTGATGAGTTTTATTAATAATTTTAATAACATAGCTTATTGTATCTACAGTTGTTAATTCTAATTCATTAACAATTTCTAAAATTTTGTCATAAACCTTTTCTTTTTCATCTTTATATTGCTTTAATTCACCGTTTATTTTTTCAATATCTTTTACAACATTTAAAAAAGTTTTAGATTTTTTAATTAATATTTCTCTATCTTTATTAGAAGTTTCATCAGTTATGTTAATAGAATTTATTTCTTCATTTATAATTCTTAAAGAATTAATTAAATATTGTTTAAAATTATCATTTCTCGTTTTCATATATTTTATTATTTTTTTAATCTGTTAAATCTTTAATTGTTACAAGTTCTTTTGCAACAGGGAAATTAAAATTAACATTTACAAGACATTTTAAAATTTTAACAGAATAACTAAATGATATAATTTTTTCTGATAATATATTTAAAAGATCTGCATATTCTTCATTAATTATTGTAGTTTCAGTAGATTCATTAGTAACTTTTTTATTAATTTCTATTTTAGTTTCATTTTTTATTTTTGTATTCATCTCTATTACTTTTTCACTAAAATCAATAAGTTCTTTCATATCTTTATCTTTTAATAATTTTAAAAAATTTTTAACAGTAGAAGAATACATTTCTCTTACTTCTTTTTGTTTCTTTATCTCAATGATATATTTATCTAATTCAAATGAACTTATATTTAATTTATGCATTAATTTTATAATATATCGTTCTCTGCTAATATTTCTCATATCTTTTTTAATTCCTTCTAATTTTTCTTCGCATGTTTTAATTTTTTTATTTAAAACTTCAAGCTGAGTTGCTAATGATTCTAATTGTAAAAGAGACTCCATATATTTTTCATTATTAGATTGCATAGAATTAGTTGGAGAGTTATTACTTTCATTCGTAAATTTATAATTATTTTTAATAAATTCTTCGATACTCATGTAATGTTTCATATTCTTTTTTTTGTTATATATATATTTTTTTAAAAAATTTTTTTATATTATATTTTTGAAATTAAAATTAATAATTTATGATCATTTTTTTTAATTAACATTAAATATATAAATTTTATTATGTGATACCAAATAATTTAACGTTTTTTGATAGATGATGGTATGCTATATGAATGCGATGATTCATTTGAATACAGTACATAAAATGTTTTTATTATATATTTATTTATTGTTTTAAACAATTTTTTTTGGGATAACAATAAATAAATAAATATATTTTTACTCCCCCCCAGAAATTAATTAATAAATAAATAAATATATTTTTACTCCCCCCAGAAATTAATTAATAAATAAATAAATATATTTTTACTCCCCCAGAAATTAATTAATAAATAAATATATTTTTACTCCCCCCCCCTCAATAATTATTCCCCCCCAATTAACTAGTATATTATAATATATATTTATATATAGGGGGGGTCTGGGGGGGATTTTTTTTTTGATATAAATAAAAATTAAATTAATTTTAATATAATTTGATTAAAAAAAATATTTATTTGTGTTATTAGGTTTTTATTGATTTATTTAAAAAAACATATATTTAAATTATGATTATTATTAGCAAATGTTTTTATTATATATTTATTTATTGTTTAAATAACATTTTTTTGGATAACAATAAATTTATCATTTATATAAAAAAAATTTTTATAAAAAACTATGTTAACAAAATATGAAAAAAAATATTTTTGTATATAATATGAAAAAAAAAAGTATTTTTGCATATAATATAAAAATAAAACCGTGCGTTGTAATATAAAAAATGATTAGTGTGTTTTCATAAATTATGTTTAAAAAAAATGATTAAAAAAATCAATGCACGGTTTTTGTTAAAAAATTTTTTTGAAAAAAAATATATATATACAAAAAAAACGTATGCAAAGTATAAAAAGTAAAATAAAAAATATATTAGATGTTACTACATCTGATGAGGTTAAATATATATGCAAATCTGTACTAGATATTTCTAATTCAATAAATGAAAATATTTCTAATCTTAATGAAAATAATTTAATATATTTATTAAATGAAAAATTTAAAAATGTTAATTTAGCTATTGATGAAGAATCTAGAAATTTTATTAGATATATTAAAATTTTAAATGCTCTTGATAATTTAGGAATTAAGTCGTACATAAATGAAATAGAAAATTTTGAAAATTCAAATAATAATTTTTTAAAATATCCATCGTTAAAATATACAATAGACAAAATAAGAAATGAAGTATATTCAAAAGGCAATAATTTTAATAAATCTCCTAAACCAGAATATGTTGTTATAAATGAAGTTGTATCAATGATAAAGCCATTTACATGGGATCCATTCATCAAAAATATGTATAATAAACTGAATGAGAATTATAACAAATATTATGATAAAATTGTTTTGGCTAATGCATTGTATACAATGAAAAACTCTAGGAATAGTTTTATATTTGAAAATATGATTGAAAATGTAGAAAATGCCTTAATAGAAACATCTACAAAAAATTTAAATATTGTATTAGAAGATTTAAAGAAGTTTAATTATTTAGCTTTTGTAAAAAATATTGAAAATCAAATAAAAGAAATTAAATCAAAACAAAGTGATACTATTGATATTATATCAGATAATACAAGTTGTAATGTTTTAGATATATATGCTCCTATGGTAGAAAGCTATGGGTCTGATATATTTTATATAGATAAATTTTTCTATCAAAAAAATGGTGATAAAATAAAATTATTAAAAAATAAAGAACAGGTAACAGAATCTTTTGAACAATTATGTAGTATTATATCTAGCGATAATGTAAAACTTTTAGAAAATAAAATTGTATATTATTTAAAAAATGATAAATTTGAAATATTAAACGAAAATGGTAATCAATATTTAGTTCATAAAGGTAATAAATATAATAGACCAGATATAAATAAAAAACTTTTAGAATTAGGCTCTATAAATATTTATAATGCATATGATTCATATAATCTTCAAAAATTATATGAGTATTATGATACTATTAAAAAATTAGATTTTGCAAAGAAAATAGAAAATAAAAAAAATAATAAATATTATGTAATTCTTTTTGAAACAAATAATAATTTTTATATTCACAAGGTAAATTTAATAGAAAATAGTAATGAATTTTATAGTAATTTAAGTTTAGTTCAAGCACAAAAAATTATAAAAGACTTTTTAGGATTTGATATAAGAAAGTCATTTGATAAATATATGAATGAAAACGAAAAGAAAATAAAAAAATATGAAAATAAAAAAGCAGAAATATTAAATTATATTGTAACATTAGAAAATGAATTAAAAAAAGTAAACGAAACATTAGAAAATACATATTTTAAAGATGAAAAATCACTTATAGAAACAAAATATTTATTAGAAACAGAAATTAATAATAAAAAAGAATTATATTCGGATATAGTTAATGATATTGATGCATTGACAAATAAAGATAATGATACTGGAATAAATGTTGGAGATATAGTTAAAATAGCAGGAAATGATAAATTATATACAGTAATATCAATAGATTCATTTAATAATAATGCATTTTTAGTTTCTAGTGATGGAATATCAATATCAGCAGATATTAATTCAGTAAAAAAAGCATCATCAACTGCACCTAAAAAAAATAATAATAGCCAACAATTAGAACCCATTTATAATGATAATGATATTAATTTAGAAAAAATTAAAGAAGAAGAAGAATTAAATGTAAAAAATAAAACAGATCAATCAAAAAAAACAAATGATTATTCAAAAAAAAATAATATTTTTGAATTTCATGTTGGCAATGTAGTTCAAATGAAAGGAGATGAAAAACTCTATACAATACTTTCTGTAAATAATATAGATAATAGAGCAGTTATAATTTCTAATAATGGAATACCATTAACAGTTAATATAGATTCATTAAAAAAAATAAATTCAAGTAAATCTAATAATTATAATAATGATAAAACTTTTGATCCAGTCTATAATGATACTAATATAAAAACTATAAAAGAAGATAATGATACAGGCCAAAATGTATCGATTAGCACACCAGAAATGAATTTTGATACCTCATCTGATAATTTAGGATATGCAAATAATAATCTATCAGCATATCCATCTGACGATTATGTTGAAACTTCAATAGGATCTATGGAGCCACTAGACTTTTCTAAAAAATATATACAGGCAAAAATTTCGGATGATTATAAGGAAATACCTTTAATATCTGGCAAGCCAGTTAGAATAGATTCAGAAGAATTTATAAAATTAGGAGATGAAGATTTTGTAACTGTATATTATGAAGGTAATAAATTTTTGATTCCTAAAAAATTTATAATTGTTAGTATGTAATAAAAATTATAATAATTATTAAAAAAAATAATAATATGTATACAGAAAAAGTAATAATAAAAAAAAAATATTATGTAGATTCAAAAATCTTAGAAGAAGAGATTTTAAAATCTAAACAAAATGATCAATTGACAAATGATGCTGTTAAAATTATAAACTTGATGATAAAAAATATAAGTCTGAAATTCTCATATAAATATGAAAATGATAGAATAGAATGCGAATCAGCAGCATTAGAAAATGTTGTATACGCATGGCGAAATTATGACCCAAATAAATCAAACAACGCATTTTCATATTTTACACAGGTTATAAAAACTGGATTTGCAAAAGGATTTAATATATTATATCCAACAAAAAATGGTACAAAAATAAACATAGACTTTTTTTAAAATCTCTTATTGTGTCAAATATTAAAAATTTATTACCTAATCCTAATGTTAAATTCCATCAGGGATTCTATAATGTTAATAATATAAATAAATATATTGGCGATTATAAAAAGGTAATATATAGATCAAGCCTAGAAAAAATTTTTTGTACATATTGCGACACATCAAATAATGTTTTGAAATGGAGTTCCGAATTGTATTCCGTCAAATATATGAATCCAATAACATCTTCATATAATAATTATTATATTGATTTTTTCGTAAGAATGAAAAAAAAGGATTCATATAAAGATTATTTAGTAGAAATAAAGCCAAGCCAACAATTAAAGCCTCCACGTATGCCAAAAAATAAAACAAAAAAAAATATAGAAAATTATAAAAAAGAATATGAAACATATCTAATAAATAGCGCTAAATTTGAATCAGCAGATAATTTTGCAAAAAATAATAATTTTGAATTTGTAGTTCTAACAGAAAAAACCATTTTTAAATTTTTAGAAAAAAATATATAAATATATGGGCATATTTGACACATTAAATTTAGAAAGATTTATAAAAAAAGATTTTGCTAAACATAATTTATTATATAGTAGAATTAAGTATGAATCATTAATAATAAATATGCAAGATTTTAATGAACAACTAGGATCATTATATCAATATTCTATTATAGATTTTCAGACAATGATATCAGAAAATAAAAAAGAATTCATATCCGAAATTACTTATAAAATTGGAGATTATTTTTATATTTATTTTACTAATAAAAATGATGATATAATAATATCAAAAAATAAAAAAAATAAGGAAAACTATATATTTGACAATTTATATGAAATGTATTGCATATTTTTTTATCCCATTGAAGATTCAATATATTTTGATAAAGAAGTTTACGATAGTATAAAACAATTACTCAATTCTTATTTACAAAAATTAGAATATGCAAATTCATCCCTATATATGATTTCTATGAATAAATATGGATCATATGAACTTACAGGATATGAATTAAAAGAAAATTATAAATTGATAAATCCAGATATTCACTATGGAACTGGATTTCAAGAATTTCATAAAAAATTATTAAATACATTGAAAAAAAGCGATAAAGGTATTGTATTTCTATATGGAGAATCTGGAACAGGAAAAACATATTATATAAAATGCTTGATGAATGAATTGAAAAAAATTAAAAAAAATATTATATATTTTCCTAATGCTATGATTGATTCATTATCAGATCCTTCTATATTTACATTTTTATACGATGAACTGTCTAAATATGGAAATGAAAAGTTTATATTCTTATTAGAAGATTGCGAAGATTATTTACTTAAAAGAAATCATATAAACACAAAAGGTATAAAAATATATGATTTACTAAATGCATCAGATGGCGTAATGAATGAATTACTAAATATACAATTTATAATGACCTTTAATATAGATATTACTAATATAGATGATGCGTTTTTAAGACCAAAACGATTAATAGCAAAAAAAGAATTTAAAAGATTATCAATAGATGAATCTAAAAAATTAGCAGAATTTTTACATCTAAATATAAATATAGATAAAGGATATACACTAGCCGAATTATATGCTATACGAGATAATGATTCAATTATTGAACATATAACAAATAATGATATAACAACAAAAAAAATAGGATTTTAATAATGAAAGTTTTAATATTTATTAAAAAAATAAAATTTTTATATAATATAAAAAAAATATGAAAAATTGGACAAAAGATGATACATCTGAAAAAAATATAAATGATTTTAATTATAAAAATATTAAAAAAAATATTGAATTTCCAAATGATAATGAAAATATCCAAAAAAATAATGGAATGAAAGATATTATTATTTTTTTAATATCATTGTTTATAGAAAGTTTGATATTTATGCTTGTGTGGAATAAAATTATTATAGATGTTGTAAATGTAAATACATTAACATACTTTCAATCATTCTTTATATTCTTACTTATTAAAATTATAATAAAATAAAAAAAATATATATATATTTGATAATGAATAAAGAAAAAATAAATATTTTAAAATCGTTTGTTAATGATAATTTTGATATTTCATCATTAGATTGCTTTAAAGATAATAATGAAGTTTTAATATTTTCTGATAATGGATCTACTGTCAAATTTTTAAAAGAAAATAATTTTTTTAATAGAAAAATAAAAAAACAATTTAAAAAATATATAAAAGATTATAAATTTTCATTTGATGAAAAAACACTAGAAATTATATATACAACAAAAACAAGAAAAGATTTCGCAAATGCGATAATAAATTTTTTATTAAATTTATTGATAAATAAAATATAAAAATATGAATAATGAAATAAATAAAAAATCAGGCGATTTTGATGACGAAGCATCAAAAATTCTTGAAGAAAGAGAAAAAACAAATTTAAAAGATTATTACAAAGATAATAATGATACATCAAATAATCAACCCCATATTGCAACAGATATAGGCTGGATAAATTTGGATGTAGAATATTTACCATCAAAAGGACTGTTTTATCCTGAAAATACTAAAATATTAATAAAGGCGGCTAGCGTTCCCGAAATACGTCAGTGGTCAACAATAGATGAACGGGATTTTATAAAAACATCAGATGTAATGGATAGAATGGTAGAAAAACATACAAAACTTATTATTGATAATAAACAATACTCATATAAAGATATAAAAGAAATTGATAGACTTTATATTATATTTGCTATTCGTGAACTTACATTTAAACATGGCGAAAATAATCTATATATTGATTATATTTGTGATTCTTGTCAATATCAATCGCATGTTTTGATGAAAAAAGAAACTCTTAATTATTTTCAAATACCAGAGCATTTAATGAAATATTATTCAAGTGATTTGAAATGTTTTAATCATCAGCTATCAAATAATGAAGAAGTATCATTGTATATTCCATCAATTGGAGTTATGTATTTTATAAAAGACATGATTAGAAAATATCAAGCAGGAATTGAAAAAATGAATATAGATGAGGCATTCTTGAAATGGGCTCCTTTTGTATTTGCAGACTGGAGAAATTTAAATCCTACTACATATAAAAAATTACAAATGGAAATCGATACAAAGCCATGGTCATTAGAAAAAATATCTTTTATAGATTGGTTTATAGATGAATTGCAAATTTCTACAACATTAGACCTAAAAATGATATGCGAAAATTGTGGTTCGGAGGTTACCACTCCTTTATCCTTTCCAAGAGGAATTAAGAGTATTTTCCTCATTTCAAATATCGATAGATAATTATTATAAAAATGTAGCATCATTATTAAAAAATTTTCATTTACAACCATCCGAAATCGACAAAATGTTCTTTTACGAATATGAAATGCTAATAGATAATTTAAATGAAATTATTGAAAATGAAAATAAAGAAAATGAAAAATATCAAAAAGAACAAGAAAAAAAATATAAATTACCTAATAAAAGCTCTATATTGAATTCGATTCCGAAAATTCCAAATATTTCTAATTCAAAATATAAATTGTAGACATTTTGTCATTATCTTTAATATAATATATTAAGCAAAAAGAAATTTTGTCATTATTTTAAAAATGGAATAAATTTTTCTTATATATGTAAAAAAAATTATGAATATGAAACAGTTAAGAAAAAAAGACACAGATCAATGTAGACACGATTTGAGTGTCTTTGACGTAATTTCAAATTATTTTAATGGTATATTATCATTATTAAATGATGCTAATGATACAATACCAAGTACAACATATGTAAAAACAAATGTTGTCGATAATGATAATGAATATATAATAGAAGTAATATCTCCGGGTTGCTGTAAAAAATTTTTTGAAATCACAATCAGAGACGATATTTTAACAGTTCTTTATGAAAATAAAGAAAATGATAAAAAAGAAACAGAAAATTGTATGTGCAATTCTTTTAAATATAATAGTTTTAAAAAGAGCTTTAAGCTACCTAATAATATAATAGAAGATAAAATATCATCAAAATATGAAGATGGAATTTTATATATAAATATTCCTAAGTCAAAATCAGATAATGTGAAAAATATTGAAATAAAATAAAATCATGTGAATATTTTAAATATATGGGACAATTGATTCCATTATGCAATGAAAAGGGAATAAAATTATTATTCCCTTTTTTTTATTAATATTTTTATATATTTTCAAAATTGAATGATACCATTTTCAAATTTAAATTCTTCTGAATCGTCTTCTTTCATATTTGTTGGTAAGAATTCTTGTGATGGATTTGATGTTTTTTCACTTAATTTTTTAAATAATTCTTTTCTATTATTTTTATAGATATAAATCTTTTTATCTGTTTTACTGATTCTATCTTTATATTTAAATTGTTCTTTAACATCATTTATTATATTAGAATTTTTTTCAGAATAAAGCTGCTGTTGAATAGTATCTAATCTAGGAATTAATAATATATCATTTTCGCATAATGAAAATGGATTTGAAATCCCATTAAATTTTAATATTAAATCCCAATATGAGGTTATTCCATACGCTGCTTGTGATATAAGATCAGGGCGCCCAATCATTTCATTAGTTACATTTATAACATATTCAATATAAGGATCTGAAACATATCGTATAGATGCGGATGAAATATCAATAACATCTTCATTATTTTTTTTAATGATTGGTTTTTTATCAAAAATTAATAAAGACATATATACATTTTTATTTATTTTTTACCCATTGTTCTGCCATTAGGTTAGCTGCTTGGAATGGTGCTTTTAGAATAGTAATTATTTCATTAGATGTTGATTTCGTTGATGTAATAATTTGATCAAATTCTTCTGATGTACTAGAAAATAATCCTACCTTTTCATTTATGTTTTGACCATTACCGGAATGACCTTTTTTATATGATGTGTCATTTTCGCTATTTCTTGTTGCAGATGATGAATTTAAAATATCTTTTTCTGCGTCTTTATATGGATAATATATACGACCCATTCCTTTGTTAAACATTGATTCGATATCTCCTTTGTCGCGAGGTCTTCCATGTTCTAATTCTACAGACATAGTTAATTCTGTTGGAAAATCTTCTGTTCCTAATGTATCATTAAATGAAAATGTAGCATTTGTTAATATAAGATTTCCAATCATTGCAATAGGATTATATGGATTACCTATTACCAAATGCCATTCTCCTACAGGCTCACCTGTAAGTAATGATTTAAAAGACACAATTGATGGAGCTTTTCCTTTGCCCATTTCTGTCATCAAAAGCTTTAGTCCGCCACCTGCTATTTGTTTTAATCCGGATATTGGGTCTTTCATAAAAGCATCTAGCCACGATAATAAACTTTCTTTAGAAACAGATGCAGCAGATTTTACAGAATCTAAAAATCCAGTAGGATTACCCTGATACCATGCCATCATTCCTTCTCGTCCGCCAAGAAATGGATATGTTGGCTTATTAGGAAAATATCTATGAGCACCTCCCCAAAATGCTGCGTTGTTATATGTTAATGCAAGTAAATTTGATAGCAAATCTAGCATAGCAGATTTTGGATTTATGTTTCCTATTGATTTTAAACTATAATGAAAATTGAGTGATATTTTTTGTGTAAAATCTAATCCTCTGTCTCTTTTATATGTTTTGTCTATAACATTAACAGGACCATAAACTCTATTAGCATATGGACCATTTGAATACGGATCATAATGTTCATTTTGAGTTGTAAATGCTGTATTAACATCTCCAGATAAAATTGCTAATGTTTCAGATAATTTCTTTCCCGGAGAATCCGAACTTCCTTGCTCATTGCCCATTTGTGTTTCTACCTCAGATTGAATGCTTTTCCAATTCATTGATACAGTAAAATTTAATAGTTCAGATATTTTATTTCCAGTTTCTTCTCCAATCCAAGTAACTGCTTGCGCTATTGGATAAAAGTATTCCTGTTCTGGATATACATTTGGTAGTTTTGTAGCCGATAAATCTTTATCTTTTCTTGCCAGCGGTATTGCTAAATTATCATATGTTGGAGCTGGGTATCTTCTTAATGTAATTAATTGAGTATTTGGAAGAATACCGGCATATTTAGCATATAAAAAATCAGAATATCCGTACGGTGTTTTTTTATTTAATTCTTTGTCATTTACTAAATTACTAATATAAGGGAATTTTTTAGTATTGTCAGGAAAAAATTTATTTTTTGATGTATCTAAAATAGTATTATAATCTCCATTAACCGATGGAAAGCATACAACTGCATATGGATTAAATAATGATCCAACTCCATTTTTTACTTCAATTGGAACTCTTAAATTAGCATCTTCATTTTTTT
>Ga0208198_1000597_pt1 | contig 38592 bp, 33 predicted proteins | sample AD_JPNTR2_MetaG_FD_184446 | JGI IMG/M metagenome (GOLD analysis project Ga0208198, IMG submission 184446) | Active sludge microbial communities of municipal wastewater-treating anaerobic digesters from Japan - AD_JPNTR2_MetaG (SPAdes) (version 2) | ecosystem: Engineered > Bioreactor > Anaerobic...
TTAATATAATAAAAATGGCTAATAGGCCAAAATCGTCGGTACTAAGTAAATTCTTGTTACCGTAAAATGGAAGCAGGAGAATGCTCGAAGCAAAAGGAAGCGCACCAATAATGGTGTAGGTTACTGAAGACTTTATGAACGACTTGGATATCATTCTATTTATATTTATACTCCTCAATTATTTGCTCTAATTTACTAACTCTCATTTTTTCGCTGAAATTATTTACTATTTGGGTATGAGAAAGCAATCGTAACTTTTCTTTTTCATCATTTGTTAGGCTTAATGCATTCTTAATTTCTAAAGAAAGCGCCTGCGTGCTTCTATTTTTCACGGTAAATCCAATATTTTGTGTAATTGTAGGCATTGCACCTACGGGTGATACTATTGGAATACAGCCAAACGACATGGCTTCACATAGTGCATTAGGAAAACCTTCGGATATTGAGGGTTGAATAACAAATTCCGATTGCAAATATTTTTCAGAAAGTAATTCATTAGGCATAGGGGGATGAATTATAACATTGCTAGGAATATCAAGTTGAAATTTATCCTTCTCGGCAACACCAATAATAGTGAAACTTGCTTCGGGAAATTCACGGGCACTTTCAAGAATCAAATCAATCCCTTTCAGTATCAATCGAGTTTTACTATTGACAAAAGCTACAGAGATAAAACTATTGGGATTACGTATTGAATTTTCAATTGTTTTTTGCGAAACTCTGGGGTTATATCCATTATAAATGGTTCTGATATCAGTTTTAATGGGTTTAAAGTGATTTTTTATTCCCTGTTTACTATTATCATAGTATGAGTTGGTAAAATCAATGAGCGATTCGTGAACAGGCAGTAAGCATGTGGCATTTTTTATAGAAAAGAAAATTGCACTTTTTAGTAATGGTTTACGCAAACTTCCATAGTTAAATTGCGGGTACGATACGCAGTCGGTGCCGCCAAGTATAATGAAAACCTTTTTATTCAAAATTTTTCCAAAAAGTACTGGAACCACTGACCAGTAGCCTGCAAACCTTATGATTATGGCATCAATCTTATTTTTTCTTAGAATTAAATAGATGAATTGCCTTATGAAATTCAATGGTGTGTTAACTGTATTCCATGGGTATAACAATGATTTTACTATATATCGTTTTGATAGCAGCAAGATGTCCTTAAGAACAAAAGTAGGATTACCCGAGGAGATGTAAAGGATATTCATTTTAAAGAATCCTTAGTAATAATTACTTTAAAATTCTATAGGGGAGTGGGATAGTTTTACTGTAATTGGAATTGCTTTTCTCAGAAAAAGGACTAAGCCAGTAATAGGTATAGTCAGGTGTTTTGTAAAAAATGCTGTAATCTAACTTTTCATCAATAACAAAATTCTGTTCCGATAAATGTTGGTAAAGTACTGTTGGGTAAACAGATTGATCAACAATTTGAAGACTTTCGGGTTTTGTTTCTCTTAAATATTTAATTATGTTGGGGTGAGGGATATTAATAAAAATTTTAGTCCCGGCATGGCTAAAATGTTTTAAGTTGGAAAATAGGTAATGGTATCGACTAATTGGAATATGTTCAATTACATCGGCAAGGATAATGAAATCATATTTTTCATTAAGTGAGATACTATCCGAAGCATCGAAAACCATGAATTTTACACTACTCGATTTTAAACGACTTTTTGCAATCTCAATGTTTTTTGGACTAATATCGAACGCAGTTATTACTGCCTTGGGTGCCATGCTTACCAGTAACTCCGTGAGAGTCCCAATTCCGCATCCTATTTCAAGAATATTATTTGCCTTTTCAATGCCCTTTTTCTTAAGGATATTTGCTAGTGTGTAATGTCGGAGATTTTTTCCGGTTTTAAGCTGTTTGCCCGAGAACTCATCGTAGAACTTGGCAGTTGTTTCCTGGTTATCCATTGGAGTAGCATTATCCGTAAACTTCTTTCTTGGCAGCCTTTAGGGTATTCTTAAGCAACGAGACAATTGTGAGCGGGCCCACACCTCCCGGCACTGGGGTAATATAGCTGCATTTGGGGGCTACCTCGTCAAATTTAACATCACCCAGTAACTTCCAGCCCGATTTTGTTTGATCGCTTTTAACGCGGGTAATTCCCACATCAATAACAGCTGCACCCTCCTTAACCATATCGGCGGTTACAAATTCAGCCTTGCCAAGAGCAACGATTAGTATATCGGCCTGGAGAGTAAACTCCTTGATATTAGGGGTTCTGCTATGGCAAATGGTTACTGTGCAATCTCCGGGGTAACTTTTCTGCGAAAGCAGGTTTGCAATGGGACGGCCAACAATGTTGCTACGGCCTATAACCACGCAGTGTTTCCCCTCTGTGGGGATTTTGTAGCGACGTAGCAGTTCAACAATACCATCGGGTGTGGCTGAAATATAGGCAGGCAGGCCAATGTTCATCCTCCCAACGTTCACAGGGTGAAATCCATCTACATCCTTTTTGGGGTCAATTGCTTCAATAACCTTTTGCTCGTCGATATGCTTTGGTAAAGGCATTTGAACAATGAAACCATCAACATCGGGGTCGTTATTCAGTTTCCTAATCTCGTCCAAAAGTTGAGCCTCAGTTATGGAATCCTCAAAACGGAGAACTTGCGACTTGAAACCCACCTGAGCGCATGCTTTCTCTTTATGGCCAACATAGGTTTCGCTTGCGCCGTCGTGTCCTACAAGAATGGCAACCAGGTGTGGGATTTTGCCCCCTTTGCCTTTAATAGCCTCTACTTCAGCTGCAATCTCAGCTTTTACCTCATCGGCTATTCTTTTTCCGTCGAGTAGTTCCATGGATTTTCGAGTTAATATTAAACTGAATTTTTACTTGAAGTTAGAATTCCTAAATCCAAACACCAAACACTAAACACCAAACACCAAACACTAAACACTAAACACTAAACACTAAACACTAAACACAATAACCTATCTCCTATGCGGTTGGTTCATCATTCTTGCCAAATTTTTTGCACCACCGCCCGATACCATTTTCATTAGCTTACGCATATCCTCAAATTGTTTCAGCAATCGGTTAACCTCAACGATTGATGTTCCGCTACCCTCCGCTATACGCTTACGGCGACTGCCATTCATCAGCGATGGGTTTTCGCGTTCTTCAGGGGTCATCGATTTGATGATGGCTTCGATGTTTTTAAAAGCATCATCATCAATATCAATATCCTTTAAGGCCTTGCCAACCCCGGGAATCATACCGGCAAGGTCTTTTAGGTTACCCATCTTTTTAATCTGGTTAATCTGTTCAAGAAAATCGTTAAAGTTGAACTGATCCTTAAGTATCTTTTTGTGGAGGATCTTAGCCTGTTCGGCATCGTATTGTTCTTGCGCTTTCTCAACCAGCGAAACAATATCGCCCATTCCAAGGATACGATCGGCCATTCGGTCGGGGTGGAAGATATCGAGAGCATCAAGTTTTTCGCCGGTGCTAACGAATTTTATGGGTTTATCAACAACGGCACGTATGGAGAGGGCTGCACCGCCACGGGTATCACCATCGAGCTTGGTAAGCACAACGCCGTCAAAGTTGAGCCTATCGTTAAATTCCTTTGCGGTGTTTACCGCATCCTGGCCGGTCATGGAGTCGACAACGAAAAGGATTTCATTGGGTGAAACAGCCTTTTTGATGGCTTCAACCTCTTTCATCATCTCCTCGTCGATAGCCAAACGCCCAGCAGTATCAATTATTACAACGTTCTGATTGTTGTTCTTTGCCAGCCTGACAGCTTCCCTGGCAATTCCAATAGGATCGTTGCTGCCGGGTATGGTAAATACTGGAACATTAATTTGTTGACCTAAAACCTTAAGCTGTTCAATAGCAGCGGGTCGGTAAACGTCGCCTGCAACCAGCAGAGGGCTTTTCCCCTTTTTGTTTTTTAGGTGGTTGGCAAGTTTTGCCGAGAAAGTTGTTTTACCTGAACCCTGTAAACCTGCAATTAGGATAACTGTTGGATTACCTGCAAGGTTAATATCCGTGGCTTGTCCGCCCATAAGGCTAACAAGTTCATCGTGTACAACCTTAACCATCAGTTGCCCAGGCTTAATGGCATTTAGTACATTCATGCCAAGTGCCTTACGCTTTACCTCATCGGTAAATGTTTTGGCAACCTTGTAGTTAACATCGGCCTCAATAAGTGCCTTGCGGATTTCCTTTACGGTTTCGGCAACATTAATCTCGGTGATTTTACCTTCACCTTTTAGTATTTTAAAAGAGCGCTCAAGCCTATCGGTTAAATTCTCAAACATATCGGTATGCTCTTATTTCAAATTATTATGCAAACTTAATAAAAATATGGTTTTTTTAATCGAAGGAGAATGATAGAAAGGCACCAATCTCAAGCGACCAACTGGTCCTATTCCCATTAAAGACGGGGTCGGGTGAAACCAAGTAAAAATTTTTTGATGGTACGTAGCTGGCGCCGAAGTTTCCCCCAAGACTAAACCGCCAAATCTGAAAGGTAAGCCTAAGCTTTGCATTGGCTGCAAGGTAAACCGGGTTGGTGAGTTTATACCCATTACTAATGGTTTGGTTGGTTGATTTAAAATAACCAATCACCGGTCCAGCATTGAACTCTGCACGGCCGGGAATTATATGGGTAAAAAGTTGTAGTAAGAACTCGCCAAAAGTATCAAACACAAAGGGTTCATTACTTCTACTGGATTTGGTTCGATGAGCAAAGTAGATAGGGAGGGTATAAGCGTATTCGGCTCCGCTAAAATTGTAGTACCGATTTATTCCAACTCGAAGTCCGTTTTTTAAATCGTAGAAGTAAGCTCCTGTAAATCCAACGTAAGCAGAGTTGTTCCCATCTATTCCTTCCTTCCCAAACATGCCTGTTATTCCAAACTCAGAGCCAAAATCCTTAGCGGGCTCAAATTCCTGTGCCTTAACGTTAAAAGTTGTAACCAAAATTACAAAGGCAGAAAGACAAAACTTATTCAATTGCATACTAAAAAAAAAATCAAGGGATTACATTCGTTCAGGCACATCGATACCAAGTAACCACATGGCCCGTTTGATTATATCGGCTACCTGTTCCGAGAGCGATAACCTAAGCAACCTTATACCCTCGTTAGGTTCTTTAAGAATGGTGAAATCATGGTAGAACTGGTTATATTCTTTGGCTAGCTCGTAAGCGTAATTGGCAATTAATGAAGGATTATGGTTTTGAGCGGCTGCAAGGACAATCTCAGGAAATTGGCTTAAAAGCTGTATAAGCTCAAGTTCCTTTGAATTGCTAATGAAGTCGGGTTGTATTATTCCATTAACCTGATAGCCTGCATGGGTTGCCTTGGCAAGAACTGACTTAATTCGAGCATGGGTGTACTGGATGAATGGGCCAGTATTCCCGTTAAAGTCGATGGATTCCTTTGGGTTGAAAGTCATGTTTTTCTTGGGATCTACCTTCAAGATGAAGTACTTAAGCGCAGCAAGGCCTACCATTCTGATAACTTCAGATGCCACTCCATGGTCAACGTCATCGAGTTTGCCTAACTCCTCTGACATTTGGCGTGCAGTTTCAATCATTTCTTCAATCAGATCGTCGGCATCGACTACTGTGCCCTCGCGCGATTTCATTTTACCTTCAGGAAGCTGAACCATACCATAGGAAAGGTGGTAAAGAGCATCGCTCCATTCATATCCCAACTTTTTCATTATCAGCTTTAACACCTGAAAGTGATACTCCTGCTCGTTTCCAACAACGTAAATGTGTTCATCGAAGTTGAACTCATTGTATCGTTGAATGGCTGTGCCAATATCCTGTGTGATGTATACCGACGTTCCATCGCCACGTAAAAGCAATTTCTGGTCCAATCCGTCATTTGTAAGATCAACCCACACTGAACCATCATCCTTCCTGAAGAATATTCCTCGGTTTAACCCATCCATAACCACCGATTTTCCGAGTAGGTAAGTCTCGGACTCGTGGTAAACCTTGTCGAATGTAATTCCTAAATCGGCGTAAGTTTTATCAAATCCCTCATAAACCCAACCATTCATGGTTTTCCATAGGTGAATAACCTCTGGATCCTTGGCTTCCCAGCGTCGAAGCATTTCCTGTGCCTCCTGAATAATTGGGGCTTTTAGTTTTGCCTCATCCTCGGGCATCCCCTTGGCTTTTAGCTCCTCAACCTGGGCCTTGTACTCCTTATCGAATCTAACGTAGTAATCGCCCACCAGGTGATCGCCCTTTACTCCAGTTAATTCAGGTGTTTCGCCATTGCCAAATTTTTGCCAGGCAAGCATCGATTTGCAGATATGGATGCCACGATCGTTGACCAGGTTTACTTTAACTACCCGTTTTCCTGATTTCTCCATGATTCGGGAAATTGACATTCCAAGAAGGTTATTCCTGATATGTCCAAGGTGCAAGGGTTTATTTGTGTTGGGCGATGAGAATTCAATAACTATCGGTTTATCCGATTTGGCCTCACAAAACCCAAAATCGTTGGTTTGAACAATGGTATTCAGTACATTAGCCCAGTACGATTTTGAAAGGGTTATGTTCAGGAAACCTTTGATTACATTGAAACTCTCAATATGTTTATCTAATGCTACAAGTTGTTCGCCAATTTCCTTACAGGTTTCCTCGGGCGATTTACGCGACAACTTAAGCAGCGGAAAGGCGACCATGGTGTAGTCGCCTTCAAATTCCTTTCTTGTTTTTTGTATCTGTATTAAACTATCGGCAATTGGTTGGTTGTATAGTTTTTCAGCTGCCGATTTTACCAATACCTGAATGAACTTCTCTGCTGTCATTTTTCCTTTTGGTTCAGAAATAATTATAGGTTTTTACCGTGACAATTCTTGTACTTTTTACCGCTACCGCAAGGGCATGGATCGTTACGTCCTACCTTAACTTCAACTTTTACTGGTTGACGGCTCTGCTCCTGGGTGTTTGCGCCAGGCTGTAAATTATCGGTACGGCTGGTTTGGTACTGGCTCATATCGGTACGTCGGCTTTGACGGGCTTCCTGTACCTGGTTGGGATCGCGAAGCGGAATGAACGCTTTCACAAGAACCGCAACAATATCGCGGTTAAGCTTATCAATCATTGTGCGGAAAAGGTCAAATGCTTCCAGCTTATAGATGAGCAGTGGGTCTTTTTGCTCGTACACGGCATTCTGAACGCTCTGTTTTAGTTCGTCCATTTCACGCAGGTGTTCCTTCCAGTACTCATCAATAGTGAACAGTATGATGTTCTTTGTGAAAGAACGAATTAGTTCCTTACCACCTGTCTCGTAAGCCTTTTTCAGATTTGTAACGGTTTGATAAACCTTTTGACCGTCGGATATTGGTACCACGATATTCTCGTAGATGGCCGATTGTTTTTCGTAAACCTCTTTGATTACCGGGTAGGCCTGTCGTGCAATTTCATGCGCCTTTCGATCGTACGATTCTAGGGCAACCTTGTAAAGCCTATGGGCTATCTCTGATGGTTTAAGCTCAAGGTACTCGTCTTCGGTTATAGGGACATCGAGTGAAAATTGCTTGATGATCTCTAGCTTGAAATCATCGTACTCGTAATTACCATGGAACTCGTTAACTATTGCCTCGCAAACATCCATGAACATATTTGAGATATCCACATCGAGCCTTTCGCCAAAGAGTGCATGGCGGCGACGCTTGTAAATAACCTCGCGCTGAGCATTCATTACGTCGTCGTACTCCAGCAAACGCTTACGGATTCCGAAGTTGTTCTCCTCAACCTTTTTCTGTGCGCGTTCAATGGATTTTGATACCATTGAGTGCTGAATTACATCGCCCTCCTTATGCCCCATGGCATCCATTACCCTTGCGATGCGGTCCGAGCCAAAAAGGCGCATTAAATCATCCTCCAGTGAAACATAGAATTGCGATGTTCCCGGATCGCCCTGGCGTCCCGAACGACCACGCAGCTGGCGGTCAACACGCCTGGATTCATGGCGCTCAGTACCAATAATAGCCAAACCGCCCGCAGCACGCGATTCAGGGGTTAGCTTAATGTCAGTACCACGACCTGCCATGTTGGTGGCAATGGTTACCGTTTTGGGTATACCTGCATGTGCCACAATTTCTGCCTCGCGTTGGTGTTGCTTGGCGTTAAGCACATTATGCTGTATTCCTTTAAGCTTTAGCATTCGGCTCAGCAATTCCGACACCTCAACCGAGGTAGTACCAACCAGTACCGGACGGTTTGCATCGCGGAGTCTAACTATCTCATCAATTACTGCATTGTACTTCTCGCGTTTGGTTTTGTAAACCAAATCTTCCATATCCTTGCGGACAACCGGTTTGTTTGTGGGGATAACTACCACATCAAGTTTATAGATACTCCAGAACTCACCAGCCTCAGTTTCAGCAGTACCGGTCATACCTGCCAGCTTATGGTACATACGGAAGTAGTTCTGAAGTGTAATTGTGGCAAACGTTTGAGTGGCAGCCTCAACCTTAACGCGCTCCTTGGCCTCAATGGCCTGGTGAAGACCATCGGAATACCTACGCCCCTCCAGGATACGACCTGTTTGCTCGTCAACAATTTTTACCTTGTTATCCATTACAACATACTCCACATCCTTCTCGAACATGGTGTAGGCCTTTAGTAGCTGATGAACAGTATGTACGCGCTCCGATTTTACGGCATATTCCCTAAGTAACTCATCCTTTTTGGTTAGCTTTTCGCCCTGTGTTATCGACATCTTCTCGATTTCGGCGATTTCGCTTCCTATGTCGGGTAGAACGAAAAACTTCGGATCTTCGGCTGAACTGGTGATGAGGTCAATCCCCTTATCGGTTAGCTCAACAGAGTTTTGCTTTTCGTCAATTACAAAGTATAAATCGTCAGTAATAAGGTGCATGTTACGGTTGTTATCCTGCATGTAAAAGTTTTCAGTCTTAAGCAGGAGTGCCTTATTACCTTGTTCGCTTAGGAATTTGATAAGGGGTTTGTATTTTGGCCAACCCTTGTGAGCGCGGAGTAGTAGTTTTCCTCCCTCCTCGGTATTCCCTTCGGATATAAGTTTACGAGCATCAGTTAAAAGTTGGGTAATAAGAGAACGCTGGGCATTAACAAGTTTCTCAACCTTTGGCTTGTACTCCTCAAACATTTGATCCTCGCCTTTTGGAACGGGACCTGAGATGATTAGCGGGGTTCGAGCATCGTCAATTAAAACCGAGTCAACCTCGTCCACAATGGCATAGTGGTGCTTTCGTTGAACCAGATCATCGGGAGCAATTGCCATGTTATCGCGTAGGTAGTCGAAACCGAACTCGTTGTTTGTTCCATAGGTGATATCGCAGTTGTAGGCCTTACGGCGAGCCTCAGAGTTGGGTTGATGCTTATCGATACAGTCCACTGAAAGTCCGTGGAACTCATATATTGGCCCCATCCACTCCGAGTCGCGGCGAGCCAGATAATCGTTTACGGTAACCACATGTACGCCTTTGCCGGCAAGGGCATTCAGGAACACCGGTAGTGTGGCAACCAGCGTTTTACCTTCACCTGTTGCCATTTCGGCAATTTTCCCCTGATGCAGTACAACGCCACCAATGAGCTGTACGTCGTAGTGAACCATATCCCACACAATTTCATTACCTCCGGCCATCCAGCGGTTTTTGTAAATGGCCTTATCGCCTTGTATGGTAACAAAATCCTTTCGGGCGGCAAGGTCACGGTCAAACTGTGTGGCTGTTACCTCAATGATTTCGTTCTCCTTGAACCTACGTGCGGTTTCCTTGACAATGGAAAAGGCATCGGGAAGTACCTGGTTAAGCACCTCCTCAATTTTATCGTCAATCTGCTTTGTTAATCGCTCAACTTCCTTGTAAACCCTTTCTTTTTCTTCATAGTCAATCTCATCCGACTCCATCTGGGCTTTAAGCTGCTCCACTTTAGCCTCATCCTCAGCTATATAATCGCGCACTACCTTGCGTAGCCTATCAGTCTCTTCCCTTAGCTGATCGTTTGTTAAGGTGGTATATCGGGGGTAAGCCTCCCTAATTTTGTTTACTATAGGCATCAGTTCACGTAAATCGCGATCCGATTTGGTTCCAAAAAATTTGGTTAGAAAATTACTTAAGCCCATTTTGTAAAAATTTAAGATTTTTTGAAGCTTACAAATTTACTTGAATTTTTTAGATAACGAAAGGATACTACCGAATAAGAGTTTAATTCTGTTAATACTAAATTTTTAAATGCCTATTACTATAGCATTAATTATTATAGGATTGGTAGGTTTTCTAATTAATACCTTTTGTATACTCTTTTAATAGTCAAATCTTTAGCAATTAAAAAACGGGGCTAATTAGCCCCGTTTCTCTTTGGCGATATTTTTTATTCTGCCTTTTTGGTGTCGCCTACAAAAGCGCGTTGTTTAAGCTCACGGTCGAGCATGAAAAGTCCATTGCCATTGCCGTTGATTAGCTTTAGCGTATCAATTAATTCCTGGGCATTGGCTTCCTCTTCAACCTGTTCATCTACAAACCATTGCAGCATTCCTTTTGCAGCATGGTCTTTTTCCTCAATGGCAATATCCATAAGGTTATTGATTAAGCGGGTAACCTCCTTTTCATGTTTTAGTGTCTCCTCAAAGGCGTGGAGAGGGGAATCCCATTTGGTTGGAACCTCCTTAATGGGCTTGAGCTCAGGCTTACTGCCGCGCTCAATTAGGTAGTCGAAAAATTTCATGGCATGGGTTAGCTCCTCCTGCCACTGTACTTTAAACCAATTGGCAAAGCCATTGAAGCCCTGCGCTCCAAAGTGAGCTGACATGGACAGGTAAAGGTATGCCGACCAAATCTCGGCATTTATTTGCTCATTGATAGCTTGTTCTAAACGTTTATTCATAGCTTTAGTTTTTTAGGTTTTATTTCAAATATAGTTAATTGCTACTTAAATAACAATTAATCGAGGTCAAGGTTCAATTGCTGCTTTAAACGGATTAGTGCAGGATTCCGTTCTGCCATAAAGCGGAACTTATCGTCGGGAGTGTAGAGCCTTGGTTTTCCGTTATCTTCAATTTTTTCTACAATTTCCTCAGCTATTTCAATGTTTAAGATTCCAAAACTTTTCTTGATGTAGGTGAGCAAATCTTTTTTTATCTCGCTAAAAAGTTCAATCTGGATTTGACCCTCAAACTGAATAGTGATTTTATTATTTTCTTTTAAAATTGGCTTATACACCTGCATTAAGCTAAAATGTGCGGGTTTATCTTTCTGAATTTGTTCAGCAAAGCTTGTCCAAGCCTGTAGTATTTGTTCGTGCGAAATTTTTTTAATTTCAACACTTGCAATCCCTTGGTTTTCAGTTTGGATTTCCTCTACCTTGGGTTCATCATTATTTTTAATTTCAGCATTATTCGGTGCTCCGTTTAATGCGCCTTTGATTGATGTGGTACGGATAGGTGTTTTAGGGGTTGTTGGTATTGCTTTTGGCGTAGATGTTGGTTTTACGGTAGATGATATAGGCTGACTGTACTCAACGGGATCGGAGTCCTCTACCTGGCTGTCGTCAGATTTTTTTTTTTGATTAAGCCCACAAAGCTTAATAAGCATCAGCTCAACATGAAGCCTTTGGTTGGGGCTTTGCCTAAAGGCAACATCAAACTGGTTGGTGACCTGAAGCGCTTCAATTAAGAAACCTGGTGGGCAGGTTGCTGCCATCTCCTTATACTTTTGGGCAATAGCTGCTCCAACCTCGAGTAAGGGAATTGTTTTTGGATCGTGGCAAACAAGCACATTCCTTAGATGCATGCTTAGCCCAGTTATAAACTGTTGGGCATCGAAACCCTTTGAGAGAAGCTCATCGAATATCTGCAATGAGTCAGCATAATCGCCCTTAAGGAAATTATCGGTTAAACGGAAGTAATACTGGTAGTCGAGAACATTCAGATTTTCAATTACCTTTTGGTAGGTAATATGGTTCTCGCTAAAGCTCACTACCTGGTCAAAGATTGAAAGGGCATCGCGCATGGCCCCATCGGCCTTTTGGGCAATTATATTCAAGGCTTCTACCTCATATTCAACACCCTCTTTTTTAGCGATATACTCAAGGTAATTTACGGTGTCCTCAACGCGGATACGGTTAAAATCGAATATCTGGCAACGCGAAAGAATGGTAGGGAGGATTTTGTGTTTTTCGGTGGTTGCCATAATAAAAATGGCATGGGCTGGCGGTTCCTCAAGTGTTTTAAGGAAAGCATTAAATGCGCTTTGCGAGAGCATGTGCACCTCATCGATAATGTATACGCTATACTTACCAATTTGGGGCGGTATGCGAACCTGCTCAATTAATTTTCGGATATCCTCAACGGAGTTGTTCGATGCTGCATCGAGCTCATGGATATTGTAGGAGCGGTTGGTGTTAAACGATTTGCAGCTTTCGCACTCATTACAGGCTTCCAGCTCAGGGGAAAGGTTTTGGCAGTTTATGGTTTTGGCAAAAATTCGGGCACATGTTGTTTTGCCTACCCCTCGTGGCCCGCAGAATAAGTAGGCTTGGGCTAACTGCTTACGCTGAATGGCGTTTTTTAGGGTAGTAGTAATTGATGCCTGTCCAACCACGCTTTTAAACGTTGCTGGGCGATACTTTCGTGCCGATACAATGAAATTCTCCATTCCGCCAAAATTTCAAAAACAAAAATAGGAAAATACTTAAACTAACAGTGGAGTATTAACTGTTAAATACTATAATTTACAGAATGTGAGGGTAATAAGTTATTAACAGGGATTTTTGAATTAATAAAAAAAACAGCTATGGTGGAACGGGATGCTCAAAATGAAATAAAACTACCTTTCTGATTTCTTGAATCTTACTACAAGCATATACAGTATCACAGTGTTAAACGGGGTAACACAAAGTTACACAGTGTAAGGTTTTATATCCCGTTGCAGCACAATCAACTTTCAATCATTAACTAGCTTGTCATCCTGAGCGTAGCGAAGGATCTCAAACCCGACAGAAGGGCAAAAGAGCAAAGCGATACTTCGACTGGGTTCAGCATGACAATAGTTTCACGAACAACGAGCAACTATACACGAACAACTTCATTTGTCATCCCGAGCGTAGCGAAAGATCTTTTGAATAGTGTGCAGTGTACAGTGTGCAGTTTACAGGGAATATGGAGAGTAGTATTTGGTTTTCAGTGTTTAGTGTAATGCTTTTTTTCACTATCAACCATCAACCATCAACCATCAACTTATCCTTTAACCTTTATCCTTTATCCTTTATCCTTTATCCTTTACCCTTATCACCGCTATCTCCGGTCTATTCCCAAGCCTTACCCTTGGGCCCCAGGTTCCATAGCCGGGCGATACATATATGTGTGTATTGCCAATCTTTTTATATCCCATGCTAACCTCATATACCGCTCGGGTAATGTAGTTTAAAGGCCACATCTGCCCATGATGGGTGTGACCCGAAAGCTGCAAGTCAGCTCCGGATTCAGCGGATTCGTTTAGATTGAATGGCTGATGGTCGAGCACTATTGTAAACTTACTCTGGTCGATATCTTTTGTTAATTCCGATAAAGTTTTACGGCTTTGCCCCAAGGCAAAATTGCTTTGCCGGTCGTAACGGCCTACAATGTTGATGTTGGCAACTTCAGCAACCGTGTCGTTCAAAACGTTTACACCATGTTTTTGAAGGTACTCAATTATTGCCTGATGGTTACTAAAGAATTCATGGTTTCCGGTTACTGCAAAAACGCCGTATTTTGCATTAATACGCTCAAATTGCTCTCCCATTTGACCATTTACCACCGGGGCAATGTCCTCATCAAAAATATCACCTACAAATAAGACAATATCAGGCTTTTGTGAGTTGATTTTGTCCACAAGACTGCTTAATTCATTTTTCCCAATTATTGTTCCCAGGTGAATATCGGAAACCATTGCTATGGTTAAGCCTCCACCTGGAACAGGTTTACTTGATTCAATTTTTAGCTGGTTTATCTTGGGGTTGACAGCGTTTATATAGCCAGCAAGAATGACTGTAAGCGTTGCAAAGTATACCATTCCAACTATCATTCTATGTGTTTCGAGGGAGCTTTTAATATCTATTTTTACTAACCAATTTATAAGAGGCGATGTTATTTGAAAAAGTAGGAAAAAAAGTGTTAGGTAAAGCATAAAGGCTAACCAAATTGAGCCAACCTTTACAAGAAGTGTTGGAATTTGTCCACCTAATATAGCTTCAAGGGTTCTACCTAAAGGGTAGGAGAGTACAATAAACCAAAATACAAACTTTAACCAAGTTCCAATTGAAGCCAAACTGAATATCGGTCGGGTTTGGTAAAATAGGAATAAATTAACAAGCGCGTAAACGCTTAGAACAATTGATAGAAAAATGGCTATTTGAGGAATTTTCATGTTTTCATTTTTTTCAATTAACAAAATTAGCATTTGAAAGTTCATGGTAAAAAAAAATCCCGGTAAAACCGGGATTTAAACAAGTATGTTGGATAATCTAAGTCAATTTTACGTCTACTGCATTCAGCCCTTTTCTACCTTGTTCAAGGTTGAAAGTAACCTCATCGTTTTCTGAAATTTGATCTTTTAATCCAGTGGCGTGTACAAAATACTCTTCACCTGTTTCTGAATCTTTAATAAAACCAAAGCCTTTTGATTCATTAAAAAATTTTACTGTTCCTTTGTTCATTTGTTGTGATTTATTAATTCGGGTGCAAGTAACGCATAATATTTGGATTTAGCACCATTAATTTAGATTTATTTTAAATATATTTCTTATGTAATTGTATGTCAAATAGATAACATTTGTTTAATTGTGTTAATTGTTTCAAAAATATTTCGATTCGGCGAAATAATAGTTCCATTAATGCTTTGTGCTTATTCCTTCTCACATTAACTTTTTGGGTTTATCACCCATAATGAATGTTATTTCACCACCACTTACTATATCGCTATGGTTTAAAAAGTAACTATTGTAAGGTTTGCCATTAAGCAACACCTTCTGAACATAAACATTGTTTTTAGCTTGATTTTGGGTTGAAATGGTAAGTGTTTTCCCGTTTTCCAGTTTAATTGTGGCTTTGGTAACCAATGGGCTGCCAATAGCATAGTTGGGCGATGCAGGTGCTACAGGATAGAAACCAAGTGCGCTAAAAATGTACCAGGCACTCATCTGTCCGCAGTCATCATTTCCGCTTAATCCGTCAGGTTTGGGTTGGTACATTAGGTTGCAAATGGTTCTAACCCAGTACTGCGTTTTCCAGGGGGTATCGGTCCAGTTATAGAGATATGGAACATGGTGCGATGGTTCATTCCCATGAACGTAATTGCCTATCAACCCATCGCGGGTTATGTCTTCGGTTTCGGCAAAGTATTCATCCGGAAGATGCATGGTAAAGAGAGTGTCAAGATAGGCTCGGAGCTGCTTTTTCCCACCAAGCATGCTTACCAAAGCATCGGGGTTATGGGGTACATAAAGGCTATAGTTCCATGAGTTACCCTCAATAAACCCTTGTCCATGTGTGCTAAGCACGTTAAAACTAGTTTTGAAACTCCCGTTTGATAAACGAGGACGCATAAACCCAATGGACTTATCGAATACGTTTTGAAAGTTGTTTGAACGACTTGTGAACTCGTTGTAAATATCTTCTCTATCCAGTTTTTTAGCAAGTTGTGCAATGCACCAATCGTCGTAAGCGTATTCAAGGGTTTTGGAAACAGAACTCCCCGATATATCCTCAGGAACATAACCAAGTTCTCTGTAAAAGCCTAACCCATCGTACCAGTTGTTTTTAGCGCTTTGCACGCAAGCCATAAGCGCATAGGGTAAATCAAAGCCATCGTTGCCTTTAACGGCTGCGTCGGCAATCACTGATACGGCATGGTATCCAATCATACACCAGTTCTCATTTGCGTAGTGCGACCATATAGGGAGCATGCGATGGACACTTTGACTGTAATGAGCCAACATCGATTTTACCATATCGACATTTCGCTTTGGCTGTATAATATTAAAAAGCGGATGCAAAGCTCTATATGTGTCCCAGAGTGAAAAGGTAGTGTAGTTATCAAAATTGGTTGCTGTGTAAATGTTTTGGTCAAGCCCTCGATATTTCCTATCAGTATCCATGTAAATGGTTGGACTTAGAAAGGCATGGTACATCGATGTGTAAAAGTTTACCTTGTCACTATCAGTAAGGGTTTCGACTTCAATTTTACCTAGCTCATCATTCCATTGCTCTTGACCCTCTTTTTTGATGGCATCAAAATCCCAGCCTGGTGCTTCGGCATTTAGATTTTCAACTGCTCCGCTGGTACTCACGGACGATAATGCAACTTTTAGCAATACTTGTTCATGGTTTGCAGTTGAAAAGTCGAAGTGGCAACGAATTTCACGCCCAGCATTTTCAGGGAAATTGGTGTTTTGATTGAATTTTCGCCAAAAACCTTTATAAATCAACTTATCGCCATTGATTATGCCATAGGTTTTAAATGGTTTTGAAAAGGTAATGGCAAAGTATACAGTGCGGGTGCGTGCCCATCCCGATGTTTGTCGGTACCCGGTTATAAGGGTATCGTTTTCAACCCGAATGAATGTCCAAACATTTTTTTCGGGATAATTATAAATTCCATGAACAAGGTCAATGATTATGTGTGCTGAGTCTGTTTCAGGGAATGTGTACCGATGTAGCCCAACCCTTGTGGTTGTAGTTAGCTCTGCAAGAATGTTATAATCTAAGAGTTTGACCCTGTAGTAGTTTGGTTCGGCAAACTCATTGGAATGAGAAAATTTGGAGCGATACCCAGTATTTGTATTGGAAGCAGTTCCGGGGTTTAAGTAAAGTTTGCCAACCGTTGGCATCACAAGAATATCACCAAGGTCGGAATGCCCTGTTCCGCTAAAATGGGTATGGCTAAAGCCAATTATGGTACTATCCCCGTACTGATAACCAGCACAATACTTGTAAACATCGGGATTGTACTTGCCATTGGAAGAGTAGGGGATAGTATCGGTATCGGGACTAAGTTGCACTGCCCCAAACGGAACGGTTGCGCCTGGGAAAGTATGCCCCATTCGCTCAGTTCCAATGAATGGGTTTACCCATTTGATATAATTCTTAGGTTGTGCAAAAATTGCACAAGTTGAAAAAAGTAAGGTAATTGTTAGTGTAGAGCAATACTTTCCCATTTTCTAACTGGCTAAAATTTCAGTTAAAATAAATATTTATTTCACTACTGAACGGGTAAAAAATAAAATAAGGGGTTACCGACCGAAGGTTTCGCCCCATGTTGTAGTTTTGTTTTACTGAACTAAACATACAACTTGGGCAAAAATACGGAAATTAAATTTGTCGGACAGCCTATTTTCAAACGAGTTTGATTATCTGATATTTAGAACCCCCGCTCGCGCGGATTTACCTTCGGTGAGCTCCCTTCGGTCGGTTGTAATCCGTGCGGTTGTGTTTTCAATGAAGCACAGCTTGAATAAGTAATAAATTATGTAAGAGGTGTTTGTCACGGACTACAAGTCCGTGCCAGCAATGAGTGACGTATGCCGCACGCGTTTAAAGACGCGCGCGAGCGAGGGTAAAGTTTAAGATAATTCTTTTGAACACGCGCGCCACCTCTTGTTAGCGCACGTCTGCGGACGCGTTCGATAGCGAAGTTGGAGAGACCATAGGTCAAACGCAGTGCCTTGGCCAGACAAAAAAAGTTTTTGTACGTGCCTGAACAAGGAAATTTTTTTCTACATTTACTAAAGGTTGCTGGGCGGATAGGTGTATGATGCACGCGTTTAAAAACGTGCACGAACATTAGAAAAGTATTTTAATATCATTAGTGAAAAACTTGAGGTATCACCAGAATTTGTAACGAAACGTTTATTAAAATACGGTATTAATAAAATCTTTATTGAAAGTCTATATGAAAGTTTAACAAAAGCTACTGTTAAACAACAAATTGATAAATCAATTTATGAATATGAGCAAAGAAAAACAGAATAAAGACTTAAAAAGTTTGCAGGAAAATCTTTTAGGTTTTTTTGTTTCTGGATTTATATTGTTAATGCTGTTTTTTTTCTATGATTAAGGTATTTATCAGGAAGGAATAAGTACAAAATCAAAAGCAATGCGTCATTTTTTTAAATATTTAGATGTCAAATTTGGCAAAGAATATGTTTTTGGTTTTGTTATTGTTGTGATGCTATTATTTGGAATAGCTGCTCTTAGGGGTTATTTGAAAGAAGAAAAAGATAGTAATAAAAGCAAATAATAAACCAGCTCGCGCGGATTTGTAATCCGTGCGGTTCTAGTTTTCAATGAGGCACATCTCGAATGAATAATAAAGTGTGTAAGAGGTATTTGTCACGGGCTACAAGCCCGCGCCAGCAATGAGTGGCATATGCAGTACGCGTTTACAAACGCGCGCGAGCGATGGGCCTTCGGCTCATGATTCCACCCTGTTCTTGACACTAAAAGGAGAAGGCTATCCAACTATAGGATAGCCTTTGGTAAATGTGAGTTTTTTCAAGTGATCCGGGCGGGATTAGTTCGCCTTCGGCTCATGATCCCGCCCTGATGTTTTTCTAAGAATTTAAGGCTATCCTTGTTCAGAATAGCCTTTGGTAAATATGAGTTTTTTCAAGTGATCCGGGCGGGATTAGTTCGCCTTCGGCTCATGATCCCGCCCTGATGTTTTTCTAAGAATTTAAGGCTATCCTTGTTCAGAATAGCCTTTGGTAAATATGAGTTTTTTCAAGTGATCCGGGCGGGATTAGTTCGCCTTCGGCTCATGATCCCGCCCTGATGTTTTTCTAAGAATTTAAGGCTATCCTTGTTCAGAATAGCCTTTGGTAAATATGAGTTTTTTCAAGTGATCCGGGCGGGATTCGAACCCACGACCCACAGCTTAGAAGGCTGTTGCTCTATCCAACTGAGCTACCGGACCGGCTTCGATATTTCGAAGCGCAAAATTAATCATTACTTTCAAAAAATAAAACACCGTACATCATTTTTACTTGCCCCACTGTTTTTCGCCTCGCTTAAAATCTTCAACCTCACTGTTGCTCACTTTTGAATCGGTGTGCCGGGTTCTGAGTGTTTCAATAACTTTACTGAATTTAAGGTTACGGCTCGATAGCAGAACCAGGGTGTGGTAAATCAAATCGGCGGCTTCGTCGAGCAACCGCTCGTCGGTACCATTTTCGGCCTCAAGCGCAAGCTCAACGGCTTCCTCGCCTACCTTTTTGGCTATGCGTTTGGTGCCTGCAGCTAAAAGTTTGGCTGTGTAGCTTTGGTCGGCACTTGCTTGCTTACGGTTTTCAATTATTTCCTCAAGGTAATCAATAAAGCCTAAGGTGTTACCATTTGTCTCATTGAAACAGGTATCGTTTCCTGTGTGACACACCGGCCCTTGTGGTGTAACCTTTACCAGAAGCGTATCGCCATCGCAATCGGGAATTATCTCCGTCACCTTAAGAAAATTTCCTGAGGTTTCGCCTTTTGTCCATATTTGTCGGCGTGTTCTGCTGTAGAATGTGGCAAGCCCCGTTTTACGGGTAACTTCAAGTGCTTCGCGATTCATAAACCCAAGCATAAGCACTTTACCTGTGGCTGCATCCTGAATAATTGCAGGAAGCAATCCATTTAGTTTGTCAAAATTTAGTGTAGTCATAGCATCTGTTTTTATTAGTATCTAACTTCAATATTTCTGCTTTGTAAGTATTTTTTTACCTGTGGAATTGAAAGTACGCCGTAATGGAACACGCCTGCAGCCAGGGCTGCATCGGCCATACCTGTGGTTAATACTTCTGCAAAATGCTCAGGCAATCCTGCACCTCCCGATGCAATGACAGGAATACTGATGCTTTGGGAAATTTTTCGGGTGATGTCAACTGCAAACCCTTCCCTTGTTCCATCGGATGTGTGTGAAGTGAGTAGTATTTCACCAGCTCCAAGTATTTCGCAGGTTTTTGCCCATTCAAGGGCTTTTATGCCCGTTCTTTTTGTTCCTGCATGGCTTACAACCTCCCAGCCTTTATCGGTAAGCATGGTATCGATGGCAACAACCACACATTGCCTTCCAAAGGCATAGGCCATTTTGCCAATAAGCTCTGGTTTTTGAATTGCGGCAGTGTTAATGGATATCTTATCGGCGCCGGCTTTAATAAGCCTTTCAGCTTGATCTACTGAACTTATTCCCCCACCAACAGTGAAAGGAATAGCTATAGCTTTAGCCACATTGCGCACAACTTCAATAAAGGTTTCGCGCCCTTCAAGGGTAGCGGAGATATCAAGCAGCACTAGCTCATCGGCTCCTTCGTTGTAATACTTTTCGGCCAGATATACTGGATCGCCCGCATCGGCAAGGTTTTCAAAATTCACACCTTTAACGGTTCGGCCATTCTTGATGTCGAGGCATGGTATTATTCGTTTTGCAAGCATTGTAGTAGTTCTTTTAGGTTAATCTTGTTCTCGTAGTATGCTTTACCAACAATAGCTCCATTTATGGCCATTTTTTTAAGGTTAATAACATCAGCTACAGAGCTAACCCCTCCGCTAGCCCAAATTGTTATATCGGGGAATTTCTGTCGTAAATCTTCGTAAAGGCTAAAAGCGGGTGCGGTTAATGTACCATCGCGGCCTATGTCGGTAATAGTGAAATGTTCAATTCTCAAACTTAATAGGCGATTTAAAAGCTCGTCAACTCTCACCCTTGTTTGATTTTGCCACCCATTAGTTTTAACCATAAAGTGCTCACAATCCACTGCGGCTATAACTTTCTGGGTTGGTATATCGTTCATAAACCATTCATTGGCCTGTAAAAGCATTGAACCGAGGTTAACCTTCCATGCCCCAGCGCTGATAGCAAGGTTTACTGAGTTTAAGTCACGGAGTCCCCCTCCAAAATCGACCTTTAGGGAGGTGGATTTTACAATTTGTTCCAGAACCCTCAGGTTCCTGGGAGCGCCATCTTTTGCACCGTCAAGGTCGATAAGGTGTAGGTGTTCCAATCCCATATCGGCAAATACTTTGGCTTGGTCTACGGGATTTAAATCATACTCCTTAACTCTTAAAAAGTCGCCCTGGAATAGCCTAACGCATTTCCCATCAATTATATCGATTGCTGGCACTACTAACATAGCTCTACAAAGTTTTTAAGTACTTGTAATCCTACTTTTCCGCTTTTTTCGGGGTGAAATTGAACTCCCCAAAAATTTTTATGCTGAACTGCTGCAGTAAATTCAATGCCATAGTTACAAGTGGCAATCGTGTACTGGTTTTTAGAAACATAGTAGCTGTGAACAAAGTAGAACCATTCCTCTTGGGGCAATCCACTAAACAAAGGATTGCTGCCTAGCGTTACTTTGTTCCAACCCATTTGGGGTATTTTAAGCGATAAATTAAACTTAACAGTATTAAAGCTGCATAACCTCAGGCAAGTGGCATCACCCTCCTCGCTCTTCTCCCCAAGGAGTTGCATACCCAGGCAAATGCCAAGCAACGGAATGGTGGCTTCCTGTAAAGCGGCATCAAGCCCAGTTTCCTTTAACTGTTCCATTGCTCTTTTGGCATGTCCAACCCCGGGAATAATAAGTTTGTCAGCTTTGCTGATATCCAGTGGCGTGACAATTGGAATATTTTTCACTCCTAAGTGGTCCAGAGCATTCATTACCGAAGCCTGATTGCCGGCTCCGTATTGAATTATACCTATGGTAATATTCGTTTTCATAGTTAAATAATACCTTTTGTGCTGGGAATACTATTACCATCCTTTTTAATTGCCATTCCAAGGCTCCGTGCAAATGCCTTAAAAATTGCTTCCACCTTATGGTGGTCGTTTTCGCCATCAAAATCGATATGCAATGTTACTTGGGCGGAGTAGGCAAGCGAATGGAAAAAGTGCTTAACCATTTCGGTTGGCATTTGTCCTACGAATTCGCGAGAAAAACTGCCCTCGAATACCAAGTATGGCCTACCGCCAAAGTCAAGCAACACCATTGCTCTGCTTTCGTCCATGGGTAAGGCAAATCCGTATCGCGAAATACCAGCCTTATCGCCTAGAGCCTTTCGTAACGCCTCGCCAAGAGTAATGCCCACATCCTCAATGGTGTGGTGCTCGTCTACCCGTAAATCGCCAAGGCATACAATGTCAATATCTATTCCTGAGTGCTTGGCGAGTTGCTCAAGCATGTGGTCAAAGAGTCCAATACCTGTATTTACCTTTGCCTGGCCTGTTCCATCAAGGTTAATGTTTACAGCGATGTCAGTTTCGTTGGTTTTACGTGAAATTGCAGCAAGCCTTTTAGGCTTTACTAGGTTATATACTTCCTCCCAGCCCATAGCTGTAAAACTACCTGGTATGGTTGCGTGGGTTCCAAGGCGAATTGCTTGGCATCCAATGTTTCTGGCAAATAGTTCATCGGTTTCCCTATCGCCAATAACAAAGGAGTTGGCAATGTCAAAATCATCATTTAGAAGATGTTTAACCAGGTCAATACCCGGTTTGCGTGTGGGTAAATTCTCGTCAGGGAAGGAACGGTCAATAAGTATCTCATCGAACTGAATACCCTCGGCATTAAGTGCTCTAAGCATTACCTGGTGTGGGCCCAAAAAACCATCCTCAGGGAAACTGGACGTTCCAAGACCATCCTGATTGGTTACCATTACCAGGTAAAAGTCAAATTCCTTGCATATTCGTCCTAGCCATGAAAACACTCCAGGCATAAAGTCCAGATTTTCAAAGCTGTCAATTTGGTAATCTGTGGGCTCCTTTATTAAGGTGCCATCGCGGTCGATAAAAAGTATTGGTTTCATGGTCTGTACGTGTTAAGGATCTGAATTAACTTGCTATTTTCATAGGGTTTACCCACTGTAATACGTAAACAGTTATTGCATAATGGTTCATGGGTGCGGTTTCGGACCACTATTCCATTGTTCAGCAAATAATTGTATACTGAGTTAGCATCGGTAGTCTTTACCAGCAAAAAGTTTGAATCCGAAGGATAAACCATTTTAACACACGACAATTGCTGAAGTCTTAATCTCAAAAGTTCCCTTTCGCTAACTATCTGACTTATCAACGATTTTGTGTTTGAATATTGCTCTATGGCTCTAGATAGAACTGAAAGCGAGGGAACACCAATGTTGTATGGGAACTTAACCTTGTTAAGTGTGGCAATTATTTTGGGGTTTGCAAAAGCAATCCCAATTCGAGCTCCTGCCATAGCCCAAGCCTTTGAAAAGGTTTGCAAAACAACTAGGTTTGGGTAACGGTTTAAGAGGCTAAGATAAGTTTTTTCAGGGCAGAAATCGATGTAGGCTTCATCAACCACAACTATACCACGAAATTTTGATAGAATTTGCTCAATTGTTTCAATCGGTTGAGCATTGCCAGTGGGATTGTTCGGACTACATATGAATACAACTTTGGTGCTAGGTGATATACCATTAAAGAATTGTTGGAGGTTGATACTAAAATCGTTGTTCAGAATAAATTCTTTGACCTGCACGTTGTTAACCTCAGCGCAAACCGAGTACATCCCATAGGTTGGTGAAAATATTACAATGCTATCGGTTGATGGTTCACAAAAGCAACGGATTATGAGGTCAACTGCTTCATCGCTACCATTGCCCAGAAAAATTTGCTCAGGTGAAACTCCCTTGATTTCTGCTATTTTCAGTTTTGCTTCACGCTGCAGTGGGTCGGGGTAGCGGTTTACAATCAAATCGTCGTTCCAAAGGTTGTAAGGGTTTTCGTTAGCATCGAGCAAAATAGCATTGCCTCCAGTAAACTCATTTCGCGCCGATGAGTAAGGTTTTAGCCTCATAATATTTGGGCGAACCAGTTCTAATGTCTCACTTAGTGTCATCATGGTGTTAACTTTGATTACTTAGTTTTTCCATTCTTAGCTTAACTGCATTGGCGTGTGCAGTCAATCGTTCAGCGTTAGCTATTTCAACTATGCAATTACCAAGTTCCTGAATCCCTTCAGGGGTAATTGACTGGTAAGTAATGGTTTTTGTGAACGAAAGCAGATTTACGCCACCCCAACTTCTTGCAAATCCGCTTGTAGGAAGGGTATGATTGGTTCCGCTTGCATAATCGCCTGCCGATTCGGGTGTGTAATTCCCCATGAAAACCGAACCCGCATTCTTTATCATTGTCTCATATTTTTCAGGACTTGCAACTGCAAGTATCAGGTGTTCCGGGGCATAGGTGTTGCTTATTTCAATTGCTCGTTCAACTGTTTCCACCTTAATGGCATAGCTGTTTTCCAGCGCTTTTAGCGCTATGTCCATTCTAGGTAGATTTTTAATCTGTTTGTTAATCTCATCTAAAGTTTCGTTAATAATTGAGTTGCAATTGCTTATTAGCACAACCTGGCTATCGGCCCCATGCTCTGCTTGCGATAGGAGGTCGGCAGCAACAAATTGTGGAATGGCACTTTCGTCGGCTATTACAAGTAACTCCGATGGTCCGGCAGGTATATCAATAGGAATTCCCATGGCAGAAACCTGCATTTTTGCTTCGGTTACATAGCTATTCCCCGGCCCAAAAATCTTATCAACCCTTGGAATGGTTTCAGTTCCAAATGCCATGGCAGCTATGGCTTGTGCACCACCAACTGTGAATACCTTTGCCCCAACTATGCTACAAGCATAAAGAATTATTGGGTTTACTGGTGGAGGAGTGCAAACAATAAGTTCATTGCATCCGGCTACCTTTGCAGGGACACCCAGCATTAGCACTGTCGATATTAGTGGGGCTGTCCCACCCGGAACATAAAGGCCTACGCGTTCCAGGGGTCGGTAAACAAGCTTGCAGCTTACACCGGGCATAGTAACCACTTCAACGTCGCTTACTTTTTGGGCTGCGTGAAACCTTTCAATGTTCCTTGCGGCTATTTCAATTGCAGCTTTAAGATTTTCCCCAACCTGATTGCGGCTACTTGCAATGGTTTGTTCATCAACCTCAAACCTATCGATATCGATACCATCAAACTTTTTGGTCAGCAACCGTAGGGCAGAATCGCCCTGAACCCTGACCTTTTCAATAATTTCCTGAACAGTAGTTCTTATCTCAGGGTTATACTCAACCGGTCGCTTAAGTAGCTCAGAGTAGTTAATGTTGGTTTTATCAGTAATTGTAACCATAGCTTTAGCTTTTAAATAACCATTTTTTCGATAGGCACTACAAGTATTCCCTCGGCACCTGCATCTTTCAGCCTACCAATAACTTCCCAAAAATCATCCTCGTTGACTACCGAGTGAAGTGAGCACCACCCCTCGATAGCCAATGGTAAAACGGTTGGGCTTTTCATCCCAGGTATCAGGCTAATGATTTGGTTCAGCTTATCCTTTGGAGCATTTAGTAGTATGTACTTGTTGCGTTGTGCTTTACGCACAGCCTCAATTCGGAACTCAAGCTTTTTAAGGAGTTCGCTCTTTTGCTCATCTAAGCTTTTATTGGCAACAAGAACAGCCTCGCTTTTCATTATAACATCAACCTCTTTGAGGTTGTTGCTTAGCAATGTTCCTCCGCTACTTACAATATCGAATATGGCATCGGCCATTCCAATCCCGGGCGTTATTTCTACTGAACCGCTAATGGTGTGAATATCAGCTTCAATTGCGTTTTGATTCAGGAATGTTTTAAGGATTTCAGGATATGATGTTGCTATCCGCTTTCCCGATAGCCATTGCCTGCCACTATAGTTTACATCGCGGGGAACAGCAATGGAAAGCCGGCATCGGGAAAAGCCCAGTTCACGGATAACCTCGATATCTTTCCCTTTCTCAAGAACCTCGTTGTATCCAAGAATGCCTATATCGGCAACCCCATCGGCAACGTATTGCGGAATATCGTCATCCCTTAGCAGTAGTACTTCCATTGGGAAACCCTCAGCCAACGCTTTAAGATGGTTGTTTCCGTTTGAAATTCTTATTCCGCATCGGTTCAGTAGTTCAATGGTTCCTTCGTTTAATCGGCCGCTTTTTTGGATGGCCAGAGTAATTTTTGTGTTCATATCAACTTGTTTTTGGTGATTTACTAAATGCAGAAAGGGTCTGCCTTTTGAATGGCAGACCCTTGAATAAGGTAGTCTCTTTATCGATTTACTATTGGTTATACCAAATGCTCATCTGCCATTCGCCAGAAGTGTGAATGGTGATGATGATGAAGAGTGGTATAACTAGTAGCTATCATTTGCGGTTTGTTGTTCTGCAAATAAAAGTAACTTTTATTAAAAATCCAAATCAGCATAGAAAAATTAATGAAACACCATTGGAATGTAGCTTGTAGAAAAAATGTGATTCAATGTTATTTAGTTAAGGTTATTTGTCATGTTGCGCACAAGCGAAACATCACGCTGTCGTGCTGAGTCCCGATTTATAGGGATTGGCTTCGCCGAAGCATCACATTGCTCATTTTTCTTCAATCCTTTGAAGAGATCCTTCAACATAGCTCGGGATACTAAAAACCCTATCTTCCTTTTTGCTCACTTGTCATGCTGAGCTAGGCGAAGCATCTCTTTGCCTTAAACCCTCTAATACTTGTTAATTTTTTGGAAACTGCTCTTTGCGGTGTTTTTATATTGCGATGCAATGCCTCACCCTTGCTCTTTGGCATATGCATTGCGTGCATCGCTATACATATGGGAATAATCATGGTGTTACAAATATTACGCCCCTACGGGGCTGGAAGCGTTGTTAGTTGTTCGTTGCTCGTGAAACTATTGTCATGTTGAGCGTAAGCGAAAAATCTCATGGGGCCGATTAGAGATCCTTCGCTACGCTCAGGATGACAAATAAAATTATTCGTGTAAGTTGCTCGTTGTTCTTTGATCGTAAAATTGACCTCACCCCAGCCCTTTTCCCTGAGGGGGAATGGAGCGGAAGAAGCATGCGGAGGCATAAAAGCCTGACACGGCAATGGGTCGGGGGTGGAACGTTGCGGTGGGTCTAGTAAGCGATACCATATGAGCCACGCTGCAGGCGTGGCGAATAGTATCGCGTGGCAGTTCCACCCGCGGGGTACCCATCGGGTCGGGCTTTTCAGCCTTGATTTTCTTTGGTTCTTTCTTGTATCAAGACAAGAAAGAACGTGAAAATAATTCTTTGTAATTATTTTTCTTTTGCGATGCAACGCTTCAGTGTTGCTCTCTGGAAAAGGTGTTGCGTGCATCGCAAAATAATTTGAACACCTCAATACCCTGGGTTAAAACCCTGGGTTAATGTGATTTGCCCTTTCAGGGCGAATGATGCACGCGTCGGGATACGTGCGCAAACGAGAGGGCTGGAAGCGTTGTTAGTTGTTCGTTGCACGTGAAGTTATTGTCATATTGAGCGTAAGCGAAAAATCTCATGGGGCCGATTAGAGATCCTTCGCTACGCTCAGGATGACAAATAAAATTATTCGTGTAAGTTGCTCGTTGTTCTTTGATCGTGAAATTGACCTCACCCCAGCCCTTTTCCCTGAGGGGGAATGGAGCGGAAGAAGCATGCGGAGGCATAAAAGCCTGACACGGCAATGGGTCGGGGGTGGAACGTTGCGGTGGGCTTAGTAAGCGATACCATATGAGCCACGCTGCAGGCGTGGCGAATAGTATCGCGTGGCAGTTCCACCCGCGGGGTACCCATCGGGTCGGGCTTTTCAGCCTTGATTTTCTTTGGTTCTTTCTTGTATCAAGACAAGAAAGAACGTAAAAATGGCTCTTTGCCTTGCTTTCCCTTAGCGATGCAAAGTTTCAGTATTGCTCTTTGTGAAAAGTACTGCGTGCATCGCCTTACATATGGGAGTATTCATAGGGTTACAAATATTTCGCCCCTACGGGGCTGGAAGCGTTGTTAGTTGTTCGTTGCTCGTGAAACTATTGTCATGTTGAGCGTAAGCGAAACATCTCATGGGGTCGATTAGAGATCCTTCGCTGTGCGCAGGATGACAGGCATGTGTATTTTTGTTAACTAAACGACATTGAAATGTGATACTAAATCGCTATGCCTCGTGCCGTGTTAACATTCTGTTCAAAAACATAACCCTGAGCTGTTGCATAGTTCATATAAACGGAGTAATATTGCAGTGTTATTGGTGCCTAGTGAGGCTTAAAAGGGAACCCGGTGTAAATCCGGGGCTGTCCCCGCAGCTGTAAGCTCATTCAAAGGCCTTTTACTCCCCTGCCACTGTAATGTAATTGCATTATGGGAAGGCTGTAAAAGGTTGAGCAAGCCAGAAGACCTGCCAATTTGCTTTTTTCGTAGCTTTCGGGTGAAAAGCGAAGGATAGAACACAAACTTTTTTTCTGTTCTATTTTCACTAAGTCCGAGCGCTGCGAATGATTAAAAACCGTTAATCATTTGTAGCAATGTATTTTAGAGTCGGTGTAATTTTATACGCTTTTGCCATTTCGGGCATTACAGCTGCCAGAGCACAAATGTGTCTTGAGGATACCATACGTGTGGAGGAGGTTACTATTTACTCAACTTACCGCCAGCTCCATACAATCGGGACAAACACAATAAAAATTGACACTTTAAGGTTGACGAATTTTGAAGGCAAAAGCCTTACTGAGTTACTTCAATCAACTGGGGTAAATATTCGTTCATATGGAGTTGGTGGACTTGCCACAATAGCTGTTAGGGGTGGGGGCTCATCGCATACCGCTGTGGTTTGGAACGGAATAAACCTGCAAAGCCCTTTGAATGGAGGAGTAAACCTTTCGCAATTCCCGGTTAGCCTATTTAGCTCGGTTACAGTTCAGCATGGTGGCAATGGAACAGTTTATGGCAGTGGTGCAGTATCGGGGATTGTGATTCTTGAAAATGGGGGCCTACTGCTTCAGCCAAACGGAGCAAGGGCTGGCTTTACCTATGGAAGCGGAAACACAAGGGGTGCTAATGCTTCAGTAAAGATAGGTAATTCAAAAAGTGCATTATCCTTGAAGTATAGCGGATTAATTGCCGATAACGATTTTGAATTCATTAATACCTACAAGTTTGGTAACCCACGTGAGCGAATTACCAATGCACAGGCAGCTCAGCATGGGATATTAGCCGATGCTGTATTACGTTTCGATAATAATGCACTTTGGAACATTTCGGGTTGGTTTACCCATAACGATAAGAATGTCCAAACTTTGATGAGCAGCTCTCAGATTTCCCAGGCGAACCAGCTCGATAATAATTTTGCTGTATCGTCAAACCTGACAGGGAATTTGCCATTTTTTTCTCTCAAACTCAGGAACGCATTCATAAATGGCGATAATCATTTTACCGATCCCGCTTCCGGTATTAGCAGCTTGAACACCTACAAGCAGCTTGTAAACGAGATTGAGCTAAAAAAAACGATGCTTAAGCATCAGGAGTTGGTTGTAGGTTTGGGGTATTCTGTTGATATTGCTTCATCCCAAAGCTACACTGAAAATGCCTTACGGAACCGCATCTCAGCTTACGCCTCACTTGTGAGCCATTTGCTGGGTAGTAGAATTAAGCTTGTCCTCTCGCTTCGCGATGAGTTGGTTGATGGTTCGCTTATACCATTGGTTGCTTCAAGTGGACTGGAGTATAAAGCCACAAAAAGTTTGATGCTAAGGGCTTCAGCAGCATCAAGCTACCGTTTGCCAACGCTTAACGACCTTTATTGGTCATCAACCACCTATGCGGTGGGAAACCCCAATTTGGAACCGGAATATGGATGGAATACCGATTTAGGCTTTGATTACACAATTATTCAGAATGCCTTAAATCTCAAATTCTCTGGTTCCTATTTTATTAGCAGGTTAAATAGGTGGATAGTTTGGTTACCCGACGCACAGGATAACAATAGGTGGAAACCTAGTAATATTAGCACTGGCAAATCGGAAGGGTTCGAAAGTTTCATAATTCTTGGAGTCAAGTTGATGCCAATTTCAATCAGGGCAGATTTAAGTTACACTTTAACCAATTCAAAGATATACGACAGCGGGAGCTACAATGGCAAACCCATGATTTACATCCCCAGGCATAAAGTTGGAGCATCAATCTCAATTATTTACGGGCAGTTTAATTTTGGGTATAATCATTCCTTCACATCGGAGCGATATACCGATGAGCTAAACACGTTGCCCTTATACAACCTTGGTGATATTTATATGGGGTACTCCTGCAAGGCATGGGGGAGTGCGTTCACGATTGGGGTAGGTGTTAATAATGTATGGAATGAGCAATACCAGCTTGTGCGTAACTATGCCATGCCCCTGCGTAATTACTTTATTCGGTTAAATATCGATTTTCAATCCAAATCAACTAATATAATCAACTTAAAAACTTTTAAAAATGAACAGAAAATTTTTTAACCTAACCATTTTTGCCTTCTTGGCATTTGCATTTTTTTCGTGCGAAAAGGACGACAAAAAGCCCGGGAAGTTTGAAAACGGAGCCATTGTGCTCAACGAAGGGTCATTCATGCAGTCAAATGCTTCGGTGAGCTGGGTTAGTTACCAGTCCGACTCGGTGGTGAATAATGTGTATGAGAATGTTAATGCTCGTCCTTTGGGCGATGTGCTTCAGGGTGGGGTAAAGGCCAATGGAAAAATCTACTTAGTACTGAATAACTCCGGCAAGGTTGTTATTGTTAATAGCTCTGATTTTATTCAAACAGGCGAAGTTAGTAATCTCAATAACCCACGTTATGCCGTGGTGGTCGATGGCAAATTATTTGTTTCGCAATGGAATGGCTGGGGGCAAAAAGGTGCTGTAATGGTATATAACGCCAATGGCTCTGAAAAAATCGATTCAATTCCAGTGGGTACAGGTGCTGAGGGAATCATATATGCAGCCGGTAAGGTATGGGTTGCTAATAGTGGTGGTTATGGCGTTGATTCAACGGTTACAGTAATAAATACTTCAACCCTTCAGGTTGAAAAAACTATAAATGTTGGCTATTGCCCTAAAGAGTTTACCGTTGATGCAAATGGTAAGGTTTGGGTACTTTGCTCAGGTACCACAATTTACGATGCAAACTGGAATGTTGCTGGTCATAAACCATCGTCGCTTGCGGCTATAAATACATCAACAATGTCAGTGGAGAAGAGTGTCAATTTATTCAATGATATGCATCCATCGCATATCGATATCAGTGTGGATAAGCAAACCATTTACTTTGGTGGAGGTTTTGGGTTTAATGGGATATACAATGTGCAAATAGTTGCTAGTTCAATTAGTCAAACCCCATTGGTTTCAGGTTATTTTTATGGGTTTAATGTAAATCCTATTAACGGTGATATTTATACCCTTGAGGCGCCAAATTTTACCAGTGCAGGTAGTTTAAAGGTTTACAATAGCGATGGGAGCGGGCCAAAGAAAACCGCTTCCGTGGGTATTGGTCCAAATGGTGTTCTTTTTAACTAGATACCTTTATGAAATGTTTAATGAGCTGGAGCGGGGGCAAGGACTCCGCTCTGGCTTTATACCGATGTATAAATGACCATAACCATAACATTGTTGGTCTTGTAACCACCATAAATTCTTCTACAAATAGAGTATCAATGCATGGTGTTGCATTGGACGTGCTGAAATATCAGGCTGATGCAATTGGAATACCGCTTCATGTTATTACCCTCCCTGAGAAATGTAGTATGGATGAATACGAAAGTATTATGGGAGCATTTATGAGCAGAATGAAACAGGATGGGGTTGAAGGGGTAGTATTTGGTGATATTTTCCTTGAGGATATTAGGAAATACCGTGAAAGACAGTTGGAGGGAATTGGTATAACTCCCATTTTTCCACTCTGGGGTCTTGCGTCGGCCGAAGTGGCAAGCCAATTCCTTGATAACCATTTTAAATCAATAATTACCTGTGTTGATAGCGACCTGCTTGACGAGAGTTTTGTGGGTCAGTTCTATACTTCAGCGTACATTGAAAAACTTCCTGGTGGAGTTGACCCTTGCGGCGAAAATGGCGAGTTTCACAGCTTTGTTACTGCTGGCCCAATCTTTCAAAAACCCATTGAGGTAAAGGTAATTAGCAAAATAAGAAAGGAATACCCCAATCCCCAGGGCGGAAATCCTAAAACTTTTTGGTTTGCCGATATTGCAGCTAGTAAATAACGAATTGGATAAAGTAGTTAACCCGTCTATCGGGCGATATGCTGAATAACCATGCCGAAATATCCTCAAAGGTAGTGAGCTGGTCGCCTTCCTGGTTCAACTTATACTTAATGAATGGTATGTTATCTTTTGTGAACACAAAAACCAGTTTGTTCGTTTCAGGCTCTTTTGCGCTCTTTTCAAGGGTATAACCATCAATAAGCTCGCTAAGAGGAAAGGTGACCTTTTCGCCCGCTTTAAATAGCCTACTTTTCTCAAACTGGTTGGGATAAATAAGCGAAGCGTTGTTCTCGTAAAGGTTAAAAATATTCAGGTAGCAATCCTGGGTTGGTGTAACCGTGTAACGCATACGTTCGCCGCTTTGGTAACCCTGCTTAATTCCATCGATGCTTACCTGGAATGCAGGGTCTTTAGCTGTTGTGTACTGTATAACCTCAGCGTCAATTATAGCTTCAACGTAAAAATTCTTAAACTCATCAATCCCTTTGTCTATTTTTACTATGTTATATTTTCTGACTGCTCCACGAATTTCGGAAAACATATCGCTCATAAAAACTTCGTCGAATTTGTTTCCAACCTCACTCTTGTAAAGCATTTCATACGATTGGATATGCTCGGTTACTCCGGCTTTCCTAAGAGCGTCAACTTTTGCTTGGGCAATTGCCTTGGCACGAGCTTCATCTTCGCTAATACTTCCTGCTATTACCTGTCGGCCCACTGCATTCTCAACTTTGGTTATTTCCTGGGCATTGGTAAATAGACCAATTGGAAGCAGGAGAATTAATAAGATTTTTTTCATGGCGATGTTTTTCACTTTTCTCTTCAAATTTCGTGCAAAATATTGATAGTGGCAAGCATTTCCCATTAAAAAAGCGAAGTGCCCATTAAGGGCACTTCACACCAGCAACGATTATTCCAAACCTTACCTCAAAACTCTCTTTCCACATCCTTATCGCCACGTCCGGAAAGATTGACAATGGCAAGCTGGTTCTTGTTTTTTAGCATTTTGGCTGCCAACGCAACCGCATGGCTCGATTCAATGGCAGGGATTATTCCCTCCAGCTGCGAGAGCATTTCAAAAGCTTTAATGGCTTCGGTATCGGTAACTGCAAAATACTTGGCTCTACTAGTATCCTTAAGGTAAGCGTGCTGCGGGCTGATGCCAGGATAGTCTAACCCAGCAGCTACAGAGTGCGACTCGCACGGGTTTCCGTTGTCGTCAACCAGGCAGTAGGATAGCGTTCCCTGGAATACTGTTGGTTTACCAAATGTAAGAGTAGCGGCTGTATTACCGGGAATGGCTTCGCCACCGCCTTCTGCACCATATATTTCAACCTCTACATCGTTCAAAAAACCAGAGAAAAGACCAATAGCGTTGGAGCCACCACCAACGCAAGCAAAAATTGCGTTGGGCAAACGGCCCTCCTGCATAAGTATCTGTTCACGAGCTTCGTTCCCAATAACGCTTTGAAAGTAACCCACCATTCTGGGGTAGGGGTGAGGCCCAACCTGTGAGCCTAAAAGGTAAAACGATTCGGGATGTTCTATATAGTACATCAAGGCTGCGTCAACAGCATCCTTTAGAGTTGCTGTTCCCATTGTAGTTGTTATCACTTCGGCTCCTAAAAGTTTCATTCGTCGCACATTTAGCGCTTGTCGCTCGGCATCCTTTGCTCCCATAAATATCTTGCAAGGAATTCCCATAAGGGCAGCGGCTGTTGCGGTTGCCACACCGTGTTGTCCGGCACCGGTTTCAGCAATTATTTCCGTTGCACCCATGCGCTTTGCAACCAGTACTTGTCCAATGGTGTTGTTAATTTTATGAGCGCCGGTATGGTTTAAATCTTCGCGTTTAAGATAAATGGTCGATCCTACTTGTTCCGATAGCCTTTTTGCCCTATATAGGGGCGAGGGTCTTCCTACATAGTGCTTGAGTAGCTGTACAAACTCTTTCTGAAAACTAGAATCCTTAGTAAGCCTATCAAACTCGTTGGCCAAGCGTTCCAGTGGCTTTGCTAAAACATCGGGAACGTAAGCTCCGCCATATTCGCCATAGCGGCCATTATACTTTAACATGTTGCTTAAAGGCTGAACAAATTCATGCTGTATGTTTGAAATTATTGTTTCCATGATGATAAAATTTTTAGGGTTAAAAAATGACTTGATAAATGTACTTGATAGATGATTTGAACCTTTGTGGCACGTAGCTCACAGTAAAACAATGGCTATGCGGGGAGGCCCCGCCACCACCATGGAGCGAAAACAGCAATTTGTTGTATTTGTCGGTAAAACTGGATCATCATCTACTTATTAAATTAAAAAAGCCGTAGGGGGTAACCTACGGCTGTATATTGCAAAGCAATGGCCTAACTAATCCCCCTGTGTTCGGATTAATTTGTGCCACCACCAAATATTGCTTAATCGTTTCATCGTTGTCTATTCTTTTGCAATCTTAAAAAGATTTTTTTTAAAATCCAAATTGGGCTATGGCATTTTGTTCCATATTTTATTGTGATAATCAAGGTAAATGGGCAATGCAGCCGAACCGTACCAGTTAAAAATTTCGGGTTTTAGAATTCCTGAACTTACTGCTGGATCGGTATTAACCATTTCCTCCACTTTATTAATGTCAGTTTCGTAAAAAATGAATAATCCCCTGTAACCATATGGGTTTGCTCCAAACGGCCCAGCAACAAAGAGTTTACCTTCGTTTTCTAAACGGATTATGTTGTTCATATGGCCTCTAAAAATACTATCTGTTTCACTTTTTGAAAGGTTTTGCTTCTCGCCCGATTTTAGTAGAACGAATGTGTATAACCGCATACCGTATTCATCGGCATTTAGCTTTTTTGCAAGCTCTGGATCGTAATTAATGTTTTGTGCAAGCAAAAGGTTTGTGCCTGCAACAAATAGTGTTAATGCAATCAATATCTTTTTCATTGTTCATATAATAATGTTCAACACAAAGCGTTAAATTAATATACTGTCATATCAAATAAAACAAAAGTATGAAAAGAATTACATTTTGCATAGGATTAAGCGTAATGTCATTACTAGGCTATGGTCAAATTGGCAATGAAATTTTAACAAGTATTGCATTAGGTAAGTATTCCGTTGCTCTTGAACAAATTAATGAGTTGCCTCCATCACCTGAGTTAATCCAATTCAAGGCAATAGCTTTTGGGGGGTTAAACATGTGGGATAGTGCAGTGGTTTACTATTCAAAACTTACAAATATCGACACTCAGCTTGCGAAGAAAGGATTAGCCAGGTGTTACGAGAGTGTTGGTAACTCATCCAAAGCCATTGACCTTTACAAACAAATACTAGCAGATGATTCCTTGAATGCTAGCATAATAACCAGGTATGCAAACCTGCTTAGGAGTAGTTCATTGCATAACCAGGCTTTGGAACAGTTCCAAAAGCTAATTGAATTGGATTCGACATGTGCTAAATACTGGGAAATGTTGGGTGACCAGTACAAGGCAATGAACATGACTGTTGAAAGTACTACCGCATACAATAAAGCATATCTGTTAAACTCTAATAATCTTTTTGTTGCTTCAAAATACTTCGCTCAACTGATTAAAAGTAATGTGCCATTACAGTAAGTGTACGAGAATATTCTTGATGCCTATCAGGTTGACTCAACTTACATGCCAATTCTTATGCTTAAGGGGAAGGTTGAATCGGATATGAAAAAGTATAGTCAGGCCGAAATAACTTTCACAAGGATTGCTTCGCTTGGCGACTCATCATTCTTTACCTTAAAAAATCTTGCTATTGCCAAGCATAGCAACGGTTCATATCTGGAAGCAGAAAATCTCTTTATAAAGGCTTATGAGATGGATAGTACCGACTTTCTTCTAAATTTTGTTTACGCAAAAACATTGCAGAATGTTGGTGAGCGCAATCTGGCACTGGATATTATAAGTAATACCATTAAGCTTCTTTACCCACCCGATGAGCTGGTAGCATCATTTTATGAGCTAGCAGGAGATATTTATAACTCCGGCAACAAAATTGATTTGGCAGTTGAAAACTATCAAATGGCTCTTGAGAAAGATAAAAAAAATGAGCTTAAGTACCTGAATAAGATTATTTGGTGCAAGATTTATGATAAGAAATTCAGAGACGCTGAATACCTGGTACATAAATACGATAGCATTGCCCAGGAAAAATATGCTGATGACAGCATCCAGCTAAAAAACGAACAGAGAAAAACTGGGTTTTATAAAGATTTACTTAAAAAGGAGTTTTTCTTCATGGATGATTTAAAAAACGGGAAATTCCTTGTTTAATAAACAAATCCCTTTCAAAAGGTGTTCCTATAGTATGGTGCACCTTTCTTATATAATTCTATACGACTCATCGTGTAATCTATGCCAAAAAAGCGTACGCTTTATAAAGCGTTACGATAAAAGGCAACTATTTAGTTTCATGCCGTTTGGCTCAAATGATGCAGGTCTGATTGTCAGTCGTTATGGGGTTAGTAAGCAGTATAAAGAATCAATGGTTTTTGTTCTAAAGGGAAAAGTTTACACAAAATCAACCGCAGCATTACTGATTTGTTGGCACCTTAGTGGGTTTTGGCCAATACTGTCAATATTCTTGCTTATACCTACTCCAATAAGGGATTTTTTCTATGACATAATAGCTCGTAACCGTTACCGCTGGTTCGGTAAATGTGAAAGCTGCGTTACTGAATAGTCAATATCATTTTTGAATTAAATCAATGGGTATGAGCCTTAACGGCTCAATGCTTTCAGGTGTAACATTGACCTGAACGGCAAATAGTTTTACTCCTGCATCAAACGCCTTTATTAGCTCTTTAGCATATGCAGAGTCAATACTCCAAGCGGGAGCAAATATATCCACATCGGTGCGTTGAATAATGTATATCATAACTACATGGTAACCTTCAGCTTTAGCTTTAATCAGAGTGCTTAGGTGTTTTTGCCCACGTGTTGTCACAGCATCGGGGAATTGGGCAAACCTCCCTTCCTTCAACGTTACGTTTTTCACCTCAAAGAACCATCTTTGATTTTCGGATTCACCGTAAATGTCGAAACGGCTATCGTCGTATTTGACTTCTCTTATTAAAGTTTTAAATGTAGGTAGCTCATCAATCCAATGGTTTTTCAGAATATCATAGGCAATCCTGTTGGGATTCGAGGTGTTTATTCCTACCCAGCCATTATTAATCCTAATCATTTCCCAGGTATAGGGTAACTTTCGGTTTGGATTAGAGCTTGGGCTTATGAATACCTCAGCGTTTTCTTCCAGGCAGCTTTTCATTGAGCCCGAATTGGTGCAATGCGCTGTAACTACATTCCCATTGTCGAGTAGAATATCGGCCAAGAATCGTTTATAGCGTTTAACAAGCCTGCCGTGGATTAGGGGTTGGTCAAATTTCATATTATGTACAGATGTTGCGTTTAAACAGGTTTTCACCTTGAATGTTCAAAAAAGCGATTGTTGCTCAGGGTATGAGTAGGGTTCCAAAACCTCGGGAACATTCCTTTTAGCCTTAGGATTCGAAATAATTGGTGATACTGTATACGCCTTTAAGTATTCCTGTTCTACGGGTTTAATTATATCAGAGTAAAGGGAGGTTTTTAAATCCTTATCCAACCATTTTTCTGCATTTTCGGGCTTAAGTATGGCTGGCATTCGTTTCTTAGTATTATGAATTTTTTCGAGTAATGGGTTTGCCGGTATAGTGATAATGCTAAAGGTGTCAACCATTTCACCTGTTTCAGTATTAGTCCATGTGCTGTAAATTCCAGCTAAATGCATTATTTCATTATTATTTAAGCCAATAAACCATGGTATTTTTTTACCATGTATATGCTGCCATTCAAAAAAACCGGTAGCAGGTACTATGCATCTGTTGCTTTTTGCTGAGTATCGGAACGATGGTTTTTCAAGAATGCTTTCGAATCGTGCATTCAGCGTTTTCTCTTTAATGGATTGAGCTTCGATAGGGTTTTTTACCCAGTTGGGTATTAGGCCCCAGCTCATTGGTGTAAAATATTCTGGATTACCCGATGCAACCACAGGAATAACAGGAAAATCAAAAGCTGATACAAAGTAGAAGGGTTCAAAGCGAAAATCCTCTCTGAACCGAGCGTTCATGACTTTCTCAAGTCTATGCTTTTCAACTCGTACGCTTAACGTGAAACACATTAGGTGTTGGATGATTTAACATTTCTTTGTTTACAAGACTAACCTGCTTAAAATCTTATTAACATTCAAAACCTTTGATATCTAGTTAAGTAAGAAATCATACAAACCAAAATAAGAGGAGGTATTTACTAATAACCCTCCCCTTAATCAGATTCGTAAAGGCAATTTATATTCCTCAAAACAGAACAGTATTAGTCCTTTAAACAGACTTGTCTAGTCCTGAAATAAGTCTACAGGTTAGAAATAGATTTAAGCGACACACATAAAAACATCATCAGGGGTTTTAAGGCCCAAAGATACATGTAATCTTTTGGAGTTGTAAATACTCACGGCCTG